>Ga0209719_1003401_pt1 | contig 14545 bp, 12 predicted proteins | sample AD_JPNAS2_MetaG_FD_184421 | JGI IMG/M metagenome (GOLD analysis project Ga0209719, IMG submission 184421) | Active sludge microbial communities of municipal wastewater-treating anaerobic digesters from Japan - AD_JPNAS2_MetaG (SPAdes) (version 2) | ecosystem: Engineered > Bioreactor > Anaerobic...
GAAAGGAATGGCCATTACGGCGCCACACCTGAAGCACAAGTTGTCTATCGCCGCGGCTTCGGGATTCGCCGCTCTATTAGCGCTGTCCCTGATCTCACTGGGCGCAGTTTCGGCCTCAGCATCTTCGGCGCCGCCGCGAAGCGAACTTCTCGGGCCGTTGACACTGGCCTCCGCGCAATGGGAAGGTCAGGACCTGATCATACATTTCCGCGAAGGCGTCAGCTTCACGATTCCGGGCGATGCGGGCTACATGGTGTATGAAAGGAACGACGGCAGCGGCGTTCGCCACCTGTGCGTCTCCTCCTACAATAAGCTGGGATTGGATTTCGAGCTGCTCGTTGATGTGTTCCAGCTAGATGGGGCGCCGGTGACTCCTATCGATATTCTAGGAAGGAGCATCCTGTTGGCAGGCCGCAGAGCCGCAACAGTCCATTCCGATGGCATCGAACTGGCCGGGTTATCGGGATTCGACGTAACCATGCAAGGCGTGCCATACGACCGTCAGGCGCCCATGACTGACATGCGCGCCGTGTTCCTGACCAATCTTCGAACGGGGATTCTGTTCACCCTAGTCGAACGGCAGCACTGGCCTGCCGAGCATGTAGAGGCGCTCAACAGTATTCTCGCAACGCTCAGCCTTGCAACCGACAATGGCGGAAATGCGTAACGATCCGGAGCAGTATGTCCAAACCCACAAGAAAATGACCGGAAAATCGTATTTTTGGCACTTGACTCCTCTTGGAAACTCTACTATTATTTTGCTAGGGGAGACTGACAAACCATACTGAAGGAGGGCTGCAGAAATGAAGTCTACAGGCATTGTCCGTAAGGTGGACGAACTGGGTCGTGTCGTCATACCCATTGAACTTCGCAGAACGTTGCAGATCGCGGAAAAGGACTCCCTGGAGATCTATGTCGATGGAGAGAAGATCATTCTAAAGAAATACGAGCCCGCCTGCATCTTCTGCGGCAATGCGGACGGAATCCGCATCTTCAAGGACAAGAACATATGCAAGGAGTGCTTCGATCTGATGAAGAGCGTGGGTTAGGGCGACCAACCCATCGTCTTCATTGAACACTCTGAGCAGTCCGACAGCAGAAGGCACTTGCGCTGCGGCGCGGTGCCTTCTGCTGTCAGCCGAAGTATATGCGGTTGATCTCATCAGTGTAGTTGCCGTCCTCCCCGTACAGCACGAGCGTGGGCATGACCGCCAGGGCGACCTTGGAGTCCTTCACCGCCTCAGCCAGCACCATCATTGGAGGCGAGGCGGCCCTGGCCTGAACGAACCGAAGACGCGCAGGTTCTAGGCGGGATGCCCGCATTGCAGCGAGCAGGTCCGGCAACCTGGCAGGACGGTGCACCATCGCCAGCCGACCGTGGCTCTTAAGCAACTTCCCGGCGACGCTGGTCACGTCCTCGAGCGTGCACGCTACCTCATGTCTTGACAGGGCCAATTCCTGCTCGGCACTGGGAGCTCCTCGATCCATCCGAAGGTATGGCGGATTTGACAGCACCACATCGAAGCAACTGACGCCGAACACGTCGGCAGCGTTCTTCAGATCCTCATGGACGATCTCGATCTTGTCGGCCAGGCCATTCAGCTCAACGCTCCGGCGAGCCATATCGGCCATGTCGGCCTGGATCTCTACGCCCACCATCCGGCCGGGCGCCCTTCGAGCCCACACCAGCAATGGAATCACGCCGGTGCCGGCGCCCAGATCGATGCAGCGATCTCCCTGCTTCACGGTGGCAAATTCGGAAAGCAGCACTGCATCCATGGAAAACCGAGGTTTGGCGGGGTTTTGGATTATCACCAACCCGGAACGCTGCAAATCGTCCACGCGCTCGTATGGATGCACAACCACATCGCGCCCTGCCGCGCCCGCCATCTCACTCGGTCGCCTCGCTCTCAGGTTCGACTTCTGCAGCCGGCAGCGATGTGCGCTGGCCGTCGTCGAGCCTCACTGTGACGCTGACCGTCTCGGGGTCCACTGACAGCACCTTCCCCGTACCCATGGGGGTGACAACCCTCACGCCGGGCGCAGGCAGATCGTCCTTGGATAGCCTTCGAGGACATGCCTCGTACTTGAGGCAACACATCAGCCTGCCGCATATTCCAGAAATCTTGGTGGGATTCAGAGACAGGTTCTGCTCCTTGGCCATTCGTATCGACACCGGTTCAAAATCGCCGAGAAAAGAGGCACAGCACAAAGCGCGTCCACACGGCCCCATTCCTCCAAGCATCTTGGCCTCATCCCTCACGCCGATCTGCCTCAGCTCGATTCGGGTACGGAAGACCGAAGCCAAGTCGCGGACGAGTTCTCTGAAATCAACCCTTCCTTCGGCCGTGAAGTAGAAAATCACCTTGCTGCCATCAAAGGTGTATTCAACATCCACGAGCTTCATGGGCAGGTTGTGTGCGGCGATCTTCGCCAGGCCAATGTCGAAGGCCCTCTTGGCCTTCTTCTGATTCTCCTCCACCTGGCGCTTATCGTCGGATGTGGCCGCCCTGAGCACCTGTTTGAGAGGCTGAACGATATCATCCTCAGGAACAAGCTTGGGCCCCACGACAACCTCGCCGTACTCTGTACCGCGCGCCGTCTCCACTATCACGCCCATGCCCGGACCAAGCTCATGCCCGTTAGGGTCGAAATAGTAAATCTTGCCGGCCTTCTTAAACCTAACACCAACAACACAGACCATAATCTGGCCACCTTTTCGTTGCGTTCATCGCGCCAAAGCCAGGCAGAGCATGAGATCGTCCATGGCTAGCCTGGGATTGACATTGGCCTCGAGGGCGCGCGCGGTCTGCATCACACGAATCGTCCACTTGCCGAACAGGGCAGGCGAACCGCGGGTCGCGTCCTCTTCAAGGGCATCCATGTAATCGCGATTGATGATAAGGTCCTTGTCTCCAGTCAGGCTGAGCACAAACAGATCCCGAAACCACCCGGCCACACAGTCGCACGCCCCGGTCGGGGAAGCTATCTCAAGTGTCTCCCGAGCCATCGCTTCCCCTGAGTCATCCGCGTCCTGCGCCCGTGCACGGGCCTTCTTCAGTTCATCCAGCAAACCTTCTGAGGCGTCGAGCGCAAGCTTTCCGTCGCCGCACCACATCACAGTGCGCACCTTTGATATTATTGAGTCCCTCAGGGTGAAGTAGTCGTGGTCCGATGCCAGGCTGAAAAGGCGTCCCGGCAGACCTTGCGACAACGCCGCCAGAAACCGGGCGCGCTCAGGCGGCAGGCGAAGTTCCCGACCTGCCCATTCCGCTATGGCGCCCATCTCCACCGCGCCCAACCTTATGCTGTGGCAGCGCGACGCAATTGTCGGCAGCATCATGCGCGGATCCTGCGCAACCAGGATTATGAGCGACCGCCCCGGCGGTTCCTCAAGCACCTTCAGCAGGCAGTTCTGCGCGTCTTCAGTCATCTGCTCCGCATCGTCTATCAGCCAGGTCTTGAGCTCCGATTCGTTGGCCTTAAGCGATATTCGCCATTGCATCTCCCTGATCTGGGCGATTTTGATGCTGGCGCCGGACGGGGCAATCACCGAAAAATCCGGGTGCACGCCGCCCACGATCTTCGCGCAATTGGCGCACTCGCCGCAGTACCAGAGAAACGACCCTGGCGGCGCCTGGCTCTTTAGCGAGCAGTTTGCAGCCAACGCCAGCCTACGTGCGAGAAGAGTACGCCCGCTCCCACGCCAACCCCATAGCAAGTACGCATGGGACATCGTGCCCGACCGGATTTCGGCATCCAAGATGCGCATCGCATCGTCCTGGCCAATTATTTCAGGCAGACGCATCAACCTATACCTCCCGTGCGCCCGGCCGACACTGGTCGCGCGCCGAGCTCTCCGAGGTTGCCAAGAACTCAAAGACCTCATGGCATATGGCTGCGTGCACTTGTTGAACGGAGCGATTGTCCACACCCATAACCCTGAATCTGTTCGGCTCGCTTGCGGCCATCTGCAGGTACGCGTCGCGCACCGCGGCATGGAACTCAAGTTCACGCCGTTCGATTCTGTCGGCGTCGCGGTTGCCTGTTGCACGGGCAACGCCCTTGGCCGGATCTATGTCGAGCAGCACGGTAAGGTCGGGGATGAGGCCGCGCGTGGCGATTGCGTTCACAGCGCGTACGGCCTCCACATCCATGCCCAGACCGTAGCCTTGATAGGCAATGCTGGAATCGAAGAACCTGTCGCCTACAACAATCCGTCCCGCAGCCAGCGCCGGCATTATCACCTCGTGTACATCCTGTGCACGGTCCGCCGCGTACAGTAAAAACTCGGTGATTCCGCACATTCCGCCGGACTTGGTGTCCAGAATAATCTCGCGTATCCGGCGGCCGATCGCGGTGCCGCCCGGCTCAAAGGTACGCACTACATCGTAGCCCGCGGCCGCCAGCGCATCGCGAAGCATGCGGGATTGGGTGCTCTTGCCGCAGCCGTCCGGGCCTTCCAAAGTAATGAACACGCCTTTTGACATCAGCTCTTCCCAGCTTTCACCACGGTGACGACGAGATCTCCATCAGGGCCGGTTGCCAGTCCTCTGAACACCGCTCCGAGCGACATTGCCTCTCGGATGATCTCCAGATGGCTCTGGTCGATTACTTCCCCCGGATACAGCATGGGTATGCCGGGTGGGTAAGGCGCCACGACCTCAGCGCACACACGACCGGGCGCATCTGACAACCGCGCCAGTTCGTGTGCGGCCAGAGTGGCCCGGCGAGGCAGCATCGCCCGCTCAGCCGGGGCAAACAGGTGCTCTGTGAATCTGGCCTGGTCGCCCGGTTTCCGGGGCGATGGACCATTAACGGTTCTCTCGGCGCGAGCCTCCTCGGCGACCTGGAGGATCGCGTCCACGAGAGCATCCACGTCGTGCTCAGTATCGGCGTAGGTTACAAAAGCGATGATGTTCTCGAAGTCGGCCAGCTCGACCCGGGCGTTGTGCTCGTCCATCAACCTGTTCTTCAGCTCGAATCCGGCCAGGCCCAGCTCGATCATGGACACGCTCAGCTTGCACTTGTCCATTACGGGCCTGGACAATACGCGTACCCCGGGCGCCTGCGAGAGCCTCTCCCGCGCTCTGTCGGACAACCTGATTGCATGCTCGATCAGGTCATGCCCGCGTAGCCGCATCAGAGTGGCGGTTATGTCGATGGAGGCCATCAGCAGGTACGACGGGCTCGTAGATTGCAGTATGGCCAGCATTCGCTGGACACGGTCAGGATGTATGCGTTCACCCTTTATGTGCAGCATGCTGCTGCCAGTGAATGAACCCAGCGTCTTGTGCGTGCTCTGCACCACCATGTCGGCGCCGCAATCCAGCGCAGACCTCGGCATCGCTTCATGCAGATGAATATGGGGTCCGTGCGCCTCGTCCACCAGCAGCGGAATACCGTGGTTGTGACAAAGATCGACAAGGCCCGCAAGGTCGCCCGCCATGCCGTAATAGTTGGGCCTGGTGATCAAGCACGCCTTGGCATCGGGATACTCCGATAGCGCTCGCTCGTATTCGCTCGTCGGCACTCCGACGCTGACCCCCCACTCCGGATCGACGTCAGGATAGACGAAAACGGGCTCGAGGCCGGCCAGAATCACTCCGCCTATCACCGACAGGTGCGCATCGCGGGGTATGACGATCTTCTGGCCCTCCTTGCACGTAGTCATTATCATGGCGTGCACTCCCGCGGTGGTCCCGTTGGTCAAAAAGAACGTCCTGTCAGCGCCGAATGTATGGGCTGCCAGGTCCTGCGCCTGTTTGATACAGCCCGACGGCAGGTGCAGGTTGTCCATCCCGCGTGTTTCAGTGACATCGATGGCGAGCACGTTGCGCCTGAATGCTTCGGCTACCTCCGGTGGAAAACCGAGGCCGCCCTTGTGGCCCGGCATGTGAAAACGCAGTGCGTGCTGCTGGACGTAACCGAGCAGCGTCTGGAAGAGTGGAGCATCGAACTCTTCCAGAGGGATGTTGAGCAGATCCGAGCCGTTATCTTGGGTCTTTGACACTGGATATCGTTTCTCCTTCGTGCCCGCCGCTCGGCGGTTACTGGTACGCGCAGGGCCAATACTTGACACGAACATATGTTCGTGTTATTGTCTGTACAGGGAACACTTGTTCGGCTAAGCCAAAACGTGCGAAGGGAGGTCGACATAGGGTGAAAAACCCGGTCCACGTCTACACTACAGTATTGCCGCCTGAATCGGGCGACGGGTGGAAGGCCGTTCTGCTCGTTCAGAGCAGCTCAGGCAGAGTGCTGGCTGAAGATGTCCGGCACCTTGTGCTAGAGCCCGGCGCCCACGCAGGATCCGGTCCTGCTGCTTCCATTGCGGCTCTCGCCGCGATGTTGCAGGGGCTGATAGTCACGAAACGCATCCGCGCGCGGAACGTGGTCGTTTTTTCCGATCGCCCCCGGGCCCTCGATGCACTGAGCAGGCAAACTCATGTCGCCGCGGCGGCAGTGGGAACTTACCTGCAGCTCAGGGCCATGGCGCATAGCTTTGCCAGCGTGGAATTTCGTTACGCCCCTTATCCGGCGATCAGCGACCTTCCGGTCATGGCGGCCGGCGGCTGAATGCCCAGGAGTTCCAGAACGGTGGGGGCCACATCACCGAAGTCTCCGCCTTCGCGCAGCTTCTGTGCGTCCGTTCCGGCCAATATGAACGGCGCCGGGTTCAGGGAGTGGGCAGTGCTAGGCTGCCCGGAAACATGGTCGAACATCTCATCGGCGTTGCCGTGATCAGCAGTGACGATCATAGCCCCCGCCGCAGCTTCTACGGCGTTCCAAACCTTCCCGACGCACTCATCCACAGTCTCCACCGCGGCGATCGCCGGGGCAAGCTTGCCCGTATGGCCCACCATGTCGCCATTGGCGAAGTTGATAACAGCGAAATCGTACTTGCCTGACCCGATCTTGTCAACAGCTTCGGCGGCAATGGCCCTGGCGCTCATCTCGGGAGCCAGGTCGTATGTGGCTACCCGCGGCGACGGAATCAGGATACGATCCTCGCCCGGCAATGGTTGCTCGCGACCGCCGTTGAAGAAGAAAGTAACGTGAGCGAACTTCTCGGTCTCGGCCAAGTGCAGCTGGGTCTTTCCCTCTTTCGCGAGGGTCTCGGCCAGCCCATCGTGGGGTTCAGGGGTGGCGAAGGCCACCGGAATGTCGGCGTCCAGGTACTTCATCATACATACGAAGTTGACCTTCGGGCGCCGTCCGCGTTCGAACCCGTCAAACTCGTCCAGGTTGAACGCCCGCGTCAGCTCGCGGGCGCGGTCGCCCCGGAAGTTGAAGAATATCGCGGAGTCGCCGTCGCGCACCGGGCCCACCGGGGATTCATGCTCGTCCACGATCACCGTGGGCAAGACGAACTCGTCCGTCACGCCCTCGGCGTATGACCGTTCTACTGCCTCCCGCGCGGAACGAGCGGTCCGCCCGCGTGAGTCAACCATTGCGTCCCATGCTAGCTTTACCCGGTCCCAGCGAGTGTCGCGATCCATGGCGTAGTAACGGCCGCTTACGGTGGCGATCTTGCCCAGGCGCAGCTGACTCAGTCTATCTTCGAGCTCGTCCAGGAATTCCAGGGCACTGGCGGGCGGCACATCCCGTCCGTCAAGGAACGCGTGAATGTACACCCGGGCAACTCCGGCTTCGCGCGCCATCTGAACGAGCGTGTATATGTGATCCTGGTGTGAGTGTACGCCTCCAGGAGAAACGAGCCCCAGAAGATGCAGGGCCTTGCCCCCCTGTGCAGCCCGGTTCATCGCCTGGAGCAACACAGGGTTTGTCTGGAACTCGCCGGTCTCGATCATACGGTTCAGATAGCTTAGGTCCTGATATACGATGCGGCCTGCACCCAGGCAGAGGTGGCCCACCTCCGACCCACCCATTTGACCTTCGGGCAGCCCCACAGCACGGCCGTGGGCAGGCAGGGTAGTTGACGGGAATTGGCCCACGAATCTGTCGTAGTTCGGGGTGCGCGCCAGTCGAATTGCGTTGCCGGGGCCAGGCGGAGCCACTCCCCACCCATCCAGAACTACGAGCACAACAGGCCTGTAAAGCCTCATACGTACGACACCCCCTGACAGCAGGACTATAGTATCACACGCTCAATGCCGCTTCAACACAGCGCAATGGGTGCGTGTAAGGATTATGGCTTTCAGGGTCGCGAATCCCCCGCATTCAGGCGTGTGACCTCGCCAGGGCCACAGCGGAAGCAGTTGGAATCGCACCGGGTCCAGGGATAGACCCCGCGGATAGGTTAAGCGATAGGCCCGCGGATAGGTCCAGGAATAGACCCAGGGATGAATCCGGGGATAGATCCGGAGCAGCTCCAGCAATACACCTCGGGATGGGTCCGGGGGTAGATCCGTGGGCGTGCTGATGGACAGAAAGATGACTGCCGTGGCTCAGTGATATACCCCCGGGGGTATCCGCCGAGGGATACGCTCAGAAACCGACAATATGCCAGCTCCAGCCGTTTTGCCCGAAGGCAATGATGCCCAAGGCCAGCTAAATAGCCATTTCAGCGAGGTGAGCATGGCCCCCTCAGCCGCCAACTCACCGCAATGATCGGGGAGGAAGCCATTTTCCCGCTCACTATCTCGCCTGGCGATGTCTACTCGCTTCTCCAGTTGCTATTGCTCACAATACAAACACGCACCCCAGCACAGCGCAGACCGGCAGGGGTGCGCGTAACGACGGTATTCCGGCGGGCTAGCTGAAACACCGTACGGTTTCCCAGCAAGCTAGGCTAGGCCCTGTTCGGCTCGACTTCGGCGACTGGGATCCTGTCGTGTCCGGAAGACGTAGGGCGCTGCAAGACGACGCGGGCACGGAATCCGACGGGGCTCCAATCCAACAGGGCTCCGATCTGACCGCGCTTGAATCCCACAAGGCTTCTGGAGACTGAGCATACAGCTCAGCGCTAATCGCCTCAGGTGCATGGATCGCTGGACCACGTGACAAAGGGAGTGGTAACGCCGTTTGCGCCTGCGATGCCGACTATCGTCATGAATACGCTCTGGGGCCCAACTACGTTGCTGCCCAGTCCCGTTCGGATTGCGGGGATGCCTAAAGGCACAGCGATGCTGCCGCCCGATAGCCCTTGAACGACCGGGTCAACACCCAGCGCCTGGTGAGCAGCGTAAGCAGCCTGAACCGCCAGGCCCCGTCGGGCGGCCTCAGGGCTAACGTAGCCTTCGAGCGGATAGGCGATGGCGCCCGTCTCCTCATCACCCAAGGAGATGAACGCCCCGACACTGTCGAACATGCGCACTAACGACTGAGTACTGATCGCGTCGGCGTCTGCCATGGTCCATACATGCGGGCTGCATACGAACGCTACGTCTACAACGGGGCGCACGCCCGACACTCTGAACGCTCGTATCACCAAGAGAAGAGCCGGAACGTCCCTGGCGCCGCACGCGACGACTACCGTATCACCCATTTTGGCGCCTTTCAGGGTTCCCAACACACTGCCTGCCTTGTCTACGCGGATATGCTCAAGCCCCGCGTCAAGAAGAAGGCTCTGGTAGAACAGGGCGTTCACTTCGGCGCCCGGCGCCGGCTCGGTATGCGCCAGAAACTGCAGCGCGCTCTGAACGGATTGGTCCGCTGCGAGCCGCTTGTAGGATGACTCGATCACGGGGGTCAGGGTATATGCGCCTTCCTGCGCCCGACCGACGGAAGAGCACGTAGTCGCCATGACTATGGCGAGCATCGCCCAGACAGCGGTTTTCCGATGAAGACTAGTGGCCAAAGTCACTCCTCCCAGCGCGTGAGATGAGGTCGCGTGCCCTATCAGAAAGGTGCCGGCCGCGCGGGTTGCCACGGGGCCGACACCTTAGGTTCAAGCCGCTACCTTAGTTATTTTACGAAACTCACTAGTCCGCGTGCTACAACCGGCTCGCCGGAATCAGTGAGGGCCCTCAGCCACACATCGGTGTAGCAGGCAACGCCCACGATCTTGGCCATTGCCGGGATGGAGAACTCCATAACGAGATCAGGCCGGCCATCGCCGTTGACGTCGGCGAGTCTCCCGTTGTCTGCAGGTACCCAGGTCCTCGGATTCCGGTAACCCGGTCCTACTGCCACATCTGCATAGTTGACCTTGCTGGCGTCGAATGTCTCAGAGCTCAGCAAGCTGGCGGTGAACACACCCTCGCCTGCTAGGCGAACCGCCTTGGCTTCGATGTGCAGATCAGCGGTGACGAGTTCGCGGGTGAGTTCCTTGGCGATAGCAGCAGCCTTAGTGGTCAGGCTGTTGGTGTACTGCGTGACGAACTCCTTGGCGGACTGCTCATCCACTGCGGCCAGACGTGTGACTATCGCGTCTACTGCAGGCTGCTCCGCGAAGATCTCATCTTGGAAATCCTTCCATACCTGCTGGACTCGGCCAATGGCCTTCCCATACTGCCCGTCTACTGCATTCTGCAGGTCCTGGAACACCCACCACGCCTTGGTGGAATCGTAGTCGTATAGCGCGCTGTGAGGCGCGAACTGAATGGAGTTTCCTACAACCGGCTCCATCCAGTTGTAGCCTTCGGGTACAGATGTCATCCCAAGGTACCAGGGGATATATGGGCCCGCGCAAGGCCGACCGTTGGTGCGCCAACATACCGCCTTAATCGGATCAGGTACCCCGTCGCGCAGCACAGTGACAGAGCTTTCCTGAGTCGAGCTCGTGCATATGACCCGCTCGTCAGTCCAGTGGGGCGATGTCTGGTATCCATTGGTCTTGTCGTACTCCGTGCCCTCGTAGTGGTTGCTCAGAACGTCCATGACATCCGCTACCGTCATCTTCTCGGCAGGCGTAACGGCGAACGGAAGAGGAGTCGTGCTCGGGGTAACGCCGGTTATGAGTCTCTGCCCGATCCACTGCCGGCTGTCATACCCTCGCTCCAACGTCTTTCCGGTAGGTGGAACATTATAGGCTGCTGCGAAATCAAAAGGTTTGCCGCTGGCCGGATCGTACCACCCACGAGCTACGGCGTAGTCAATCAGATCCGGAGACGCGATGAAGTTCTCTTTGTCGTTGAGATCAACTTCGCGGATCACATAGCAGTTGGGGATGATGACTACCTGGTCGTCAGGCACTCTCTGCGCCACATAGTGCTTCCCGCGAACTATGTGCATAAGCCAGCCTTCCTTGGAGTCGCAGATCTGATAGGAACGTCCGCCGGCTGTGTAGCCGAACTCCTCGACCAGTCTTGCGGCAATCTCTACGCCCTCGCGTGCGGTCGTAGCGCGCTCAGCGACGATCCGGCGTATGTGGTAGCCGATTCCGCCATCCGTGATGCCGCCGTTGGCCACAAGCTTGTCGTAGCCGTCTTCCCTTGTGGAGCCGCAGTTATCGCTGGCCACTGCGACGCCCCACTCGTTGACGAAGTAGTCGCTAAAGGAAGCGCCGGGCGTTTGCGACCAGATGAATCCCCAGGTTACCGGCACTTGCGGAGTGGTTCCGCCGTTCTCAAACCGAATGACCTCGCCGGGTTCGTGTGTCATGCGGGGCACGACATACTGCGGCATGATGATCCGTCCGCCGTTGTCCTCGTTGTGGCCAAGGAGGACCGAGCCATCGGCCGAGGCCTTGCGGCCGACAACAACGCTTGTGCAGTCGGCGAAAGCCGGCGACGCAGCAACGGCCAGGAGGAACATCGCGACTAGGGTAACAACGCAAATATTCCTGCGCTGCATTGCGATTAACACTTCCTTCGCTCATATTCAGGTTCCGGCTGTCTGGGCCGGACACCGCTGATTCCTGCAGCTACCTAGCGACTGCGGTCTTGCCCCCGGGCATCGCCGCCAGTTCGCCTTCGGATGCCGCAATGACCACCGCGCCGGCAGCGTCGCCCGTCACGTTCATGCAGGTCCTGGCCATGTCGAGTATACGATCCACGCCAGCTACCAGCATGATGCCGTCTATCGGCAGTCCTACCGTCTGAAGAACCATGCTCAGCATGATCATCCCGGCGCCCGGCACACCGGCTGTTCCGATAGAGGCCAAAGTGGCTGTGAGGATGATCATCAGATACTGAGGAAGGCCAAGGGGAATACCGTATACCCGTGCGATGAATATGGCGCACACGCCCTGGTAAATGGCGGTACCGTCCATGTTTATGGTGGCGCCCAACGGCTGAACGAAGCTGGAGATCTCCTTGGACACGCCCAGATTCTCCTGAGCACACCGCATCGAGATGGGCAGCGTCGCGCTGCTGGAGCATGAGCTGAAGGCTACCGCCATGGCTTCGAAGAATCCCTTGAAGAACGTGATCGGGCTCATCTTTGCCCACATGTACACCGCTCCGGAGTACACTATGACAGCATGCAGGGCGGTGGCCAGATAGACTACGAATATCAGTTTGGCAAGGGGCAGCAGTACATCGGCCCCGCTAGTGCCTGTGACCCACGCAATCAGGGCGAACACGCCTATCGGCGCAAAGCCCATCACTATGGCAGTAATCTTGTACATGATCTCCGCAACGCTATCGAAGAATGCTAGGGCCGGCTTGCCTTTCTCGCCCAAGAGCGAAATCCCAATCCCCATGAACAGCGCAAACACGATGATCTGAAGGATGTTATCAGTCGCTGCGGCGTTAATGGGGTTGGTCGGCACCATGTTAAGGAACGTAGTAGCGATGCTCGGCATCGGCTTCGCTTCATATGTTCCCACTTCGCCGATTACGTATCCAGCGCTTGGATCGATCATCAAGGACAGCAGGATCGCCAGAGTTATTGCAAATGCGGTGGTCAACAAGAAGTATAGCACCGTTTTGCCGCCGACTCGGCCCAGTTTCTTAAGGTCGCCTATGCTGCTCGCGCCAACGACCAGTGAGCAGAATACCATGGGCACAATCAACATCTTGATGAGCCTGATGAAGAGATCGCCCAGCGGCTTGATCACTGCTATGGAAGGCCCCACTATAAGGCCGACGATCGCGCCCAAAGCGAACCCGATTAGGATCTTAACCCAGAGTTTCATCCAACAGTTGCCCTCCCTCTTGACCCGATGAAGCTTCCTCAGTGGTACTCAGCGCTTGGTGTGACCGCAAGCCACAGAGCTAGCTCCTACCAGTCTCCGGCATCCCTCCATCGCAGACTGGATCAGAGGTCATGCCGGAGACAGTAGGCATGAAAAAGAAGCTACTTGGCGCGAACCTCGAGAAGAGGCTGCGTCACGCCGTCGACTCCAGCGAGACCTAGTATGGTCAAGAAGACGTTTTGCGGCCCAAGGTAGGCTTCAACGTTCTCATACCACTCGTCGAACGCGTGACCGTTACCCCCTCTTCCTCCGCCGCCGATACATAGCGCGGGAATGCCGAGGCTGATGGGAAGGTTCGCATCGGTACTGGCAGGGCCCTCAAGCTCCGGCTCTATGCCAAGAGCAACTGTCGCCGCGTACATAGCCTGCACTATGCTGGCATCGGCAGGTTGGGTCCCCGCAGGCCTGTCGCCCACCATCTTGATATCGACAGTGATCTTGTCACTGTTCCATCTGGCGTTCTCCTCAACGACAGCCTGCTTCACTGCAGCGAGCAGTTCCTTTTCAATTGCAAGAAGCGGAGGCAGCTCGTTGGACCTCATATCCACCCACATCTTGGCCTGAGCCGCGATGGAGTTGATAGAGGTGCCACCCTCGACAACCCCCACTGTGAAGGTCGTCCTGGGCTCCTTGGGCGTCTGCAGATCGCCGATCTTGGCGATAGCACGTCCCATAGCGTGGATTGCGCTGGGCAGACCGAATGCGCCGAAGCTATGGCCGCCAGGGCCGTTGAAGGTTATCTCGTACCTATGGCTGCCTGTCGCAAGATAGAGAATCCATCCTGCTCCGTCTCCGTCCACCGTAATAAACCCATCGATGTCTTTATGATCGCGGAACAGCGCTTTCACGCCCCTGAGATCGCCGAGCCCCTCTTCGCCTACGTTTCCGCAGAAGATGACGTCGCCGACGGGCTTGATGCCGGTCTCATTGAAAGCGCGAATAACCGACAGGAGCGCTGCAAGACCGCGGGTATCATCGCCGATGCCGGGCGCGCTGTACCTGCCGTCCTTCACCTTTACGGTGACATCGGTCCCCTCAGGGAACACGGTGTCGAGGTGAGCGCAGACTAGTAGCTTGGGGCCGTTCCCGGTTCCGGGAAGAATCCCGAATACATTGCCCTCAGCGTCCTTCTGAACATCCTTTAGGCCAAGTGCCGCAAGGCGCTTCATGTATTCCGCTGCGCGAACCTCCTCCTTGAATGGAGGCGCAGGGATTTGGCAGATCTCTATCTGCTCCGCAAGGGTATTGGCATCGTCGGCAAACAGGAAATCAAGCCCCTTCTTTACCGCCGGCGTGGCCATGAGTTTTTCGTACACAGCCTTCGTGTTGTCCGAAAGAACGTACTCCTCCGCCAGGCCAATGCCTGAACACGCGACGATTACGGCCATCAACAACAAACCGATGAGAAGACTCCGTTTTCGCGACACGTGCACAATCTGAACCCCCTAAGTAATGATAGTCACTGCTTCATAGATCGCGAGCACTACAAGTGCGTGTCTG
>Ga0209719_1003402_pt1 | contig 14544 bp, 9 predicted proteins | sample AD_JPNAS2_MetaG_FD_184421 | JGI IMG/M metagenome (GOLD analysis project Ga0209719, IMG submission 184421) | Active sludge microbial communities of municipal wastewater-treating anaerobic digesters from Japan - AD_JPNAS2_MetaG (SPAdes) (version 2) | ecosystem: Engineered > Bioreactor > Anaerobic >...
AGCAGGGGAAAAGCCCTGTTTCGCCCGCTTGTTCTGCGGCACCCCGCCGCATCATCAAAAATTCCTGCAAAACCCTCCCGTATGCAAGCCTGACGGCCTGCGTTTGGGAGGGTTTTGCAAGAGCCTCGGAGGTAGATTACCAAACATCGCAAGGATAAACCATACGCAAATGCGCCAAATAAACCTTGCTTTTTGCGCCAAATCCGGCTTGCATCCATACTTACCCCGTGTTACCGTGAAACATGAGATGAAGCGGAGATTTTTAAAAACCATCCCGCGCGTTCTCGTGGTGATGCCGAATGTGGAGAAAGCCTGTCGTGACAAATTGCGCGGCATTCTGCGTTACGCCCGCCGGAACGGGCCTTGGGATGTGCAGACCTTTGACAGTCATCCGTTCAACACACAACTGGGTTCGTTACGGAACTGGAAGCCCGACGGAGTGATTTATGGCAACGACCCGAACCTGCCGCCTTTTCCACACCTTTGTGGCATTGCGGGTGTCCGGCTGGACAGCCCTCTAAAAGATGCGCTCTCGTCTGTCAGGCATAGTTCGCGCCTGATCGCGGAGGCGGCCGCCGAGCATCTGTTGCAACTTGGCCTGATTTATTTCGGTTTTGTTGGTTCGGTGCCTACTTTTGGCTGGTCCGAGACCCGCGCCGTTTCGTTCGCCGCCCATCTAGCTCAGGCCGGATACACCAGCCAGACCTATGCCTCCACCCATCCCGAGGACTGGGGGCTTGAACAGCCTTACATGCGGGCTTGGCTGGAGTCTCTGCCCAAGCCCTGTGGCCTCATGGTGGCCATGGACCTGCGCGCCAAGCAGGTCTTGGACACCTGCCTGGCTGCAGGCATCCGGGTGCCGGAGGATATTTGCGTTGTTGGTGTCGATAACGATGAGACGGTTTGCGAGAACACGACGCCTACGCTTTCAAGCGTACTGCCGGACTTCGAAGAGGGCGGTTACCTAGCGGCTGAACTGCTCGATCGTCAGATGCGCGGTTTACTGGACAAGCCGTCTCACATACAGTACGGGGTGAAGCAGGTCGTCCAGCGCAGGTCATCTTTGTTTATCCTGCACTCTGGCCACCTGCTTTCATCCGCACTTGAGTTTATCCGTTTGAATGCCTGCGCTGGCATCCGGGTAGCGGATGTCGTTGCCCACATGAACGTTTCTCGGCGTCAGGCCGAGCGCCACTTCCGCACGATCCGCGGGTGCTCTATCTTGGATGAAATCCAGCGCCGACGGCTGGAGCAGGTCTGCAAACTACTGCGCGAAACCCGTATGGCGATCAGCGAGATCGGCACACGCTGCGGCTACGGGTCCGAGATCTACCTGAAAGTGCTTTTCAAAAAAAGACACGGCATGACCATGCGTGACTACCGCAAAGCTTACGGCAAAAAACTCACCGATAAGCGATGAAAAGTGCGCGGCACATTTCACAGACGAAATCGGTCTGCAAGACTGTCCCGTAAGACTCACCGTAGCCGCAGGTCATCTCGATCAGGAACCCGAAACGTCCCGCGGCTCCGTTGTTCATCAACCCCGGAATGCCGCTGTTGGGGATGAGAAAATCGAGCAGATATTGCGACGGCTCCTTTTCGTCGTTCTGTCGCAACAGGTGTCTGCCGCGCAACCGCAGGTTGGCGATCCGCTGCATCGCAAGTGCCCGGTCTTCGTTATCCGGATGTGCCGTTACAGGCAGGATGCCGAATTTGTTGGCCTTGACGCTGGTGTTGCCGTGAAAATCCAGAATGCAGTGCAAGGTCGGGTCGCTGATGATCCGCTTGTAAGCCACGGCTTCCGGTTCCGTGAACGGCGCCGCTCCCTTCCAGTCGTAATCGAACGGGCCGTATACGCCGTCATTGTTGCTGTCGCGCCCCTTGTAGCGTTCCCAGCGGTAGTCGCCTTGCCGGTTTAAATCCACCCCGTTGGCGTTTTGCCGCTGTCGTTTGTCATAGCCGGAGGGATTGATCAGCGGGATGATCTTGATCCGAACCGCGCTTAAATCAACCGCATCGCGCATCCGTCCCTCGGCAATGTGCCGCGCGAATGTCATCAACCCATACCCCGGTTCCCACTCACTGCCGTGCGCCGATGAGTAAAGGAAGTAGAACGGTTTGCCCGGCGTGCCGAGATTCAGGCTCCACAGCCGATAGCCGCCCGATGCCTCGCCTTCGTCTTCGATGCTGATCGCCGGATATTTCTCTGCCAGTCGCCGCATCTCTGCCACCACGCCGTCATAGGGCATCTTTTTCGGATAGTACTGCCCAAACGATGCAGGATTGCCCAACGCCCCGCTGACCGGCGTAAAGGCGTAGTACGCGTCAACGTTACGGTAAAAAGGTTCGCGTAGGGAAAGCAGGTCGCAGGCTGTGATACGTCCTTTGCCGATGGTCTGTTTAACCAACCCCGGCTCGCCGTTAGGACCCTCGGCCAGAACTTCTAAACCTTCCGCACGAAAATCCTGCGGCAGAACCAACAACTTGCCATCCGTCCACCCCATGCGCGGCATGACCTGTCCCGTTGCGAACCCCGCCGTGGCATCATCCTCCCGCACGACCTTCAGTCCAGCCTGCATCTGCGCTTGCAGGTTTTTGACGGCGGGATCGCCGACCTTCACCGCCATCGCCGCGCTCCCGTGCGCCGCCGCGAAACAGCGCATGTCCATAAAAACACGCCCGCCCTTCTCTGTGAAGCCCTTGAGCGCCGGCCAGACTTCCGATGACAGCGCGCCATCGTACAAGGCCAGTACACCCGCCGCATTTGCAAGTGCGGCGTTCGGTGCGCCCGTAGCTTTGACCAGCCCTGCGCCCAAAAGAATCTTGGCGTTTTTGATCGTTGCGTGGTCGTCCGGCAGGTCGCTGAACAGCACGACCGTAGGCTCCGGCGGCAGTGGCTCAGGAGGTTGGCGTACCGTCAACGCGGCGTCGTCGAACCATGCTTTGCCGACGCCCCGATTGATCTGCAAGTAGGCCATCACGTAGGCCGTGCCCTCTGGTACAACAGTCCGCAGACGGAAGTGGGTCCAATCAAAAGAGCCGCCCGGCCCCACTGCAATCGGTTGCGAGACGATACCGCCTTTTTCATTCATGCAGTAGATCTGCAGCGAGGTCACGCCCTCCGCGTTCATGGCGGATTTAATCCAAGCTGTGAGTTCGATCCGGCTGCCCGGCTCGATTTTGATCGAGCGGTCGTGCCCCTGCCGCAGGCGTGTTTGTACCGGCTCTGTATTCTCCAACACCGCCGCCGCGCCGCTGCGTCCCTCGCCAGTCGCGCGCCAGATTTTGCGCGCCGCGCTGTCCGGTGTGCGCCGCTCCCAGGCCGACGTCAGCTCGTCCTCAAACCCGCCGTTGACCAGCAGGTTTGCCCACTCTACGCTGAATCCCGGCGCGTTGTGTGATGCAAAAGGCGGCCGCACATCCGGCGACTCGGTCTTGAAACGCGTCTTGCGTATCGTGACATCGCGCGCATGGCGCACAAAAATGCCGTGTGCGGGCAAAACCCCGAAATTGCCGGCGTGCGGATAAGCCTCCGGCCGCTCCGGCAGTGTGGCCGCATCCGGTACGGCCTCGGCACCGCCGGGCACCCGGACATCCACCTGCTCGATCTTCACATTCTCCACAAAATGTTCCGGCAGTCCGGAAATGCAACTGTCGTACGCACGCTCCGGACGCCCTGTGGCCCACTCGCCATCGGTTATGCTGTGCTCCAGCAGCAGGTCGCGCCACGCGCGCGTGGCTGTGTTGCCGGTTACATTGCGTATGCTGATGTTCCGCAAGAATCCGACTTTAGGCTCCAGCCCCTTGGCCCAGTACGCTTTGCGGAGACGCGCCCCGAGACGTATGTTGATCGCCACCAATGCATCGTGGGCCTGCACGTTCTCAACCCGGATGTCCTGTGCTTCCGAACCATCGACCGAATAAAGCTCCATCGCTTTCGCGCCGTAACAGGTCAGGTTGCGGCAGACGATATTGGAATACGCCCCGCGCGTCTCCGTGCCGAGCTTGAACGCCCCGCGGTAGGTGTGGCAGACGTTATCGACAACCTCGATGTTGCGGTTCTCGCGGTCGTCGGTCTGACTCTTGATCACGATCGCGTCGTCATCGGAGATCACCGTACACTTCTCGATCCTGACGTTCTCGCAACCGGAGAGATCGATACCGTCGTTGTTGCGACCGGGCAACAGACTGCGTACCACCGCGCCGCGGATCGTCAAGCCGATGCAACGGATGTAGTGCTGGGTCCATGAACCGGAGTTGATGGTGCTGACACCCTCCAGCAACACATTGCGGCAGTTGGTCATGTGCAAGCAGTAGTGCCGCCAGTCGCGCGCCCCGACAAATGCGCCGCGCGCGTCGATCACGCCCTCGCCGGTGATCGCAATACCGCTGACATCGTCAGCCTGTATCAGGGCCTTGCCCGTAAAGTGGTCGCGGTTGGTCGCCGCCAAAATCGTCGCGCCCGCGTTGAGGTGCAAACGCACGTTGTCGCGCATGAACAGCGTGCCGGTCAGGTAATAGCCCGGCGGGAACCAGACTGTGCCGCCGCCGTTCTGAGCGCAATCATCAATCACTTTTTGCAACGCCGCTTGATCCAGCGTGATGCCGTCGCCCTTGGCCCCGCGTTCGCGCACATTGATGGAGTTACCGCGTGGCGGTCGATTGTCACGCTTCTGACGCACTTCACGCTGGCGCGGCAATGCCGCAGCCTTGGCGTCGAAGTCTGTCAGTTTCTGCGCCACCGCGCCGTCATGAACGCTGCCGTCGCCGACTTGCCCGAAGCCGTTGTGCCCCCAAGCCCAGATGACACCGTCACGGTCACGCGCCACAGCGTGATGCATACCGCCAGCCATCTCGACCACGTTGCTAAGCCGCCAGACCCCGGGCGGTGGATTCTGCCAAGTGACCGCACGTCCCGTGGTCACAGGACACAGGACATCGCGGTTGCCGCCACCGGTTCCGCCGGACGCCTGCTCGCCGTACATGCTCCAGCCTGCCGCATGCACATGTCCATCCTTGTCCAACACATAAGTGGCCTCATACCCTGCCGCCACCGCCAGCCCGTTATTGAAAGTCTTCGCCGGCTTGCCGGTCGCCAGCGCGGCAGTCGGCACGCCTATACTGCGCTTGCCCTGAGTCTCCCAAAACCCGCCGCGTCCACCCTCCGGCACCTGTCCGGTACCGTTGTAGCCCCATGCGTAAACCGCGCCGTCCGCCGCCACCGCCACGCTGTGCAGAGCACCCGCCGCGATGGAAACTGCACCGGTGAGCGCCCCCTTACCGTCCGGCCCGACCGCCGCTTGCGGCGTCGCACTGTGCGTACCCTTTCCGATCTTGCCGTTGCCGAGCTGACCATTCCAATTGCTGCCCCACGCGTAAACCGTGCCGTCGTTACCGAGCGCCAAGCTGTGCTGGCCGCCCTCCGCGATCATCTTGATCTGCGTCAGCCCCGGCACGGCCTGCGGCCGGGTTACGGGCTCGCCGGTCTTACGCACACCGTCGCCGAGCTGACCGTGGGAGCGACAGCCCCATGCGTAGACCTGGCCGTCGCGCGCCAAGGCCAGCGAGTGATCCCACCCCGCCGCGACCGCGACGATGTGCTCCAGCCCATCCACGCGCACCGGCTCATAAGATTTTTCACCGATGCCGCACCGCCCGTTGCCGAGTTGGCCTAAATCATTGCGGCCCCAGGCATAGACGTGGCCATCGCGGGTGACCGCCAGCGTGTGCCACGCCGCCGCCACCGCCGTGACGCCATCGAGACCGGCGACAGGGCGCGGACGCAACGCGCGTTCCGCATCCGGCTGGCCCAGTTGTCCATAGGCGTTGTCGCCCCACGTCCAAACCTGACCGTCCCTGACCGCCACAGAATGCGTCCAGCCTGCCGCCAACTCCGCCGCCAGCGCACTCCCCGCCATCCCCATGCAAGCAACCAGCAGAATGCTCCTCATTGACCTCATTCCTTTCCTCCCAATTTTTCCTGTCTGTGAGAGACTTGCAAAACCCCTTGCGTGCAGGCGTGGCACGGGCATCTTGCCCGTGTTTCATGGGCGGGACGCCCATGCCCCGGGGATTTGTAAGCGCCTCCTGTAACTTGAGCGTTGAACGTTGAGCGTTCTGGCTACCGCACGCTGATCAGCGTCCCCAGCGGTGGATAGATTTTACGCACGTAGAGCGCGTAGTTATCGATACGCTCGTTTTTGGTGTGAAAATGAATCGGATGGAAAAGCCCGAAGGCCGTGATCCGCGCCCGCTCCGGCGGCACGGCCTGCGTCTTGCCCGGCTCCAGTATCACGTCGGGTTTGAAGTCGAGCACCGTCCATTCAGCCACCTGCATGTCCAGTATGTGGCGCCACCACCGACTGCTATCCCCCGGTATTGAGAGAGAACTGGTGCCGACCGCATTGGTGAAGTCCCGCGTCATATACCACACGTCGTCAGCGGTGTCCGCCGCCGTACCGTGTACATCCAGCCGTACCGCCACATGTATACTTCTTGCCTCAACGAAGCGGGTGTCGAACTCAATCGCCCGTAGCCACGCGAACTCGACCTTGTTGGTCATTTCTTCGGTCCAGTAGATATAGTTGGTGGCGGTCGGCCGGAATAGTTGTTCAAGTAACCAAAAGAGCTTCCACTTCCTGACGGGGACGATCCCACAGGAGAAACGTCTTCCAGAAAAGCAGTGTCTGCCTTTGGAACCACAATCTTTGATGGAACGGTTGTGGCCGTGGAGTCCCAGTGGCAGAACCATCCCTCTTCCGTCGAAGGGTGCTCCAGCTTGTTATCACTCGGGAAGATTTCGCGGTACCAGACTTCTGGCATCTCGCGCCGCAGCGCCTCCAAGTGTTTGTCGATCGTCTCGGCGCTGAACACGCTGCCGTAGATCGCCACCTCATCGATCGAGGCCGGTGAAGGGTATTGCACACTGTCTGCGTTCCAGAGGCAACCGATGCCGATCTGTGATGGATTGAAGGAATAGCGGGCGTTAAAACCGGAAATCGTGTGGTTTACCAATGCGTGCGTTAGCGGGGTGTCTGCTGTCAGGTCCGCAAAATAAGCGTTGATGACCGTCTGGGTCGTGGCGCCGCTGGCCGTGACATCGAAGGTCGTCACCACGTAATACCAGTGGTTGGTCTCCAACTCATCAGAGAAAGTCACCGCATTCGGAGTGCCGATTTGCAAGGCAAATTTGCCGCTGGTGTTGATAGACAGAAAATAGCCGCGCCGATCCCTGTCGATAGAATTGCGTGTCCCGACAATGTAGCCGCTGAAGTTCTCCGGCTTACGGTTCGGCCGCAGCACGCACTCGACCGTCAAGGTTTCAGGTAGGGTGGTGTTGCCGGTCGTATGCCACGCCGCACCGTAAACATGGTTTGTTTCGTTCTTGATCCCAATCGCCGCACGGCTCAGTGTGTCGACACCCGGTCCATAAAAGACCGAACCCGAAGTATACATCCACGTCTCCAAGTGCAACCCGCCCTTGCAGTCGAGCAGATAGTCGTCATGCGAGAGATTGGTTGCCACCCCGCTCGGCCCTTGATACGGGCCTTCAAAGGTGTAGTGGTGCATCAGCGACGGGTTGGCACGCGCCTCGGCGCGCAAGTCAACCACCGCCGCGCCCACCTGTCCCGCCGTCCACGCGACGGTCAGCACCGCTACAAGAAACACGCTTTTTCTTTGCACTGTTTTCATGCTGTCGTTTCCTTCCTTCTTCCACTCGCATTTCATAGGCGCATCCGGTTTCATCGGGAGACGAAAGGAACTACCCTCAAAAACCCATGCGAAACGTTACCTCAGGCCAACGGAAGCAGTGTACACCGTCTTACGGCAGGTTGTCCAGTCGCCATCAATAAGCGGCCGTAAGGTGCATGAGCCCTATGAAGGCACACCACAATGACAGAACTGCCACGGCGACGCAGATGAAATCAAAAAACATTCTCCAAGTTGTGACTTTTACCTTGCCCTTCATTTGCAGTTTAGAGTCATAACCGTCAAGTTGTTCAAGCTGCTGGGCAAGGTCCTGAAGCTCTTGTAGTTTGAAAGGCTTAGAATTTATTACAACCGCCGCCTTCCGATCGCGGGTAATGACAACGAGCCGGGGTATCTTAATCGGTCCTCCGAACCGCTCCCACTCAACCCATGCGTGCGCAATCCGTCCAATTTCTGCCAGTGGGATTTTCTTTGTGATGTAGTTCCCGCCTCGATATTCAAAATGGGTGTCCGTGACGATAATCTTAAAGCCGCAGAGCCAGCCGCACGTTACCAATCCGACACTCAGGCATAAGAAGGCGATATCCATGGCGCCGGGAACACCTTGCTGCATGCCCATCCAGAAACACCAGCTACCCAGTATACACGGAATACACGAAAAGGCATGGCTCGGTTTTTTCACGCTGGAGGGTGTAGCCGCGCTGTGCGCGGAGTTTGCAGTTAGGATTGTGGATTCAGGAGTTTTACTTCTGCGTTGGGCGTTCGACGTTCTGCGTTCAGCGTTCAGGCGTGGCACGGGCATCTTGCCCATGTTTTTCATGGGCAGGACCGTGCCATGAGGGAGCAAGAGTCTCTCATTTGAAGCATCATTTGAACGTAAACGGGGCCCGGGAAAAACATGCGTTCCTCTTCCACACCCTTCAAAGTGTGGAAATAAGGCCACTATCGAAAAATAATTATACTATAACAGTTACACGTCAGACGGGTTTTTGAGACACTTCCCCCATGAAACGAAAAGGACGGCCATGCGTGAAAGTCGTACTTGACCCGGCCGCGCGCGAGGAGTTCGAGCGCGTTTACAGAGAGGCGTCTTGCGCAAAGGACAGGCAGAAGGCCCAGGTGCTGCTTTTCTCACCCGTCCACCGGTGTGGTTGAAAGTTCTGTGGGTGAAAGTTCTATTGCTGTTTCGTCTACGGGATAATAAATTTTTCTTGCGAAGCGCCGGGAGGGGCAAGTGTCACTTGCCCGGCGGCGGCTATGCCGCCACTTTGTCCCTCTTTTGGCTCATGCGGTAAACACTTCACTAATCGCCGCATTTTATGCGGCGAATGGTGGACGTTACCGCTTCCGTTTGCTAAACTGTCGCTATGAAAAAAACGTACATCCACCTGCTGAAAGGCTGGCCTGGGTTGCGCTGGGACGCCGCCGCTTTGGCGGAGTCTCTCGCCGCTGTCCGTTTTGAACAAGGCCGGCTGCTGGGACGGATGGCCACATTGGGCTTCCCATTGGATGGCGATGCCGAATTGACCGTGCTGACTGAGGAACTGGTTCGTTCATCAGCCATTGAAGGTGAACGGCTGGATGATCGTCAGGTACGCTCTTCGCTGGCCCGTCGTCTGGGACTCGATATCGGCGGCATCGTGCCTTCCACTGACAGGATTGACGGCCTCGCCGAATTGATGTTGGATGCCACGCGCAATTTCATGAAGCCGCTCACGACCGAACGGCTTTTCGGCTGGCATGCCGCATTGTTCCCGACAGGCCGCAACGCATTCGGGCGCATCACGGTCGGAGCGTGGCGTAAACCCGGCACCGCGCCCATGCGGGTGGTTTCCGGGCCGATGGGGCGGGAGACCGTGCATTTCGAAGCCCCCGACGCACGGCGTGTCCCTCAAGAAATGCGCGATTTCTTGACGTGGTTCGATGCGCCCCCCGTCACCGATCCCATCCTGCACGCGGGGCTGGCGCACTTCCGCTTTGTCACGATCCATCCGTTCGACGACGGCAATGGGCGTCTCGCGCGCGCGGTCGCAGAGATGGCGCTGGTCCGTTCCGACGGCAGTCCGCAGCGCTTCTACAGCATGTCCGCGCAGATCGAAACCGAACGGCGCGACTACTACGACATGCTGGAAAAAAGCCAGCGCGGCGGGCTGGACGTTACCCCGTGGCTGCGGTGGTTCATCGGGTGTTTGGCGCGGGTACTGGATCGTGCCGAAACCACCCTCGCCACCGTGCTGCACAAGGCGCGTCTCATGGAGATCCTTAACGCTCTGCCTGCCAATCCGCGTCAGCGTAAGGCCGTCAGCCGTCTGCTCGACGGTTTCGAAGGTCCCTTCACCGCTTCCAAATACGCCAAGATGAACGCCTGCTCCACCGATACCGCCTTGCGCGACATCAACGCGCTCATCGCCTGCGGCGTTCTCGTCCGCGGCCCATCCGGCGGACGCAGCACCGAGTATCGATTGGTGAACGAGGTAATAGGTAATGGGTAAGAAGTAATAGGTAATAGGGTCAGGACCAATGACAACCTACGACGCGGTCCGTATCCCCAAGACAAAAGAGAAAACGTATTGAAACGCTTGTTCGCTTGGTTTTCGATATTCTCGTGCTCGAATATTACAAATCAGAGACACGGTTTATCGCATATGCTGGATTTGTCTTGTTGGGTCTCCAATGTTTCCATTTCTTACCCGAACTCCGAAATCTGATACTTCCAAATTGCCACGTCTCTTCTCCCCGTGTAATAGTAGGTGCAGACATCGTAAGCTCTAAATGCATCCGCCGTGAAGCACAGACTGATTCCGGTCTTGTATTGCTTTCCGTGGCAGATAAACCAGAGGAGTTTGTCGACGCAGTCTCGGCACTCCTTATTCCAGTCCGAAACGGATGAAATTTGCTTCCATTCCTTTCGCTTTTGGTCGAAAACAGATGAGTGGTCAAGCCTGTGAGGAATAGAAATCCATGTGTTGGGCTTTCGAACGCCCGCGCGGCCTTGTTCCGGTGCAGACGGATAGGCAGGAAACGACAGATTGCAGACGGATTCCAAGAATGATGACTCGGATGCAATGACGCCCTGTAGCAGATAGACCTCGAAGATCGGCATGGGACGATTGTCGCCGGACTTACCTGAAATCATTGAGCGGCACAGCCAAAGGCTTGAGTTATTTTCGGTACGTTGAAAAGACCATATCTGAAAGTCCGGCGTGACTCGGACGACATCACAAGAGGGAAACGCAAGGCGCATTCCTCCGATCCGCTTTTTGAACTCACGGTAGTCCAGTTGACTCCCATCGGCTGCAATCACGACCATATCACCGCGCTCATCGAGCGCGGCGTGTACAAGGTATGACTCCTGAACTTCGATGACGGCCACTATAATAACTCCGCAAGGTGTTTCAACGCCAAGGAAATGGCGTTAGTTCTATCCTTACACGACAAAAGACAGCAGGGGGTTGCCGCCACAAGATGATTCGAGTACGGCCCGAGAGCGTCGCGCATAGTGTCCTCGATTTTGGGCAGTTGCCGTTCAAAAGCGGCATGGATGGCTTTGTCAACGATGAGCTTATCGACCTTGTTGGCCAAAACGACGATTTTGAATCCCGGTGCGAAGGCTTGTGCGTTGTTGGCTATCCAGTCGAAGTCTTCCCGTATGCGAGCCAGGGCCTTGTCCTCGGAATAGGTAGAAGCATCGAACAGGTAGAACAGGAAGTCAGACTCTCTACAAACATCAATCCAGCCGGTTTGCGTATCCCTCTGTGCGGCTTCACCGCCAACATCCTTTGGTTTCCTGACTTTGAAGCGGATGACTTCCGCCTTTTTGCCCGTGTCGTCGAGAGGCAGTTTCCATTCTACAAAGAGGCGGTCGGAGAAGGCCACGGCATCTGTTGTTTTCTCGTATGCCATTGGATCAACGTCGGCATTTTGGTCTTTGAGCACATGTAGAAGGGAGGTCTTCCCCGCTGCAACCGGCCCCAAGACAGCAATCTGTTTGCCGTAAAGACGAAGCTTAATCTTCCGTGCCGCATCCTTCGTGAATGTGTATGCCTTGTCCTTATACTCGGCAAGTGTTTGGAGGATTTTGTCAAACACTTGGACGAAATTTCCGACACCTCTTACACTTGGTTTCTTTCCGCCTGTTGCCATGTCATTTTCCTTTGTACGTGATTCTTACATAGCGCTGTATCCTGTGTCCGTCACGACTGTTTTTTAGTGGAATGAGGACGAGCGCTGGCAAAAACACACGCATGCTCTGTAGATTGCTCTCAGGATTGGGAATGCCAGCGCCAGAATAATGGCGACAATGAACAGTCTTGTTTTGTCAGGGCAAGCCTGATGTTTCAAGATGGCAGCATTCTTTCTCCCCGTGTAGTAGTAGGTACAAACATCATAAGTCCTGAATGCATCCGCCGTGAAGCACAGACTGATTCCGGTCTTGTATTGCTTCCCGTGGCAAATAAACCAGAGGAGTTTGTCGACGCAGTCTCGGCACTCCTTGTTCCAGTCCGAAACGGATGAAACTTGCTTCCATCCCTTTGGCTTCGGGTTGCCTCGTGGGGAACTGCCAAGCCTATCAGAAACAGAAATCCATGTGCTGGGCTTTCGGACACCTGTGCAGCCTTGTTCCGGTGCGGGCGGATAGGCAGGAAACGACAGATTACTGACGGATTCCAAGAATGATGACTCGGACGCAATGGCACCCTGCAGCAGATAGACCTCGAAGATTGGCATCGGTCGACTGTCGCCGGACTTGCCTGAAATCATTGAACGGCACAGCCAAACGCTTGAGTTGTTTTCGGTGCGTTGAAAAGACCATATCTGAAAGTCCGGCGTGGCTCGGACGACATCATGAGAGGGGAACGCAAGGCGCATTCCCCCGGTTCTTTTTTTAAACTCACGGTAGTCCAGTTGACTCCCGTCGGCCGCAATCACGACCATATCACCGCGCTCATCGAGCGCGGTGTGTACAAGGTATGCTTCCAGAACTTCGATAACGGCCACTACAGCAGCTCCGCAAGGTGTTTCAACGCCAAAGAGATGGCGTTGGTTCTATCCTTGCATGACAGAAGACAGCAGGGGGCTGCCGCCACAAGATGTTTCGAGTATGAGCCGAGGGCGTCGCGCATAGTGTTCTCGATTTTGGGCAACTGCTGTTCAAAAGCGGCATGGAGGTCTACGTCTCCGATAATCTTGTCAATTTTGTTGGCAAAAATGACGATTTTGAAACCCGGAGCGAAGGCTTGTGCGTTGTTGGCAATCCAGTTGAAGTCTTCTCGTATGCGAGCCAGAGTTCCGTCCTCAGAATAGGTGGAGGCATCAAATAGGTAGAACAGGAAGTCTGACTCCTTACAAACATCAAGCCAGCCGGTTTGCGTATCCCTCTGTGCGGCTTCGCCGCCAACATCCTTCGGTTTCCTAACTTTGAGGCGAATGACTTCCGCTTCCTTACCCACGTCGTCAAGGGGCAGTTTCCATTCCACAAAAAGGCGGTCAGCGAAGTTTACGGCATCTGTAGTTTTCTCGTATGTCATCGGGTCAATGACGACACTTGGATCCTTGAGTACATGCAGGAGAGTGGTCTTTCCCGCTGCGACCGGCCCTAAGACGGCGATCTGCTTGCCGTGAAGGCGAAGTCGAATCTTCCGTGCAGCGTCCTTTGTGAATTTGTAGAACTTGTCCTTATACTTGGCAAGGGTTTGGCAGATCTTGTCAAACACCTGAACGAAATCCCCGATATCCCTTATGCCTGGTTTCTTTCCACCTGTTGCCACGTTGGTCTCCTTTGTTTAGTACGTGATTCTTACCAACAGAACGTCCTCTTCACCTCCAAGCGATTCGGACTCGTATTCTGTTATTCTAGAGGCATTCCGGAGGAACGCCAAAGCTGTTTCTATTTCAACATGGATAGCTTCGTTACTGTTGGGAAGCGTTGACGATGCTGCTTCTACAGCGAGGTATCCTGTGCCCGTCCCGTGTTGGTCACACCAGTCTCGGAGTTCACCGTCCACTACCGCTAGCCACCCTCGAACATTCGTGGTTAGTGATGAGGTTGCATCACCTTCGTAATTGCCGCTAAGACGTTTGCGCCAAAATGACCACCATGAAGATGTACTGGATCGTGTCTCTTCGATCTTTTTCTCCTCGACGGGGAAAACAGTCCCGTCCGGAGTCACAAACTCCCAGTCGGGCTCGTGTCGCCCGGGGCGTCCACGTTCGACGAGTTGGAAACCACGCTGTACACAATAGGCTCTTAATGAATCTTTCACAGTCCCGTGCCACCTCTCCTCAGGCTACCAGCAGTAACGGAGCACGGTTTGAACTAAGGGGCACCGAATGACAAGCGAAAAAAACCAAACAGTTTCGGGTAACGGGTGTGATTTTATTTTGTTGAAGGTTATGAGGGGAAACGAGGTCGTAATTTGACATTAGACAGTCAAGGGTTGCGGAGCGTTTTCGCGGTGTGGTAATGTGTCGCCATGGCAAGGCGACTGAGGCACCACCGAGAGGATGGCGGCGCGGTTGAAAACCGACAAAGCCTTGTATCGGTCTGCCGCGCGTGTTGTATTAAGAAGGTTGCTGGAAACACGAAATGTAATGTCAAACTACGACTCCGATAACCAGAAATCATTATGACAAACGATGTAGTAACATCACACTGTATTGCAACTGGATTCCAACCCGTCGTTTTTGGGCCTGATTACACGTGGGAATTAGGTCGTGTTGACACTAATTTAGCCATATCATTATAAACGCAAACCGCACGAACGCCATGAACATGACATCCGTTTTGTCGTATCGTGTGCAGACCCTGCGGAACCCCTTAATCCTCCTGAACAA
>Ga0209719_1003404_pt1 | contig 14535 bp, 8 predicted proteins | sample AD_JPNAS2_MetaG_FD_184421 | JGI IMG/M metagenome (GOLD analysis project Ga0209719, IMG submission 184421) | Active sludge microbial communities of municipal wastewater-treating anaerobic digesters from Japan - AD_JPNAS2_MetaG (SPAdes) (version 2) | ecosystem: Engineered > Bioreactor > Anaerobic >...
CCTTGTCCGGCGTGAAGTCCGACAGGTTGCCGATGATGAACTTGAAGGTGTTGCGAAAACGCCGGTAGGAGTCGGCAATCTGCTTCATCATCTGCATGCCGATGCTCACGTCGTTCCGGTAGTCCTCGGAGGAGACCCACATCCGTATGATGTCGGCGCCGTATTCCTTGATCAGGGTTTCCGGCGCGATGACGTTCCCCTGGGTCTTGCTCATCGCTTTGCCCTGCTCGTCGAGCATGAAGCCGTGGGTGAGGACGGTGTTGTAGGGTGCGCGTCCCCGGAGCGCCATGGCAGGCCAGAACGAGGACTGGAACCAGCCGCGGTGCTGGTCGCTTCCCTCGAGGTAGAGGTCGGCCGGCCACCGGTGGTCCTTCCAGTTGTCCAGGACCGCGAAATGTGACACGCCGGAATCAAACCAGACGTCAAGGATGTCATACTCCTTCACGAAGGTGTCATTGCCGCATTTGCATTTCGTGCCGGCCGGGACCAGGTCCCTGATATCGTCGGTAAACCAGGCATCGATCCCTTTCTTCCGGGATATGTCGCCGAAGAGTTTCACGCTTTCGGCGCTCATCAGGTTTTGCCCGCACTTCTCGCAGCGGAACGACGGGATCGGCACGCCCCAGGAGCGCTGGCGCGAGAGGCACCAGTCAGGCCTGGTTTCCACCATGCCAAGGAACCGGGACTGTCCCCAGGAAGGGATCCACTCGGTCTTGTTGACGTTTTCTATACCCTTTTTCCTCAGGTCGTCATGGTCTATGTTCAGGAACCACTGTTCCGTGGCCCGGTAGATCAGCGGCTTCTTGCAGCGCCAGCAGTGGGGATAGGAGTGGTCGATCTTTTCGCTCTTGATGAGCACCTTCTTTTCCCTGAGGAGGTCCACGATGGGATCGTTCGCGTCAAAGACGTTGACGCCTTTCATCTCCGGGTAGTCGGCGGTGAAGCGCCCCCGTTCGTCCACGGGGCAGTACACGTCAAGGCCGTATTCAAGGCCCACGATGTAGTCTTCGTGGCCGTGGCCGGGGGCCGTGTGGACGATGCCGGTTCCGGCGTCGAGGGTGACATGGGTCCCGAAGATGACCTTCGATTCACGGTCTATGAAGGGATGGTACACCGTGAGCTTCCTGACATCCTCGCCGGGGATGGCGATCTCGCCGTCCTTTTCCCTGCCGACGGCTGCTTCGATCTGGAATATCAGGCCTTTGGCGACGATGTAGTACTCGTCGCCGAATTTGACCGCCGAATACTGGTATTCGGGATGGAAGCTCACCGCCAGGTTGGCGGGAAGGGTCCACGGCGTCGTGGTCCAGATTACGACGAAGGTCTTGTCCGGGTCAACGCCCGGCACCTTCATCGTCGACGGATCGACCTTGAATTTCACGAAGATCGCCGGGGACGAATGATCGGCGTATTCAACCTCGGCCTCGGCCAGGGCGGTCACGCAGGTGGGGCACCAGTAGATCGGCTTCTTGCTCCGGTAGATGTATCCCTTTTCCAGTATCTTGCCGAAGGTCTCCACGATGGTGGCCTCATAGTCCCTGGTCATGGTCTTGTAGGGATTTTCATAGTCGCCGAAAACGCCGAGGCGCTTGAATTCCTCCATCTGGATCTTCACGAATTTTTCCGCGAAATTGCGGCACAGGTCCCGTATCTCCTCCTTGGGCATGGTTTCGGCCTTCGCCCCGAGGTCCCGCATGACATTGTGTTCAATGGGGAGACCGTGGCAGTCCCATCCCGGGACATAGGGGGACTTGAAACCCATCATGGTTTTATGCTTCACGATAATGTCTTTCAGGATCTTGTTCAGGGCGTGGCCAAGGTGGATATGGCCATTGGCGTAGGGAGGCCCGTCATGGAGAATGTAGAGATCATCGTCCTTGCGGGACTCGAGTATGCGGTTATAGATGTTTTCCTTTTCCCAGAGCCTGAGTATTTCAGGCTCCCGCTGAGGCAGGTTTGCCTTCATGGGAAAATCAGTGGTCGGCAGGTTGACAGTCTTTGAATAATCCATTGCGTCCTCGATGTAATATAGCGCCTCCGTAGAAAGGTTATAGGGAGATCATATATTACTGTAAAATAATAATCAGAAACACAATCAGGGAGGGGTTTTGTCAATGTTTTTTTTGGATCCTCCCGCCGCGGCGGGAACGGCTAGTGCGCGCAGCCGATGTCAAGATCGCTGAACATTTTTTCAAGCACGGCCCGCAGATCGGTCTGCTCCCAGTTGTCCACCAGGGTTCCCCTGCTGTTGTAAAAGGCCCCGCCGTTATAATAGACCACGGCCCAGAAGGCGGTATCGCTGCAGGAGAAATAGCGGGCGGCTATGGAGCCCTTGATGATGAGATTGTGCCACGGCTTCACCAGGGCGTAGACCTGTCCGTCAGGCAGGCCGATATATGAGCGGATGGAGCTGATCAGCGACATGTCGGCCTTCGAGGTGTCGGTCAGGGCCGCGAGGGTGTTGAAGGTGCCGGTAATTTTGTACCATTCCCTTCCCTGCCTGTCGGTGACGGTCTCAGTTGCGAGGCGGGTCCCTTTTCGAACGTCGAAGTGGAATTCCCGCTTGCACTGTTCCCAGGTATACCCGTCCTGGTGCTGATGGCTCGACCAGAATATAATCTTCTGATCAAGTTCCGGGAGCATGAGGAGTGATGAATCCTTGAAGTTGCGTGCATCGTCCGGTTTCCCTGAGGGGTCTTTCAGGATAAACCCCCTCCCCAGTTCTCCCTTATCGTCCAGGATGATATATACGCCGAACCAGGCGTCCTTGAACTTGCAGGTAGGATCGAGGAAGTTCGACACGTCTTTGATCGATTCCGGCGACAGTTTCTCGAAGTTGCCCACGGTATACGCGTTATAGGACTTTATTTCGACCGTACCGTCAGACACATCATGCAGCATCCTGTCGAAGGATATGATAAAGGGCTCACGGTACATTCCCCGGGGTACACCGTTTAACCGTAGATGTATGCCCTGTTTTTCCAGGTTGACGTTCTTGAAGAGACGGACCAGGTCAGCGGTGGTGCATGAAATGGAAAAAGCCAGGACGGCTGTGATAATGCCCTTGGTGTAACGCATAGTATCTCCAGATTGTGTTATAGGTATAGCATCCTTGACGTACGTTGTGTCCTGCTTTGTATGGCCTGCAATAGTAACCGGCGCGGGGCATGGATGACAACAAGTTTTTTTGCCCGCGTCAGCCCCGTGTAGAGTATTTCCGTTGTCAGGAGCCTTTCCGGCGTCCCGTCGGGAAGGGCAAGGAAGACGCTGCCGTATTCTGAGCCCTGGCTCTTGTGCACCGTTATGGCGAAGGAAGGCTCGAAAGCAGGGAGTGACTCCACCGGGAAGAGCCTGATCCCGTCCATCCGGGCGAAGGCCCCGGAATACCGGCCGCCGGCTCCCTTCAGGATCACTCCCACCTCTCCGTTAAAAAGCCCCTTGTCGTAATCGTTCTCCGTTATAATGACCGGAGCCCCGGAAAATACGCTGTCCCTTCCGGAAGGATCAAAGATATCTCCCAGTTTTTCCATAAGATAGGCATTAATCCCCGTTGTACCGGAAAGGCCCCCCCTGAGGGGCGAAAGAATACGCGCTTCGTCGAGACGGGCCAGTATCTCTCGTATCGCTCCGGCAGTTGACGGGTCTTCCGGATTAAGATCTGATCCGGAAATCCCCCCTATGAGAGACCGGTATGAACCGCCGCCCTCGCGGTCAGATGTATAGTGCCGGGCGGCCCAGGAGGAAAGGATATGGCGCAGGTCGCGGATGCCGTTTTCTCCGCCCGGTTCGGGGCTGGCCAGCCAGACCCCGCACGCGGGCAGGGGACCCTTCCGGTCCCATTCAGGTATCAGGTCCAGTACCGACGGGTCCTGCCGGTTGATCCCTTCGGCAATGGCCTTGATGCGTTCCTCCGACCGATAACTTTCATGGAGGATGACCACCCTGTCGGTGAGCCCCGGTGCCTCGCCGCGGCGCTCCTCACGGGGAACCGGGTAGTCCGCATCGGGGAACAGGCGCCGTACGGCGGCAGCCATTGAAGGCGAAAAAGACATGGCATGGTCTCCCGGTATGAGGTCGGCCAGGACGGCGCCGGCCTCGACGGAGGGGAGCTGGTTCCGGTCCCCGAGCATGACCAGACAGGCCTTTTCATCAAGGGCTTCAAAGAGCCTCCCCAGGAGGACGATGTCGATCATGGATGCTTCGTCGATTACGACGAGGTCTGCCGGAACGGGGTTGTTCACATCGTGAAGGTAATCGTTGCGGGAAGGGCTGTACCGAAGGAGGCGGTGCAGGGTTTCGCCCTGCAGACAAGCAAGGGACCTGTCGCGGCGGTCCCCTCCGGCGATGGAGGCTATTCCCCGCTGGATGGAATCGGTCAGCTTCTGTGCCGCGCGGCCCGTGGGCGCGGCAATTCGTATCCTGTCAGGTTTAACGCCGAGGCGCACCGCGATGCGGAGAAGGGAGAGGACGATGAAGGTCTTTCCCGTTCCGGGACCGCCGGATATGAGGACGAAATTTTTCAGGGCGGGCAGGACGACCCCGAGTTTCTGGCCGTCGTTGAGCAGGACCGGCGCGCCCTTCAGACATACCGGTTTTTCATGGAGGACTTCGTTGAGGGAACGTGACAGGGCTTCCGGATCAACCCGGAATCCCGATTCTCGGGAGAGCAGCGCTGAAAGGGCTTCCCTGGTGGACCTCTCCGCCGCATGATATTTGTGGAAATAAAGAAACTGGTCTTCGCCGGCCTTGACCAGTACCAGGGGCTTGAACGCTTCCCCGGTGTCCTCGAAGAGGGCGGGTGACGATTCGTCCCTGACATGCACCAGGGAGGCATAGGTGCCGATAGACCCGAGGATCGCCCTGACCATGGCCCCTGTTGTACCGCCGCAGAGCGGTTTCAATTTCATCTGCAGCGATTCCGGCGAGAGCTTCAGGCACACGCTGCCTTCGGCGAGGGCGGAGAACAGGGCCATGAGGATGAGATGAAGGGCGGTGTCCCGGATCCCCGAGATCTGCACCAGGTCGCGAATGGTCTGGTAGTCAATGGTCGGCAGGCCGAGCTTTTCAACCGCAGCCCGGTAGATTGACTTCAACTCGGGTGGATCCGATTCCGACAGGACGGAGAGATCCAGGAGGAGTTTCAATGATACTTCGTTCACGGCGGTTTCCGGTCAGTTCACAGGATGGTCCGCCACCGGGGCGGAACCCTCTGATAACGCCATGAAAATGTCCGCGCGTCAATATTTATTAATTTTTTCTTGCATAATTCCTGTGAACGCGGCAATGATACTAAACCTGTTGCAGAACGGTATATCGGGTGCTGTCTCTTTAGTCCTACCCCCTCAACCCCCCGGAGGGGGGCTTGCTAAATCGAGTTAAACCAAAAAGTCTTCCTCCGGGGGATTGAAGGGGCCATAGACATACCGGGGTACACCGGCAATTATCCAACATCCCGTTTTCCCCGGGTTTTTGTAATGGTGAGGTGTTTATGAAAACCATAGCGATCATAGGAACCGGCCTCATGGGGACCGATATAGCCTGCGCGTCAGCCATGGCCGGCTTCGAGGTGTTGCTCTACGATATAGATAAGGAACGGGCGGAGCAGGCCCTGGGGCGCCTGAAGGACCGGTTCAAGCGGTACGTTCATACAGGCAGGATTGACCAGGGCAAGGCTGATGCCTTTATGAGGCATTTTTGCCTCTGCACTACCCTGGAAGAAGTCAGGGAAGCCCTGATCGTGATCGAGTGCGCCTTTGAAGAGATCCATGTGAAGCAGCAGATATTCCGCGACCTAGACCGGATATGCCGCGCCGACGCCGTGCTGGCGTCCAACACGTCATCCATTTCAATAACGGAAATAGCTTCAGCCACGAAACGGCCCGAGTCGGTCATCGGCCTTCACTTTCTCAACCCGGCCCATGTCATGAAGCTGGTCGAGATCATTCCCGGCATCGCCACCACCCGTGAAACGGTTGAAACCGCCAAGACCTTCGTGAAGAAACTGGGGAAGGTCAATGTCGAATCAAAGGATTATCCCGGCTTCCTGCTGAACCGGATGCTGGTTCCCCTCATCAATGAGGCCATCTATCTTCTCTACGAGGATGCCGGCACCGCGGAATCAATAGACCGGGTCATGAAGGTGGGCCTCAACTTTCCCATGGGCCCCCTCGCCCTTGCCGACATGATCGGCCTCGACGTCCTGCTTGCCGTCATTGAGGAGATGCACCGGGGTTATTCCGATTCGAAGTACCGCCCCTGTCCCCTCCTCAAGAAATACGTCGCCGCTGGATACCTGGGGAAGAAATCGGGGAGGGGTTTTTTCATTTACAATGATTGATCCGTGAGCCGCCCCTCCGGGAATTTTAACGAGAACCTTTTCATCCAACGGCCTGTCTATATATGAAGATCCTTTCCTGCGAGGTGCCTGATGAAAAAGCTGAAGCGCGCCGCTCTCATTCTTTCAGTTGTTTTTACGCTGCCCCTGTATGATCACCTGTCCCCGGCCGGCACCCTGGCGGCGGACGGCCGGTCACGGGGCCCGGCATATGCGGTCCCGGGGAAATTCGATTCCTATGCCGAGGCGTGGAAAACCGTGAAGGGGTTTGACGAAAAGGGCAGGCCCCGCTCGGCACTGGAGGGCGTGGAGAATATCCTGGCCCGGGCGAAAAAAGAGCGCAATTCGCCGCAGATCGTCAAGGCCCAGATGCACCGGGTCAAGTACATCATGGCCATCGGTGAAAAGGAGCACCCGGACATCATCCGCATGCTGGAACAGGAAATGTCCGCTGCCGCTTTCCCGGAAAAGCAGATACTGCGGTCCCTCTTGGCCGAGGTCTACTGGAATTATTTTTCCGCTCACCGCTGGACCTTTTACAACAGGACGGACACCGCCGGCCTCAAAGAGGAGGATGTCTCCACCTGGAGCCTCGGTAAAATCATGGAGCGGATCATCGCCCTTCACCGGGGGGCCCTCGAGGGGTCGGATGAGCTTAAGAAAATCCCCCTGGACCTCATGAACGACATACTCGTCCGGGGAACCGCGCCGCGGGAATACCGGCCCACCCTGTATGATTTTCTGGCACACCGGGCCGTTGATTTTTTCATGATCGACGAGAACCAGCTCACCAGGCCGGCCTATGATTATGAGATCGACAGCGCCGGCTATTTCGGATCCGCGGAGGATTTCGCCGGGATGAAGGTGACGGCGAGAGATGCCACGTCCCTGCGCTACAATGCCATGGTCATCCTCCAGGACCTCACCCGGTTCCACCTCAAGGATGCGCCGGCGGATCCGTCGGCCCTGGTGGACGTGGAGCTGAAGCGGCTGCAGTTTGCGGATGACAAGGCAATCCTTCCTGAAAAAGATTCCCTGTATATCAACGCGCTGCGGGCCCTAGAGAAAAGGTTTATGGCCCACCGATCGTCCGCACTGGTTTCTTACGAAATAGCCCGGTGGTACCGGGCCAGGGGACAGGAATGGAAGGAGGGGGACCCCTCTGACCACCAGTGGTCGATCGTCAAGTCGGTAGACATAGCCAGAGATGTCCTGAAGCGTTTTCCCGATTCCGAGGGCGCCCTGCTGTGCAGGCCCCTCACGGTCATCGACAAGAGCCTTTCCCTCATGACCGAAAAGGTCAACGTGCCGCGCCGGCCCTTCAGGGCCCTGGTAAAATACAAAAACCTGAACCGGATCTATTTCAGGGCCGTGCCGCTGACGGAGGAAGAGTTTGAATACCTCAATGCCAGCTATGAATCTGTCAATGCCAAGCTGGGCCGGCTCCGTAACATGAAGGCCCTCCAGGAATGGGACAGCGCCCTTCCGGATGACGGAGACCTCCGGGACCATGCCGTGGAGGTGCGGGTGCCGCCCCTTGAGGAGGGATACTACGCGATCCTGGCCGGCACGGACAGGAGTTTTTCCTACAATAAAAACGCCGCCGCCTACATGGCCACCGCGGTGTCGAACCTGAGCTTCGTGCACCGCGTGTCCCTTAAGGAAGGCGCGGTTTTTTATGTCCTGGACCGGTCCACCGGCGAGCCCCTCCGGGACGTGAGCGCAACCATAACGGAACGCTCCTATGATTATACCAAGAGCCGATACGTAACCAGCGCTGTGGCAAAGCTGGTTTCTGACAACAACGGCCGCGTGGTGTTCCCCATGGGCGGCAAGGACCGTTATTACAGCACGCTGGGCATCATTCTCCGGAAGGGCAGCGACCGCCTGAGCTCCGAGTTTTACAGCTATGCCTACGGCCAGGGGGGGAGGAACCCGCAGCAGAGCTATTTCTTCACCGACCGCTCGATCTACCGTCCGGGCCAGACCATTTATTTCAAGGGAATATTGCTCACGCTGGATACGGACCGGCATTATAAAATCATGCCGGACCAGGACACGACGGTTGAGCTCTACGATTACAACAACCAGAAGGTCGGCAGCGCACGCCTCAGGTCGAACCGGTACGGCACGGTCAGCGGGAGCTTTACCGCGCCGTCGGGGGTCCTGACCGGCCAGATGACCATCAGGAACGGCTCCGGTTCGGCGGTCATCAGGGTCGAGGAGTACAAGCGTCCCCGGTTCGAGGCAGGCTTCGAGCCGGTGAAGGGCAACTACCGCCTGGGAGAAAGGATTTCCGTGAAGGGATTCGCGCGCTCCTACGCCGGAGCGCCGGTGTCAGACGCGGCGGTAAAATACACGGTCGTGCGCAGGGTCTGGTTCATGTACCGGTGGTGGGGATGGTATTACTGGCATTACAACGGTAAGGAAACGGTCATGAAAAAAGGCGAAATCAAAACGGACGCCGGCGGCGCCTTTACCGTTGATTTCGAGGCGCTGCCCGATAAGGGCATCCCCCCGTCGGAACAGCCGGCCTTTTACTACGAGGTGCGCGCTGACGTGACCGATATCAACGGCGAGACCCATGGAGCCAATGCCGCCGTCAGGGCCGGCTACACCGCCCTCATCGTCGATATCCCGAACCTTCCCGGCATCGTTGATACGACCGGGGCCCTTGAACTGGAGCTGAGCACCGTCAATTTCAGCGGTGAACCGGTCCCGGTCAGGGGCACGCTTTCCATGTACCGGATGAAGGAGCCGGAGCGGCTCCTTCGCTCCCGCCTCTGGGAGAAGCCGGACCGCTTTGTCATGACGAAGGAGGAATATGTCAGGAATTTTCCCAATGATATATATAAGGATGAGGACGACGCCCAGGCCCGGGGGGTTGAAAAGAAATATTACAGCGTTCCTTTTGACACCGGGCGGACAAAGAAAATAGCCGTCGGCGCCATCGGTTCATGGCCCGACGGGGAATACCGGGTGGAAATTGAAACAACCGATGCCTACGGGGAACGGATCCAGTACCAGCGGCAGGTCTCTCTGTATGCGCCGAAAAATGGCGCCGTCTCGCGGAAGGCCTATGTTTCGATAACGCCCCTTGCCACTACCGTGGAGCCGGGCAACAACTGCAGTTTTCTGCTGGCCTCGGCCGCGGACAACGCCTTTCTTATCTTCGATATTGTGAGGAAGGGCTCCGTTACAGAACAGAAGCTGGTAAAGCTTGACGGGAGCAAGAAGATCGTCGCTGTCCCGGTCGGGGAGGAGGACCGGGGCAACCTCCACTACCGCTATGCCTTTATCAGGGACAACCGCCTTTTCACCGGCACCGGCACCATCAATGTCCCCTGGACCAATAAAAACCTGAAGGCGGAGTTCATGACCTTCCGCAACAGGCTGAACCCCGGGGAAAAGGACGAATGGCGCATCAAGCTCACCGGCCCGAAGGGCGAGATGGCCGCGGCGGAACTGGCCGCATCCCTGTATGACGCGTCCCTCGACGCCCTGTATCCACACTCCTGGTCCTTCAATGTGAACCCCTATTTCTACAACTATGAATACTGGCACAGCAATTCCACCTTCGCGACGGAACAGTCCCGGCTGGCCGCCAATGACTGGAACGAGTATTACCCGTCCTACAGCCGGTACCATGACTACCTGAACCTTTTCGGCGTCTATTTCTTCAGCAGGGGAAAGGGGTACCGGTACTACAAGGCCGGCGCCAAAAAGGACAGGGACTATTCCATGGCGGCGGATGAGTTGGAGGAAACCGCCTCTGACAAGAAGGAGGCCGCCCCTGAAGCGGCAAAACGGAAGGCAGCGCCGGCGCCCGAACCGGGCCAGGACAGGGAACAATCAAGAAGCGAAGCGGGGAAGAAGGAAACCGGCGAGGCCGCGGTGCAGATACGGAAGAACCTGAACGAAACCGCCTTCTTCTATCCCCACCTGATGACCAACGAGAAGGGCGAGGTGATCGTGTCCTTTACCGCTCCGGAGGCCCTGACCAGGTGGAAGGTCCTGGGCTTTGCCCACACGAAGGACCTTAAATCGGTCGTTTTTTCCAACGAGCTGGTGACCCAGAAAGAGCTGATGGTGACCCCCAACGTGCCGCGGTTCCTCCGGGAAGGCGACGAGGTCTTTATAAGCTCGAAGATATCCAACATGACGGACCGGAAGCTTTCCGGCACGGCGGAGCTCATGCTTTTTGACGCGGCTACCATGAAGCCACTGGACCGGGAGCTTTCGAATGATGACAGGTCCGCCGGCTTTACCGTGCAGGAAAAAGGGAACGCGGCGGTGACCTGGCGGATACGCATACCGGAATCGGTGGAGGCCGTGACCTGGAGGATCGTGGCCAGGGCGGGGAGCTTCAGCGACGGCGAGGAATCGACCCTGCCGGTCCTGTCGAACCGGATGATGGTGACGGAATCCCTGCCGCTCCCGGTCAGGGGGAAGCAGACGAAGAATTTCAACTTCGCCAGGCTCGTCAATTCGAAATCATCGAGCACCCTTTCCCATTACCGTCTGACCCTGGAGTTCACGTCGAACCCGGCCTGGTACGCGGTGCAGGCGCTTCCCTATCTGATGGAATTTCCCCATGAATGTTCGGAACAGGTTTTCAGCCGCTTCTATTCCAACGGCCTGGCGTCCCACATTGTCAATTCCAGCCCGAAGATCAGGGCCGTCTTCGACCGGTGGAAGAACAGCGACGCACTCCTGTCCAATCTGCAGAAAAACGAGGAGCTCAAGTCGGTGGTGCTGCAGGAGACGCCGTGGCTCCTGAACGGCCGGAACGAGGAGCAGAACAAGAAACGCGTCGCCCTCCTCTTCGACCTGAACCGGATGTCCAGGGAGCTCGACCGGGCCTTTTCCAAGCTCAGGCAGATGCAGGGGGCCAACGGCGGCTGGCCCTGGTTCACGGGTCTCCCCGAGAGCTGGTACATCACCCAGCATATCCTGGCCGGTCTTGCCAAGCTCAATGCCCTCGGCGTGGTGAGCGCATCAAAGGATAACATATCCGCCATGACCTCAAAGGCGGTGGCTTTTATCGACGGGGAAATGAAGCGCGACTATGATTATCTGATCCGGCACAAGATCAACCTCAAGCAGAAGAATATCGGCCATATCCAGTACCATTACCTGTACACGCGGAGCTTTTTCAGGGATCAGGAGATACCGAAATCGTGCCGGGAAGCCTTCAATTACTGGAAGGGACAGGCTGCGAAATACTGGCCCCAGGAAGGGCCCTATGCCAAGGGGCTTGCCGCCATCGCTCTCCACCGCTTCGGCGTCGTGAAGACCGCCCGGGAGATCATTGAGTCCCTGAGGGAAAACGCCATCTATAATGAAGAGATGGGGATGTACTGGAAGGAGAACGTGGGCGGCTACTGGTGGTACCAGGCCCCCCTCGAGACCCAGGCGCTCCTGATCGAGGCCTTCAGCGAGGTTGCCGGGGACCGCGCGGCGGTCGACGACATGCGGACCTGGCTCGTCAAGATGAAGCAGGTCCAGCACTGGGGAACCACCAAGGCGACCACCGACGCCTGCTATGCCCTCCTCATGGGAGGCTCGGACTGGCTGGGAAACGACAGGGTGGCGGAGATACTGCTCAATGACCGGAAGGTTGACCCGGCCGCCATGGGGGCGACGGCCGAGGCGGGCACCGGCTATTTCAAGGTCAGCTGGAACAGGGACGGGATCGCGCCGGAGATGGGGAAGGTGAAGGTTGTCAATCCCAACAGCAACCCCGCCTGGGGGGCCCTCTACTGGCAGTATTTCGAGCAAATGGATAAAATTACCCCCCATGAAACGCCGTTGAAGCTCGAGAAGAAGTTTTTCATCGTTACGTCAACGGACCGGGGGCCGGTGCTGGAGCCGGTGACCGGAAGCACGAAACTCAAGCCCGGTGACAGGCTGAAGGTGCGCATCATTCTGAGGGTTGACCGCGACATGGATTACGTCCACATGAAGGACCTCCGCGCCGCCGGCACGGAGCCGGAGAACGTGCTGTCGCGGCGCCGGCACCAGGACGGCCTCTGGTATTATGAAAGCACCAAGGACACGGCCACGCACTTTTTCATTGAGCGGCTTCCGAAGGGGACCTTCGTGTTCGAGTATCCCCTCGTGGTCAGCCTGAAGGGCGATTTTTCCGCCGGCATAACCACCATACAGTGCATGTACGCCCCGGAATTCACCTCCCATTCGGAAGGTTCGCGGTTACGGGTGGAATAATCAGATGTGGCTGTCGGGGTTGTCGGCAATGAACCGGCAGAATTCGTCCATGATGACCTCCGGGGCGCCGGAATGCTCCATCATGAGGTTTCTGATGATGATGTAGGAGTCGAGGTCCAGTTTCATGAGACGAACCGCGGTACCCGTTGACCCGGAGCGCACCACCTGGCCCGGCAGGAGAAGGGTCCTGTGGATATCGGGACCGTCGAGGAGCATTTCCACGCCGACCAGGGCATTGTTCGGCAGTGTTTCCGGTATGTCGATGAACATTCCCTGGAGGCAGATGTTCAGGACGGTCCCCTGGATGGGCCTGTTATTGAAGCGGATGATGGAGTCAATGGTAAAGGGGACCCTCGTAAATATCCTTCGTTCCATGGTCATGGCAACCGTTCCTTGCATCACTCCGCGGTCTTTTGTTGCTAACTGTATGTCCGGCGGGAAGAAAAAGCAAGCACATTCGTGTGGGGAATTTTCCTTGCTATTTTTTTATTCCATTATACATTTGAGGTATACCCCCATGAAAATCGCAGTATACATAATGGCCGGGCTCCTTGCCGTCTCAGCCGCCTGCTGCGCCGGAAAAAAAAAGAAGGGCACGGCAGTGACCCCGGAGCCTGCGCGCACGGCCGTCTGGGACGACGAGTCCCGCGACCAATGCCTGAGGGCCATCAGGCGGGCCAGGACCGACGCCCGGAACGGGTATTACCGCATGTACGTGTTCGGACCGGACCGGTACGATGAGAAGTTTGCACGGTTCCTCGGCGAATACCTGAAGACCAGGCACGGCATAGATCTCGTGGTCTTCGGCTCCGGCAACCGTGAGCGGAGCAAATGCTACAGCAACGAAATGGACAAGATCATCCTCAATACCTTCGGCCCTGACGTTCTGGCCGGGGCGGAACAGGAGGCCCGGGAGCTCTTCAATTCCCGGAAATAATCGAACCAGGAGGTACCTCATGGTTGGAAGACCCGTCTATCTGCTACTCTCATTCCTTTTCATGTTCAGTGTTTTAAATTTTGCTAAAGAGACAAATTCAAAACAGAGGGGAGGTGCTGTTATGGGCACTATTTCGGTTACCAGCACGGCGTTCAAGGAGGGAGGGATGATCCCCCGGAAGTATACCTGCGATGACCGGGACCTCTCCCCGCAGATTGCCTGGACCGGCGTCCCCGCCGGCGCCAAAAGCATCGCGCTCATCTGCGATGATCCTGACGCGCCGGTAGGGACATGGGTCCACTGGGTCATGTTCAACATTCCCGCAACGGTGAAGGAACTTCCGGAGGGAGCGGCGACACCGGCGGGGGCCAAGCTGGGCATCAATGATTTCCGCAAGCTTCCCTACGGCGGTCCCTGTCCGCCGGGAGGCACGCACCGGTATTTCTTCAAAGTCTATGCCCTTGATGCCATCCTTACCCTGAAGGAAGGAGCGTCCAAGGCCGAACTCCTGAAGGCCATGGAAGGGCACGTCCTGGCCCAGGGCCAGCTCATGGGGAAATACAAGCGAAGCTAGGGCCATCGCATTTATTGCTGCTTTGCGCCCGGCGGATTCAGGAAGGGTGGGCGTCAATAAGGCCGCCCCGCCCGGAAGCATCCCGGCCTGCAGTGTCTCCTTCGACCCCGGTACGCCGTACCTGGTGCGCACGGAGGCCATCTGCGTCGTTGCCGGGATCGCGTTTGTCGCCAGGCTCTCCTGCCTCATGAAGATCATACGGTCGATATACCGGGCAATGGGGATAATCCCGCAGGTTGCGGCCCTGTCGGGCAGAGAATACAAAAAGCCCCTATGGTTCCATGGGGGCTTTCCCGTTTGCAAAAATATATGAATATTATCGGCGATTCTTTCTTATGGCCAGATTATAAGCCTGCTCGATCTCATGCCTTCCCAGGGTAAAATCGAAATACTGGAAGTCATCGATGCCGCCGTTCCAGCGGTAACGTTCGTCAAACTGGCCGAGATATACATCGCCTTTTT
>Ga0209719_1003405_pt1 | contig 14533 bp, 12 predicted proteins | sample AD_JPNAS2_MetaG_FD_184421 | JGI IMG/M metagenome (GOLD analysis project Ga0209719, IMG submission 184421) | Active sludge microbial communities of municipal wastewater-treating anaerobic digesters from Japan - AD_JPNAS2_MetaG (SPAdes) (version 2) | ecosystem: Engineered > Bioreactor > Anaerobic...
TTCGATTGCAGATATTTCGCTTTTCGGCAAATCCGGTGACATCCTTCCTGCTATTGTTGAGGGGATAACCGGTCAGAAAATGTTTTAACCCGAAAACTGCATTTGAAATGAACGTACCAGTAGTGTGAGCCATGACAAGGGCTCAAGTGGAGAAAGACAGAGGGCAGAAGACAGAGGGCAGAGGGCAGAGGGCAGAGGGCAGAAGACAGAGGGCAGAAGACAGAGGGTTGGAAGGTTGGAAAAGAAAGGATTCAAGGAGTCAAGGATTCGAGGGGTCAAGTGGAGAAAGACAGAGGACAGAGGACAGAGGACAGAGGGCAGAGGGCAGAGGGCAGAAGACAGAGGGTTAGAGGGTTAGAGGGTTGGAAGGTTGGCTAAACATCTACACTTCCAAACATCTAATCTTCTACAAAACGGGGTTATATGTTTTCAATCCTAAATCCTAATTCCTAAATCCTAAATGAATTTTCCCGCATGTTCTTAGCGGGAATCCAGTATTTTCATATATCTTCTGAAAACATACAGCAGGAGTCGGTTATTAATGGGAAAAATGGGTGTTCTATTTTGTTAGTTCCAATCTGTAAGCATAAAACCAATTCCTATACGGTTTGAATTTGCGTTGTAATCGAGGAGACTTTCGCCATAACCGTTGAAATATTGAATGTAACAGCTTACACGATCACCGTACAAATATGGGATGGGAAAACTCCAGTCAAACTGGAGTGCATTCCTGTTTTCGTTAATACGTAGATTATTGCGAAACATTGCGCTGAATCTGTGTTTTTTCCAGAGATATGTACCCCATATTTCGCCGTACCCCATATATTGGTTTATATCAGGATTGTCATCATCGCTTGAGTTTTCCGGTATTCTATACCATGTTTTTAAGAGCAGATTAAAATCATTTTTTTCAAATCCAAAATTTGCAACAATGCGGTTCCAACTTCGGGAAAGGGGTCGTGCGCGGCCGTTTGATTGGTGGTTTAACCCTAAGTTTATTATACGTCCCTTCATGCCGATAAAATCATAATCCGTTCGGAAGTTTAAGAGTAACTCAGGTTCATAGTTCGTTTCACGGAATGGAGACGAAAACGCAGAATTGTAAAGTTGCCAGAAGGCAAGCTGTGTATAACCGAACCAGAGGTCTACGTCCTTATCCATGATGTCTTCCAATAGTTTTACCTTAAAACTTAGCTGGAATTTAGCCTCTGTATTCTGTGCCCTGGCTTTGTGATCCACATCCAGAATGGGACTTTTATTCAGGGAGGAGTTGTATGCAGCAGGCAGGATATAATTAGAGCGGTGAATCCTTATAACAGGTGCATTTTTACGGCTCGGCGCATCAAGTTCCCAGCGTTTGGACATTACAGAGGATTTAGGCGTCACACGCGATATTTCTGGTTCAGTTGGTTTTTCTTCAGGCACTATCATGGCTTCTGTTGTTTTTTGTGGGGTGAGTTTTGTGTTTGTTTTTGTAGAAACGTTTCTTTCTGTAATTTCGTCAAAACATTTCAGCCTCTTGGCATTGTTTGCAATTTTTGCGCATTCGGTCAGTCTGCACGTAATATCGTCCGTGGCAAAAACGTTTGAAAAGAAGAGAAGACAAGATAATATGGTAATTGATATTATAAGTGTTTTCATATATCGATGACAATGACAATACAGTATCGGTTATTATTCGAAAGGCTAACCTCCATCCATAGAATGATGTTCAACCCTTGTAAACCATGATGTAGGGTCACTGAGATATTCTTCGGCATCTTTCAGTGACAAATAGTGCTCGTTTTCAATCATGGCGAGGAGGTCAAAGAATTCTTTTTCCTTTGGATCGCTACTGGCATCGCTTAATTTTGCATAAAACTGTGTTCCCTTTTCTTCAAAGTCGATTGCGATCTTTATTGCCTCGATGTCACCGGCATCTGCCCGAATGGTTCTGTCGATATTTTTGATTGTATCTATAAGTATTTCTTTGACGTTCGTCTTTTTAACCGTAAGCGGGACAGTTTCAGGCCATTTGTCGTGTTTTTCCCATGTTTTGTGAAGTTCTTTCAGGCGTTCATAGTGTTCGAGTTCTTCATCTGCAATATTTTTGAACATGGCCTTACCGAGCGGATTTTTTGTCTGGTCAGCGTGTTTAAGATAAAATTCTCGTTCCCTCATTTCATTATTGAGGGCAACCCCCAAAGAATTGAGACGTTCTTTTTTGTCCATAGCCGTCCTCCTTAAAAAATATAGCGGACATATGATATCCGATATCGCACATCAGACTTTGAAAAACGGGTGTCGGACTTCTAAACTGTTTTTATTGTCTAATGTCTCACCTGAACCCGATACTCGTATTTTACTCTAACATATCTCCCTATGATATTCCTGTAGAGACTTTATTACTTCACCGCCTTTTTGTTCTGTATATGCCTTAATGCCTTCTGCTGCTGCTTTTGCTGCCGCAGTAGTTGTTATATAGGGTATTTTATATTTTATCGCTGCTTTTCTGATATAAGAGTCATCATACATGCCAAACTTGCCTATCGGTGTGTTAATGATCAACTGGATCTCTTTGTTGTGTATTGCGTCTACGATATGCGGTCTTCCTTCGTAAATTTTTTTGATATGCATTGCTGGTATGCCGTTCCCCTCAAGAAATTTCTGGGTACCTTCCGTGGCAACGATTTTGAAACCCAGTTCGTGGAGCAATTTTGCAGCCTCCAGGACATATATCTGTTCTCTCGGTGATACGGTGATAAGCACATTTCCTTGGGTAGGTAGCTTTTGGTTTGCAGCCTCCTGTGATTTAAAGTATGCAAGACCAAATGTGTCTGCAATTCCGAGCACCTCTCCCGTAGACTTCATCTCAGGACCTAAGGTTGGGTCAACTTCAGGGAACATATTGAACGGGAATACGGATTCTTTGATGCCTACATGTGGATACTTTTTATGGGAGAGATTCATATCCTTAAGTTTTTTACCAAGCATACATTGTGTGGCAATGCGGGCCATCTGGACGCCTGTTACTTTTGATACAAGCGGAACAGTTCTGCTTGCCCTCGGGTTTGCCTCAAGTATGAAGACCGTATCGTTGGCAATTGCGTATTGGATATTCATGAGGCCAATTACCTTTAATTCAATTGCTAAGTTTTTTGTATACTCATTTATTGTTACAATGTGCTTTTCGGGTATTGTTTTTGGTGGGATTGAACATGCGCTGTCACCCGAATGGATTCCTGCCAGTTCGATATGCTCCATGATTGAAGGTACTAAGGCATCTTCACCGTCAGCAATTGCGTCAGCTTCAACCTCTATGGCGTTTTCGAGAAACTTATCTATGAGAATGGGTCTTCCTGGGGAAATATCAACCGCTTCGTTTATATATTTTGTCAGCATTACATCGTCGTATACTATCTCCATGCCTCTTCCGCCAAGAACATATGATGGTCTGACAACTAAGGGATAGCCAATCTCTTTTGCAACTGCGAGTGCCTCTTCAAGTGTTACGGCAGTACCACTTTCAGGTTGAGGTATGCCGAGTTTCTGGATTACGTATTTAAATCTTTTTCTGTCTTCAGCGAGATCTATACTTTCCGGAGAAGTGCCAAGAATGTTAACGCCGGCTTTTTCAAGCTCTTTTGCGATATTCAGTGGCGTCTGACCGCCAAACTGAACAATTGCACCAATGGGTTTCTCCTTATCGTATATGCTCAGAACATCTTCGACTGTTAGCGGTTCAAAATAGAGTTTATCTGATGTGTCGTAGTCTGTAGAGACCGTTTCAGGGTTACAGTTAACCATGATAGATTCATAGCCTTCGTCTCGTAATGTAAATGCAGCATGCACGCATGTGTAATCAAACTCTATGCCCTGACCTATCCTGTTTGGGCCGCCCCCCAAGATCATCACCTTTTGTCTATCACTTGTAGTCACCTCGTTTGGGGCGTTATATGTGGAATAATAATAAGCGGCATCAGCCCCGCTGACAGGTACGGCACACCAAGACTGGGTTATGCCGAGGGAGATTCTTTTTTTGCGAACATCAGTTTCGTTGATGTTTAACAGTTCGGCGAGGTATTTATCTGAAAAACCGTCTTTTTTTGCCCTTATGAGGAGTTTGTCGGGCAAAGTGCTGTCTTTATATTTCAAGATTTCCTCTTCCAGTTCGACCAGTTCTTTCATCTGTTGGATGAACCAGTGTTTTATCTTCGTTTTTTCGAACAACTCATCTACTGTTGCGCCCTTTCTGAGTGCCTCATACATGATAAATTGTCTCTCAGAAGACGGCTCGTTGAGCAGCCTCATTAGTTCCTCAAGTGGCAAATCATTGAAGTTTTTTGCAAAACCCAATCCATATCGTTTAATTTCGAGGGAACGGATTGCCTTCTGAAAGGCCTCCTTGTATGTTTTTCCAATACTCATTGTTTCGCCAACGGCCTTCATCTGTGTACCGAGTTTGTCTTCGGCCTCTCTGAATTTTTCGAATGCCCATCTGGCAAACTTAATAACTACATATTCGCCTGATGGTGTATACCGATCAAGGGTACCGCCCTTGTAGTACGGGATGTCGCTCAGTCTGTATCCACCAGCGAGTTTTGCCGAGATAAAAGCAATGGGGAATCCCGTTGCCTTTGAAGCGAGGGCAGATGAACGTGATGTCCTTGGATTGATTTCTATGACAACGATCCGTCCATCTACTGGATTATGGGCAAACTGTATGTTTGTTCCACCTATTATCTGGATGGCCTCAACGATACGATACGATTGCTCCTGAAGTCTTTGTTGAACCTCCTGAGAAATGGTCAACATGGGGGCGGAGCAGAAGGAATCGCCCGTGTGGACCCCCATGGGATCGATGTTTTCAATGAAACACACGGTAATCATGTTATTATCTGTATCTCTTACTACTTCCAGTTCAAGTTCTTCCCAACCGATGACTGCCTCTTCGATCAGTACCTGGCCGATTAAACTCATGGAAATACCACGTGAACTGATTGTTTTTAATTCTTCTTTGTTGAATGCGATGCCGCCTCCTGTGCCACCCATTGTATATGCGGGCCTAATAACCACAGGATAACCAAGTCTGTCTGCAATATTAAGGGCTTCGTCAACCGAATATGCAAGGGCGCTTTCTGGCATAGATATACCGAGTTCTTTCATGGTCTTTTTAAATTCATCCCTGTCTTCACCGCGCTCAATGGCATCAGCCTTTATGCCAATGATTTGAACACCGTATTTTTTGAGGACACCTGTTTTTGACAGGGCTGCAGCGAGATTTAACCCTGTCTGTCCACCAAGGCTAGGAAGCAATCCTTGGGGTCTTTCCTTTTTTATAATCTTTTCGACAGATTCTATTGTTAACGGTTCAATATAGGTTATATCTGCCATTCCTGGATCTGTCATAATGGTAGCGGGGTTTGAATTAACAAGAACGATTTTATACCCTGCTGCCCTCAGTGCCTTGCAGGCTTGGGTGCCTGAATAGTCAAACTCGCATGCCTGTCCTATGATAATTGGACCTGAACCTATAATCAGAACCTTATCTATGCCTTCAATCTTTGGCTTATTCATTTAAATTCCTTTCTAATGGATTTGAATACTTTATTTTACAAATGTTGAATACTATCAAAGCATGATGATGTGAGTCAAGCTTTTTGAAACAAATATTCCCTTGATATTTTGGGTTAATTGATAATAATATTAAATCGTTTGTACGGGGTTTAATAGCTCATGTCAAAGCGTGTTGTTTTGTATTTTGGTTATATAATTAACTTGCACCACAAAAATTTAAAGGTTTACATAAAAAACAAGAGGTGTGTTGATGAATAAAACGGAAAACAATCTTAAAGATGCATTTGCCGGAGAATCACAGGCAAACAGAAAATATCTTGCCTTTGCAAAGAAGGCTGACGAAGAAGGCTACAGTCAGATTGCAAAGCTGTTTAGGGCAGCGGCAGAGGCTGAGACAATTCATGCGCACAATCATTTAAAGGAACTGAAAGGTATAAGAACAACAAAAGAAAATCTTGAAGAGGCGATAGAAGGTGAAACGCATGAATTTCAGCAGATGTATCCGGCCATGATTGAAGACGCAAAGGCAGAGGGAAGCAACACTGCATTGAGGAGTTTTCACATTGCCAACGAGGTTGAGAAGATGCATGCGGCGTTGTATAAAAAGGCACTCGACAATATAGGAAAAAATGAGGAGACAGACCATTATATATGCAAGGTATGCGGGGCGACGATAGAAAATGAAGCGCCTGAAGTATGTCCTGCGTGTGGAGCAAAAAAGACGGCATTTTATAAGGTGGAATAGCAAAAGCGGTTTATGGTTTATACATGAGCGGTTGTGTTATTCGGTGTTGGTTGTGGATTGATATGATTAGCATTGGGAATTGAACAAAGAACATAGAACGGAAAACACAGGGCATCGGATACAGAAAAATAAGGCGCCGAACAATTGAGGTTTGTGGTTATATGTTGTTTCGTAATTTAAATGTCTGTATTTAGGGAAAAGATGATGAGAGTTGTGGCATTTCTTGGCAGTCCGAGGGTAGGAGGAAATTCAGACCTTCTTCTCGGTGAAGCGCTTAGACCTATATATGAAGATGGGCATGATGTCGTATTATTCAGACTCAATTCTATGAATATAAGACCTTGTCAAAACTGCCGTGGATGCGAACAGACAGGGATTTGCGTTATAAAGGACGAGATGGAGATGATTTACAGGGCTATAAGGGCATCTGACAGAATAATAGTCGCTTCTCCTATCTTTTTCTTTGGTCTGTCGGCTCAGGTCAAGACTATGATTGACAGGTGTCAGGCACTCTGGTGTGAGAGGTATCTTTTGAAGAAATCAATCCCGTCCGGTGAATACGGTAGGAAAGGTATGCTGATATTGGTGGGTGGTATGAAAAAGGAGATAGGTATCCAGTGTGGCGATGCTACTGCAAAGGCGTTTTTCAGAAGCATAAGCTTCCCTGAGCATGAGACTTTGAGCTTTATTGGCGTTGACCATAAAGGTGCAATCCTTAACCATCCTACAGCTTTAAAAGAGGCTTATGATGCTGGTAAGAAACTGGTTGCGAAATGACCGATAATATCTTAATTATAAAGGAGTTTTAATACAATGAAGATAGAAAAGACATTGCAGAGCAAAAGGCATGGGGTTGATTTTGAAAACCTTAAATTTGGCGAGAGATTTTCTGATCATATGGCGAGTTGCGAATACAGGGACGATAAATGGCAGACACCAGAGATTATTCCGTTTGGAAATATCAGCGTATCGCCTGCAATGTGCTGCTTCCATTATGGACAAATGGTTTTTGAAGGAATCAAGGCATTTTATGCCGGTGACAGGATAAATATCTTCCGACCGGAAAAATACCACGAACGACACAACCGTTCATGCAAAAGGCTTTGCATTCCATATATGGACCAGGAGCTGTTTTTGAGCGTTATCAAGGCGCTCGTGACCCTTGATATCGATTGGGTTCCGAGGGGTAGTGGGACATCGCTTTATATTAGGCCTTTTGTGTTTGCTACAGAAAATTTTTTGGGTGTAAAGGTTTCAGATACATATAGATTTATGGTTATTACATCACCAGTAGGCGCCTATTACAAAGAAGGTTTGAATCCAGTAAAGCTCATTACCTCAGGAGCATACACAAGGGCGGCAAGGGGTGGTCTTGGCGAAGTCAAAACCCCGGCAAATTATGCAGCGAGCCTTTTTCCTGCTGAGGAGGCAAAAAATAAAGGATATACACAGGTACTTTGGCTTGACGGTATAGAAGATAAGTTCATCGAAGAGGTTGGGACGATGAATATATGTTTTGTCATAAATGATATACTGATAACGCCTTCTCTGGATGGCACCATACTACCGGGAATTACGAGAGATTCTGTTATTTTCCTGGCGAAGGAATGGGGTATAAAAATTGAAGAGCGACCTATTTCAATCTATGAAGTCATTGATGCCTCAAAAAAAGGTACGCTCCAGGAGGCATTTGGTACGGGAACTGCTGCCGTGATTTCACCTGTAGGAGAGATAAGACATAAAGATGAAATCATTATGGTTAACAATGGTCGAATCGGTGAACTGTCCCAAAAGTTTTATGATGAAATAACCGGTATTCAGTATGGTAAACTCAAAGACAAATACGGCTGGACAATGTCAATCCTTTTATAACATTTTGTGCCATAATTGAGTCGATGGGTGCGTAAAAAGATAACAAACTTATAATGAATCCTGCCCCCTGATTGCTTGATACGGGAGGCAAATGCAGAAATAGTTTTTTTATAATGCAATACTATGCAAGTTTAAATTTTGGTTTGTGCTCAAGTGTCGAAAGGTGATTTTTCAGGAAATGAAATCGTGAATAACAATGTATTACCAATTACAACTCTTGCTGAAGGCGAAGAGGGCATCGTCCATTCTCTTGCAGGCGGCGAGGGTTTAACAAGTCGACTTGCCGGGATGGGCATTGTTTCCGGTATGAAAATAAAGGTTCTTAGGAATATCGGAAGGTTGATTATAGTCCATGCCTCAGGAACACGTGTTGCGCTTGGAAGGGGCGAAGCGCATAAGATACTCGTGACAAAGGCGCACAATAAATCACAAGATGAAAAGGCAAAAAAAAGGAAAAATCTCCTCGTTGCCCTTGCGGGACAGCCAAATGTTGGTAAATCGACCGTTTTTAATGTTATTACGGGGCTTTCCCAGCATGTTGGTAATTGGCCTGGAAAAACAGTTGAAAAAAAGGAAGGGTCTTATGTCTCTGACGAATACGATATTAGGATAGTTGATCTACCAGGAACGTACAGCCTCAGCCCATTTTCAGAGGAGGAGAGGATTGCAAGGGATTTTATCATCCATAACCATCCGGACGCAATCATAATGATCGTAAATGCCTCTGTGCTTGAGCGAAGTTTATACCTGCTTGCTGAATTGCTCATACTTGGGCCACCGGTTGTTGTGGGTGTAAACATGATTGATGTTGCAGACTCTCAAGGTATACGTATAGACATTGAAGCGCTTCAGAAATCTCTAAATATACCTGTTGTCCCTATGGTAGCCTCAAAAAACAAAGGCATAAAAGAACTTCTCGACACGGTTATTCGTCTTGTAAAGGATGAAATAATATTCAATCCAAAGATGCCAAATATATCGGAGGACCACAGGGAAATATTCGATGAGCTTTCTAAGATTGTGCATGGACATGTTCCTCCGCCTCATCAGGAGCAATGGACGGTTATAAAACTCATGGAAGGAGACTTTGAGGTTGCAGAAGAGATGCGGCAACTGATGCCTGTCAGCACGTGGAATGAAATTAACGCCCTGCTTGTTAAACATGATGATGCCCTTCGTGCAGTTGTTGGGGGGCGTTATGACTGGATTGAAGAGGTAACGCGCGCAGCGATTTCAAGATTTAAAATGGGTCAAGTGCTCATAACAGATAAGATTGACCATATACTCACAAGGCCTGTAATTGGTGTGCCTGTGTTGCTCGGGATTCTTGCCCTTGTTTTTGTTGTTACCTTTAAGGTAGGTTTTCCTATACAGAAGTGGCTTGAATCTTTGATGAGTTTTGTTGGTAGTTCAATGGAATCATGGTTTCCTCATACGCCATTTTGGATAAAGGGGATTCTTATAGATGGAGTATTGGGTGGTGTCGGCTCTGTGCTTACATTTGTGCCTTTGCTTGTCATATTCTTTTCTGTGATGGCGTTTCTCGAGAACGTAGGGTACATGGCAAGGGCGGCATTCGTCATGGATAGGTTTATGCATGTAATTGGGCTTCACGGTAAAAGTTTTTTGCCTATGTGTCTCGGGTTTGGATGTAATGTGCCTTCAATCCTTGGCACGAGAATAGTTGAATCAAAAAAGGCAAGGCTTTTAACAATTTTCCTAACACCTTTTGTACCATGTACTGCAAGGCTTGCCGCATTGACATTTATTGCTGCCGCAATTTTCGGTGAAAAGGCCATGATCGTTACTTGGGCGCTGGTTGCTATGAACCTTATCATATTGGGTGTTGCCGGTGCATTTGTGAGTAAGTTCATGCTAAGAAATGAGCCTGTTCCGTTTATTATGGAATTGCCTTTATATCACAAGCCCGACATTAAAACGATTATTTTTGCTGTGTGGGATAGGACGGCATCTTTTATAAAGAAGGCTGGAACTGTAATTCTTATCTTTTCTGTTGTAATATGGATTTTTTCAAACATTCCCGGTGGCAATATAGAAAATAGCATACTTGGATGTATAGGAAGATTTGTAGAACCGTTAGGTATTCCCCTCGGCTTAGATTGGAGAATGCTGGTGGCGTTGTTATCGAGTGTTGTTGCAAAAGAAAATTCTATAGCGACTCTCGGGGTATTGTATAACGTTGGGGGACACGGTCTGAGAACTGTTCTGCCTGGCATTATAAGTCACGCTTCAGCCTTATCCTTTCTTGTTTCGCTTATGCTTTTTATCCCTTGTGTGCCTACGATTGCAGTAATGAAGCAGGAGATGGGGAACATGAAATGGTTTTCCATGTCTTTTATTGCTATGGTGCTTATTTCTTATATTTCAGGGATGTTTGCTTATAGATTGGCGGTGCTTATAGGGCTTTAGATAAATTATCAAAAACTTTACAATGTCTGTGCCTGAATATCCATATGCAGGCCTGAATCCCTTTGGGTAAATTCCTTTTTACCTGTCAATTCATCAAACAAGTCTTTAGTGCTCACAATCTTATTGACCCTGTATCCATTTACACCAACCGTGTAAAGAGGTTCTTCTGTCTGCGGATTGTAGCCGGCAGAACTTAAAAGACCGTTGCATATGCAGAATGAAGCTGTGTTATCATCCTTCGCCATACATTTTGCATATTGACCGTCCCCGTTTTTAGTTAATACATAACCTTTATCACAGCGTGGTTTTCTTTTTGCTTCAAGCGCTGAAACAAACATGGGAGATTGCCTCAATACCATAAATGGCAATCCGCAAGGTGACCCTGGTTTGTTGGCTACAAGGATATCCTCTTTCTTTGCGTTGATAACTGATTGTTTATATGCGGGTGTTGCGCTACTCTCTTCTGTTACAAGAAACCTGGTTCCCATCTGAACGCCATCGGCACCCATTTTCAGGAACTTCAGAATGTCGTTGCGGTCAAAAATGCCGCCAGCAACTATGACGGGAAAACCGCCATGATGTAAAGACACCTCCTTGACGAGAGGAAAAAGATTTTCAAGCCTATTTGATTCAAGACCCAATTCCTCAAACCTGAATCCTAAGTGTCCACCTGCAAGCGGTCCTTCAAGCACCACAGCATCTGGTCGATAGCCAAGTCTTTCCCATTTTTTGCAGATAATCTCAAGGGCACGTGCAGATGAAACAATAGGGATGAGCGCAGTGTCACCAGGTTTTTTTACTCCAGGCAACCCAAGGGGTAATCCTCCACCTGATATAATTACATCTGCGCCTGCATCTATTGCGCCCTTTACAGAATCTTCATAATCCCTTCCGAGGGCAACCATTATATTTATGCCTGCAATGCCTCCGTTGGCCTTTGCAAGGGATATTTCTTCAAGGGCAGCCTCATATGTATTGTGAGCTTTACCGGTTCTTTTTGTTACAAGCCTGTCAAGGGCGGCGCTTGAGACGATTCCGATTCCTCCTTCTTTTGCAACTGCGCTGGCAAGAGGTGAAAGTGATACGCCAACCCCCATACCGCCCTGGATAATACATATTTTTGCAGTTTTATCTTTTATTTTTAATGGGGGCAATGAATTTTCTGTAGTCATGAATTATTCTTTGAATATCCTTTGTGTATTTATTCCCTTACTTAAGTTTTCTGTGCTTTGTCTGATTATCTATTAACAAAAGTTAGATAAATTAAGACATAATCAGCTATTGTAACACACAATGAATTAATATTGCAAAAGTTATTAAGAGATTGTTGTTAAAACACTATCTTTTTTTAAATATATAATTTAATATACTCCATTAACGGGTTGTCAACTGTTACAAATACAATACATGTTTCGGCATGGAGCATATGCGGTTCATTGCCTCTATCTCCAAGAAGAAGCATAAAATCAAGAGGAGGAGATAGCATGCAGGGCAGTAAACTATATGTAGGAAATCTAAGTTATTCAGCGGAAAGTGGACAGATAAAAGAACTATTCTCGCAATTCGGGGAAGTTAAGGAAATAAGGATTATCGAGGGGAAGGGATTTGGTTTTGTTGAGATGGCGACGCAGATGGAGGCTGAAAAGGCAAAAAAGGATTTGAATGGTACAATGTTTATGGGTAGAACGATTACTGTTGATGAAGCTCGTCCAACAAGAGATAGACAAAGGGGAAGGGGCGGTTCGAGGAGATACTGATTTAATAAGGATAAACAGTTCGAATATATAATAGTGATTAAAATATTTTTAATTTGTGCCATGGGCTTAAAAAGAGAGGGTAAAAATGCTACAGGCAAAGATGAATGATAGAGTAAGGGTTCACTATTCCGGCACATTTGGTGACGGCACAATGTTTGATTCATCATTGGAGAGGGAACCCTTTGAGTTTGTAATTGGCCAGGGGATGGTCATACCCGGTTTTGAAAAAGGGATAGTAGGTATGAGTGTAGGGGAGACAAAGAAGGTTTCGATAGCCTGTGAAGATGCATACGGTCCTTACAAAGAAGACCTTGTAGGTACTGTAGACAGATCTCGAATACCAGAAAATATTGAATTGGAGATAGGAATAGTGTTGCAGATGCACTCTCCGGATGGCAGCATTACAAATGTTACCGTCAAGGATATAAATGATGAAGGTGTGAGACTCGATTTAAATCATCCTCTTGCCGGAAAAGACCTTATCTTTGAGATAAAACTCATGGAGGTATTGGAGACATAACTCAAAAAAACTTTCAATAAATGGGTCTTTTTTTATTTAGTTTCTTCTTAGTTTACGCACTACTCAATTTCTATGTTTTATTGAAGTTGAAACATGCCTTTCCGGTAAACAGGGTTGCCACTGTTTGTGTGAGTCTTTATATGCTTTCAATGGTTTTCGCCCCTGTTGCGGTTCGCCTTATGGAGAAGGCGGGCCAAGATGATCTTGCACGTTTTGCTGCATATACCGGATACACATGGATGGTTTTGCTTTTCTTGTTTTTTTCCGTGTCTATTTTTATTGATTTGATCAGATTGTGCATCTATTTTTGCGGTCTAATAATAAAAAAAGATGTCTCAGGGGCTTTGGATCGCAAAAAATATTTTTTTATTGTTCCTTCTTTATGTGCTTTATTGGTTACGCCGTACGGGTTTTATGAAGCAACCCAAATAGGGGTTAAAAGACTTACGATAGAAACGCCAAAAATCAAGAGGGAAACAGGTTTAGTAAGAATCGTTCAGATATCTGATGTTCACATTGGTCTAATAATCAACAAAAAAAGGATGGGGAAGATTGCCGATATAATAAAGGCAATAAAACCAGATATACTTGTCTCAACCGGTGATCTGATCGACGGTCGTTTTAACAGACTTAAAACATCGATCGAACCCTTGAAACAAATCAGTACGACATATGGTAAATTTGCCGTAACGGGCAACCATGAGTATTATGCAGGTATAGATGCATCTGTTGATTTAACAGAACAGGCAGGATTCTATGTTCTAAGGAATAAGGCAGTTGATGCTGGGGGTATTATTAATATCGTTGGAGTTGATGATATAGCAAGTCTGGGGTTTGAAAATAATATTATCCATGAAAGCACATTGTTGAAGGAACAGTCGCTGGATAAATACACAATCCTTTTGAAGCACAGACCCGTTATTGATCAAGGCGCTATTGATCTTTTTGACCTTCAGCTTTCAGGCCACACGCATAGGGGGCAGATATTTCCGTTCAACTACATCGTGAAAATCTTTTTTCCATTGTATAACGGTTTTTACAGAATAAGCGATAAATCAAGTCTTTACACAAGTGGCGGCACAGGGACTTGGGGTCCTCCGATACGTTTTCTTGCACCGCCTGAGATAACGGTAATAGAGCTTATACATTCAGAAGAAAGGACCTAATTAGCCTGTTTATTCAAAGTGTCGCATAACGGATCGCTGGCAGAAAACCAAAGAGGGCAGATGGTTTTTTGACCCACCTCCTGTTTTTCATGTTCAGGTTACACCAACTGCATTGTAGTTGATGTCATGCTCTGGAATGCCGTCCTTCTTACATTCAACCCTTGGTGTTCTGGCAGTCAGGTGGATGGTATCCTTTCTTTTTGATGTGTTTGACTCATCTTTAACACTTGATGTATATTTGGCCAAGAAATTTTATGCAACTCATTGTAATTATTAGGTGCGTTCTTTGATAATTTTAAAAGTGTAGTGCCACGATGTATTCATTTAGTTCTTGACAGACAGGGTTATATTATGTATTAGCCCAACTTCATGAAATCTCTCCCTATCAGACCTGTTTTTGACCTGTTTTTGGCAGACATCAATTATCGGTATTCAATGATATTAAGTAGTTACCGTTAGTAGGTGGTCATAAAAGCATTTGTAGTGC
>Ga0209719_1003407_pt1 | contig 14516 bp, 12 predicted proteins | sample AD_JPNAS2_MetaG_FD_184421 | JGI IMG/M metagenome (GOLD analysis project Ga0209719, IMG submission 184421) | Active sludge microbial communities of municipal wastewater-treating anaerobic digesters from Japan - AD_JPNAS2_MetaG (SPAdes) (version 2) | ecosystem: Engineered > Bioreactor > Anaerobic...
TGTCCTCCGGGGTTGTACGCCTTTTCCCAAAGCTCGTATATTTTCTCCTCCTCGGAGAGCCAATGCTTCCTGTTTTCATCATGCTCCAGACGCTTCTTTTCCTCGCGGGAAAATTTCTTTTCTGTCCTGGCGGCCATCCGTCCATCCTTTGAATCGGTAAGTTTTACTGAAATATCCCATGTCGCCGTACAAATCAATTATTTTGAAAGCGACAATCGACGGGATAAAAAAAATCAGTGCGCTTGAATGACTTTTCTTCGCAATCTATGGTAGAAACGAGGTGTGGAACCGAGGGGTGGAAACGAGGAATAAGCCCGGTTGAGACGCATGTCGGACGAACACTGATTAAGGTTTAAGGCATCAAAATGGGGAATGTATTTGTTTTCGCAGTTGACGGTAAGTCGCCGGAACTGAACTCAGGTCTAGCCGATGAAAAAGGATGCCGGCTTGAAGATGTCCTGAATTCAATCGGCGGCGAGGTTCATGCCGAAAACATCAGAAGCTTCTATCCGGGCGGAGTATGTTATATCTGGGCCGTTCCCGACCGGGGCGAAAACCACTCGATCTGGGAGCTGATGTCGGAAGGCGACCTTGTGCTGGCTTACAGGGCGGGATGCATTATCTCCGCAGCCTACGTTACGCTGAAGATCGACAGCCCCACTCTGGACGCCTGTTTGCGGGGCGACGGAGGAGGCCCGTCCCGATTGCTGTGCCTTTCCGGGAAGCCATACACGGGAGATGTTCCGATACTTCCGCAGATGGAGCGGTATCTCGACCGGGAATTCAAGGGTTTTTCGAGGCTCCATCCGGAAAAATGCAAAAACATCCTGAGCGATTACGGCTCGTTTGAAATATTCGTCAAGCTCGGCCTGAAATACGATTTTCCTTTTTCCTTCCGGCACTCCGAGGATTAGAAAGAGGCACACGGCCGATTGAAAAAGAAAAGGCAAGGCGCATCGCGCCTTGCCTTTTTTACTCCTCTGCTTTAGAGCAGGATTAATCGGTTTCTTTGGCGATCGGGGCCGGCCGTACCACGGGCTGCATATAGCCGTACTTGTGGTCCTGCTGGTCCTTCACGGAGGGGAACCTGCGGTCCGGAGCGGACTTGAACATCCAGTGGTTTGTCTTGAGGCCCAGAACGTCAACGGCCGCTTTCTCCAGCCCCGCCCTGTCGTCCGGATGGGCGATGGAGATGAGTTTCCGCGCCTTTTCCGCATCCGTGCAGCCCTGGATATTGACAATTCCGTATTCCGTGCACACCCAGGTGACGAGCCAATCCGGTACGTCCACCGTGCTCCCGGGGTCCAGCATCGGGACAATTCGGGACCTTCCCTTGGCATCCCGCGACGTCGCCGCGATGATAGCCCTGCCGCCCCTGGACATGGAGGCGCCGAGAGTAAACTGGAACTGCCCGCCCGTCGAGGAGATCGGACGGCCGCCGACGTTTGCCGCCGCGTCCTGTCCCCGGAGGTCAATCTGGGCGAAGTTGTTGACGGTCACCATGTTGTCCATGGCGGCCAGCGTCATGACGTTATTGGTGTAACCGATGTCAAACCCTGCAAAGAAAGGATTGCGGTGCATCCACTCGTAGTAGCGGGGGGTGTCGACGGGCATGATGTAGGCCCAGCCGCAACGCCCCGGATCAACGGTCTTCCTCATGTTGTCGGCGACGCCCGCCTCGGCCAGCGTGAAGGCGTACTCGCCGATCATCTCGCTGTGGATGCCGAGGTGCTTCAGGCCCGAATCCCTCATACCGATGACGACGGCCGTGGGGAGGGCGCCGATGCCGACCTGGACGCAGTCTCCGTCGCGCATGATGGAAACGCAATTCTTGGCGATCGCCGTCTGTGCGGCGTCCGGTTTAATGTCCTTTTCGGCGATGTACATCCACTGGTATTTCTCGTTGCTCGTGTCCACTTCGACGAAGTAGTCCACTTCGTCGATCGGGAGATTCATGCACCGTCCCGATTCGCACCAGGCGTAATCGTCCCGGATTTCGCAGACGAATTTCTTGCAGGACTTGGCGGTGATGAAGAAGTTGTTGACGCCGTAGCTGGCGTTCACGAATCCTGCTTCAGGAATTGCGCAGGCCTGGACGCCCCAGTCCATCGCGCGTTTTGCTTTCTCTTTCCTGTAGAAACGGGCGTATTCGGCGTCCATTCCCAGCGCCCAGCCCCAGTGCTTCCAGTCAAAGCCCTTGTATCCCTTCTTCAGGAGGCCGCGCAGGGGGGCGAGCAGGAAGGATTCATGGAGAACATGGTTCTTCCCTTCAGGATCTCCAGCCGCGAAGAAGTTGTTGCCGAGCATGATCGCCTGGTTCCAGATTTCAATGTTGTTCAGGCTGCCGTCGGCCAGTCTCGCCGACAGGGCTTCCATCGTGGGCAGGGTATCGGAGCCGGGGCCGCCGCGGTTTATCCAGTCGCCGGGTTTCACCATTTCCGCCCATTTTTTGGCGGTGATCGTCTTGTCTCTAAGCTTCTGCTGCAGAGGCGTGGACATTACAACTTTACCTTTGTTTGCAATCGGTTTCTGGGCCATCTAGATTCTCCCTCCTGTAAGCGGTTGAGGTGATAAAAAGAGTTCGTTATCTATTCCATCAACAGACCATTAAGACAACAGGCTAAAATAGACTCCCGGCAGGACCCCCCCTTTCGTGACTGGATTCAGTGGAATTGCGTCTTTCGCAATTTCGATCTCCGGGATTCCGATCCAGATACCCCGGAATGTCGGCAACTTAGGATTAAATGAAAAAACCCCCCTCCGTAAAACGCATCCATGCAGAATTGTTTAATTCCGCACGTAAGTGTCTTGCGTAAGTGACTGCATTAATTTTTCTTTTATAATCAGCTGTGGGGCTTTTATTTGAGTGTTAAGTGGGACTGGGCAATTTCATTAGCATAAATGTTCACAGGGAGCAAGCATGAATCGGGAAATTAGAAGGTTTTTTGAAAAAATTATTGATCCTCCGGATTCAAAGCGCGAATGTGAAACGATTCGAGGCTGCCGCCGCGTTTTTTGATATTGACATATTCATTCGTAATATCTAAAATAAGTCCAAGTTTTTTATAAAGGTTTTGGCCCGGTCCCCAGAGCCGATGGAAGGCTGCTGGGTTTTTTATTACCGGACCGGCAGTGATCTGAAAAAGGATTTAAATGGATTTCAAGTCGTTTGATCTCACCCCCGAAATCGAATCCGGGGTGGAAGACATGGGATATACCGAGCCCACGGAAATTCAGGTTCAGGCGATTCCGCATATAATGCAGGGCAGGGACGTAACGGGGCTGGCGCAGACCGGAACCGGAAAGACGGCGGCTTTTGTGCTGCCGATCCTCCGGCTCCTGAAACGAAGCGGAAAACCCGTTCGCGTGCTCGTCATCGCCCCGACCAGGGAGCTCGCGGAACAGATTCACGAGGCTTTCCATGGTCTGGGGCGCCATACAGGACTGAAAAGCGTTGCGGTTTACGGAGGAGTGGACAGAAAATCGCAGATCAGAAGAGTGCGCGAAGGAGCGGACATTGTGGTTGCCTGCCCGGGGCGCCTGCTCGACCTGATGGAGCAGTCAATCATAAAACTCGCACGCGTCGAAGTGCTCGTCATCGACGAGGCGGACCGGATGTTCGACATGGGGTTTCTGCCCGACGTCAGGAGAATAATAAAACGCGTTCCGCCCCAACGGCAGACGCTGCTCTTCTCGGCGACCATGCCGGATGACGTGCGCGCCCTTGCCGGAGAAATTCTGAATGATCCCGTCAATATCCGGGTAGGCGCGCCTGTTCCCGTTTCCACGGTGTCGCACGCCATCTATACTGTGGAGGATCACCTTAAGACCCCGCTCCTGATAAAACTGCTGAAAAGCGAAGAGATGGAATCGGTGCTCGTGTTTACACGGACAAAAATCCGCGCCACTCATCTCGCCTCGCGCATGAAGAGAGCCGGATTCCCCGTCGCTCTGCTGCAGGGGGATCTTTCCCAGAACCGGCGGGAAGAAGCGCTGAACGGCTTCCGTAATGGAAAATACCGGATTCTGGTGGCTACGGAAATCGCGGCCCGGGGCATCGACGTCCTCGGGATATCGCACGTGATCAATTATGACATGCCCGACAATGTGGATGCTTACACGCACCGTATCGGCCGGACGGGGAGGGCGCTGCGGACAGGTATAGCCCTTTCATTCGTGACGAGGGATGAAAGGGCCTTTGTCTGGGATATCGAAAAGGCGCTGGGAAAAGAAATGGAAAGGCGCATTCTGGAAGGCTTCAACTACGGCGCGCCGCCTCCCTCGGCCCGCGCCAAACCCTTCCGGCAGGAGCGCCGGGGCAACAGGGGAAAGAGCCTGGCGAACTTCCCGGGATAAAATCGATTGCGACCGTTTACCATTATGTCGCGGAGCAGGGGAATCGCTGCGGGGACGACAGGAGGGCTGATCAACGGAGCGTTTTCCCTTGACTTCGGGCTGGTTTTCTGTCTTAGGTCTTGCGATGAAAAATGGCAGAGAAACGATGAATTCTTTTCTGAATCAAGCAGCCGGCGGATCATTCGGCTTTTTCAGGGTCTGCCGGCATCGCTTCAGAGATTGAGACGAAACTGAAGCCGCGGGCAGGCCAAACGAGTTGCCCGCGGCTTTTTTGCATCTGAAAGGCCGTGGAATTCCGCGGCCTTTTTTTGATCGGCGAAATTGCAGTATTCAACCGCAACGGAATACCGAAGGGAGGAGCCACATGAAGGGAGTCAATCTGGCGAGTTGTCTGGAAAATTCCGCTCATGCTCATCCGGGGAGGACGGCCTTGATTTTCGAGGACAGGCGATGGACTTTCCGGGAGCTCGATGCCGAGGCAAACAGGATCGCCAACGGCCTCGTGGACCTTGGGGTGGAGAAGGGGGACCGGGTATCGATATTTCTTCCCAACTGCCCGGAGTTCCTGTTCTGGTATTTCGGCGCCCTGAAAATGGGAGCTGTGGTCAATCCGATCAATACGATGCTCAGGGAGCGGGAGCTGGAGTACGTAGTCAGGGACTGCACGCCGAAAGTCCTCGTCACGTCGGAGGATCTGTCGGCCGTGCCGCTTCACGTTTACGGTCTTCCGGAGACAGGGATCGAAAAACTGATCGTCGTTCAGGGCAAGGAGTCCGGAGGAATTCTCTCCAACGAAGCATGGCTGAAGCGGTATCCCGCGGCTTTCGACGCAATACCTGTCGAGCGGGACGACCTCGCGGCCATTCTCTATACCTCCGGGACAACGGGGGAGCCGAAGGGCGTCATGCTGACCCACTTGAATCTCTGGACCAACGCCCGCCACTGCGCCGACTGGGCGGAGACTTCATATAAAGACCTTTCCGTCTGCGCCCTGCCGCTTTTCCATTCTTACGCCCTCACCCACGTAGTGGGCGAGCTCTTCATCGAGGGCGGGGCCGTGGCCTGGCTGAGGCGTTTCGAACCTGCCGCCTTCCTGGACGCGATGGCCCGATACCAGGCTACGGCCTGCCACTGCGTCGCCACGATGTACTATGCCCTGGTAAACCATCCCAAGACAGACGACTACGCCCGAAAAATCCGCCTCCGTTACTGCGTGACCGGCGCAGCGGTGACTCCCGAGCCGATTCTCAGGGCCTGGAACGAGAAGTTCACTCCAATGAGCGAGGGTTACGGTCTTACCGAAGCGGCCCCGGTCGTGTTCATGAATCCGCTGCCGGGGAAGGGCGTGCAGAAGGCGACGTCCTGCGGCGTTCCCATTGTCCCCGAAATCGAGGCGGGTGTCGTGAATGACGGCGGCAGGCCCGCGGCTGCAGGGGAGGTGGGAGAGCTTATCATCCGGGGGCCGAACGTAATGAAGGGCTACTGGAACAAGCCGGAAGCGACTGCGGAAAGCCTCCGGAACGGGTGGCTTTACACGGGGGACATGGTCAGTTTCGACGAGGACGGCTATTTTTATATCAGGGACAGGAAAAAAGATATGATCTGCCGCGCGGCGTTCAACATCTACCCGAAGGAGCTCGAGGACATCCTGTACACGCATCCCGCCGTGGCTGAGGCGCAGGTAGTCGGAATCCCCGATCTGGTGAAGGGGGAGGAGGTTGTGGCCTGCCTGGCGCTGAAGCCCGGAAACAAGGTCACGGTGGAAGAGATCATCCGGTTCTGCCGGAAGGACCTTGCCGCATACAAGGTTCCGAAGTACGTCCGCTTCTTCGACTCACTGCCGAAGACGGTGACGGGCAAGCTGGAGAAGATGACTTTGCGGAAAATCCTCCTGAGCGGGTAAGAACATGATATTGTTCTTTTCGGTCTGGAAATAAGTTACAGGAATGGTATAAAGACTGGAGGAGATTCTATTGGTGCCTGTAAAGGAAATAATGCCGGATCTTTTCCGGCTGGTGCTGCCGATGCCCTTCCGGCTGGAGCACGTAAACGTATACGCATTCAGGGGCAACGGGCGGGTCTCCCTGCTCGACACGGGCCCGAATTTCCCCGGAACTTTCGATGTGCTGAAAGAGAGGATCAGGGAAATGGGGAATTCGATCGAGGATATCGGAAAAGTGGCGATCACGCATTTCCATGCCGACCATGCAGGCCTTGCCGGCCGGATCCAGGAAGTATCCGGGGCGACGGTCCTGATACCGGAGATAGAATACCGCACTATCGGAGCGTATCAGGAAGGAGAAGAGAGGATAGGAAGAATCGGTGTCTTCAGCCTGGAGCAAGGCATGTCGGAGGATTCAGTCAGGGAGCTGAAATCGGCATTCCGGATGTTCAGAAAGGCCACCGTTCCTTTCCGGGCCGACGGGTTTCTGCGGGAAGGGGAATCGGTGCGGCTGGGCGCCATGAACATGGAAATCGTGAAAACGCCGGGACACTCTCGGGGTCACGTATGCCTTTACTGCCGCGAGAAGGGTATTCTCCTTTCCGGAGACCATGTCCTTCCGCATATCACTCCCAACATCAGCGCAGACCTGCTGGCTCCTGACTTCAGGCCCCTGACCAGCTTCCTGGAAGCCCTTCGCGTATTGCGGGATCTGCCTGTCCGGGATGTCCTTCCCGCCCACGGCGAGCCGTTCACGGACCTGCCGGGAAGGGTGGACGAGATCTGCTCCCATCACAGGGAGAGAAAGGGTCTGATCATGGCCGCGCTGAATAAGGGACCGAAAACCTCCATGGAGATTGGAACAATCCTTTTCGGTCCCGACCTCGACGCCTTCAATCAGCTTCTGGCCGTAAACGAGGTTTTTGTTCATCTGGTGGAGCTCGAAGCAGAAGGAGCAGTCGTCCGGGTGAGGGAAAACGAAAAAGTCGTATTCAGGCTGAAGGCTAAAGGCTGAAGGCAGAGGGCAAAAGGCTGAAGGTTAAAGGCTAAAGCCAAAGGCAAAGAAATTTAAGATCAGGAAACGACAACGCTGTCCCTTGCATTTTGCCCTTAGCCCTTCGCCCCTGATCTGGAAGCAAGTTTATGTCCTTCCGTAAAGAGCTCAAATATCTCCTCCTCAGGAAATTCGTGACCCCGCCCGCATGCCATTTTCTCCGTCTGTACGGGCGTCTCCTCTTTTTTAAGGTTGAAGGCGCCGAGCGATTTCTTTCCCACCTGGCCGCGGGAGGAAGAATAGTCTTCGCCTGCTGGCATCAGCGTTTTTTCGGAGGGTTTTATTTTCCCGGCCTGTTCGAGCTGAGTCCCTTTATCATGATCAGCCGGAGCCGGGACGGCGATTTTATCGCCGATGCGGTCCGGCGCATCGGCTGGCAGCCGGTGCGGGGATCCAGTTCCCGGGAAGGCAAGAGGGCCCTTCGGGAGATGGTGGAGCGGGTCTCCGGAGGGGCGGTCGGAGTTCACATCGTGGACGGCCCGAACGGGCCTGCCGGCGTGGTCAAACCGGGGCTGGTGACGCTGGCGCAAAGGACCGGCTCCGCAGTCTGCCTTGGGCTCGTCTCATATGAGGCGCCGTTGGTGTTCAACAGCTGGGACAGGTTCATGATTCCCAGGCCGTTTACCAGGGTGCTGATAAATCTGGGCCGGATCGAACCTGTGCCGGAAAAAATGGAGCCGGACGAATTCGAAGCCTGCAGGAAGAGGATTGAAGACAGCCTGGCGCGCGGATACGCGGAAACCGACGCTTATTGGGGACGGAAAGAAAACAGGAAAACGGCCCGGAGACTTTCGGACTTCAGGAAGGATCCGGCCTGGCTGAAGGTCATTCGGGGCGGCTGATCGTGCCGTTCGAGAGGGACATCCTGACCGTCCCCCCCCGTCCCAGTATATCGTGCAGGTGAATGTAGCCTTTCAGCTCTTTTTTCCTGTCGACGACGACCAGGGTGGTGATTTCGAACTTCTCCATGATCTCTATCGTATCGGCCAGCGAGCGGTTCTGATCGATCGTCTTGGGCGTGCGGGTCATCAGCTTATCAACCGTCCTGGCGAGGAAATCCTCGCCCCGCTTGACGTGGCGGCGCACATCCCCGTCCGTCAGTATTCCGAGCAGCCGGTTCCTTCCGTCCGTAACCAGAACGAATCCCAGGTTTCTCCTGTCTATTTCGGTTACCGCCTCCAGCGCCGTCGCTCCCGAATAGACCCGGGGGGTATCTTCCAGGCCGACCATAACTTCGCGCACCCTGGCCATCAGGCGCATTCCGAGCGTTCCACCCGGGTGAAATTTGTAAAAGTCGTTTTCGCGGAATTTCCTTCTCCCGATGAGGGCGATCGCGAGCGCGTCGCCCATGGCGAGGGCGGCCGTCGTGCTCGAGGTGGGGGTCAGGCCGAACGGGCAGGCCTCCCTGGAAACGCCCACATCAATGACGATATCGCTGATCCGGGCCAGCGTGGAGCAGGGCTTGCCGGTCAGGGCGATCTTCGGAATGTTATCCAGGCTCTGAATCAGAAGGTTGAGCTCGCTTGTCTCGCCGCTGTTCGAGATTGCCAGCAGCACGTCTCCCCGCGTCACGATGCCGAGATCTCCGTGCATGCCTTCCACCGGATGCAGAAAGATAGCCGGCGTCCCCGTACTCGTCAGCGTGGCTACGATCTTCCGGCCGATAAGGCCCGATTTGCCGATTCCGGCAACAATGATTCTCCCCTTGGCTCGGTAGATTGTCTCGACGGCGCTCGAAAAACTCCCGCCGAGCTTCCCGATGAGTCCGAGAATGCTTTCAGCTTCGATCTTCAGGACTTCTTCGGCCCTGCCGATCGCATCGTCCTTCTTCTTCATGCAGCACCGCCTTTCCGCCAGGGGAGCATTTCGGCGTACGATTATCAGATAAAATGATTTTTTACAACCGCATGTCTTGATTGCCTCCGTCCGCCTATGCTACTAATTAAGGTGCGGGGTGAAATAAAGGAATGGAAGTAAAGAATTACCGGATCTCCTTACGGACGGCGGGCGGCACCGATATCAAGGATCTTACCCCGGAGGTAGCCGAGAGAGTCCGGGAATCGGAGGTCCGCAACGGGCAAGCGCTTGTTTTCGCGCCCGGCGCCACCGGAGCCGTCACCACGATCGAATACGAACCCGGCCTGATTCGGGACCTGAAAGAGGCGGTGGAGAGGCTCCTGCCCGGCAACCGGGCTTACCACCACAATGAGCGCTGGGGCGACGGGAACGGCCATTCGCACCTGAGAGCAGCTCTGCTCGGCCCTTCTATCTCGATTCCGATCGTGGATGGAAGACTGGTCCTGGGCACGTGGCAGCAGGTAGTCTTCATAGATTTCGACAACAGGCCGCGTGACCGCAGCCTTCTGGTGCAGATATCGGGGAATATATGAAAAGCAATATACAACAGATAGAGAGCTGGTTTGAAAGATATACCCGGTCCTTTCTGACGGGAGATCCGGAACGGGACAAAAACTACAGGGTGAAAATCGACCACTCCCAAAGGGTGTGCGCGGGTATTGCAGAATTGGGAAAATCCATGAAGGTAAATGAAAATGATGCGGATATGGCGTGGATCGCGGGTCTGCTGCACGATGTCGGCCGTTTCGAGCAGTTGTCGCGTTACGGAACCTTCATCGATTTCCTCTCCGAAAATCATGCCGTATTAGGGGTGAAAATATTGAGAGAGGAGGCGGTTCTCGAGGACCTGGATCCGGAAGCCAGGGATATAATTCTGAAGGCCGTAGCGCATCACAACCGGCCGAAGCTGCCCGAAGACATGGGGGGGAAATGTCAGTTGTGCTGCCGGATCCTGCGGGACGCCGATAAGCTGGACATTCTCGGCAACATGTTTGAAGTAAACGAATCGGGAGACAGCAAGCTGGAAGGTTCCGTCGCGATGGCGTTGCCGGACCTTCCTGAAATTTCAAAAGACGCCTACCAGGATCTGGTGGAGGGAAGGATAGTGGATGCAAGCCATATCCGGACCCGGAACGATCTGAAGCTCCTCCACATGGGCTGGGTTTACGACCTCAACTTCGATTATACACTGCGGTCTGTAAAGGAGAAGGGATACCTGCAGAACATAAAGGAAAACCTGCCCCAGACGGAACAGGTGGAACAGGTCTATAACGCCGTGCGCCGCCACCTCGAGCGGAAGGTGTCCGGGCGGCGTTCATCCTCCAGGAGGCAGCAGACCTGAGATCGGGAATTCAGACCGGAAAACGGGGTATTTCAGAATTTTGTTTTCGGCTTCTAGCAGGCTGTTGAAAAACCAGTTTACTTTCTATTTTTCTTCTGTAGTCGGGATGTAGGACAGAGGAAAAATAGATCTGATTAGTGCTTATTGTTCTTTCACATGTGCATTTAACCTGTGAGTATCCTCATCAGGCCATAGCTGCCCCGAGGTTTCGCATCCGGATCAGGTTGTAAGCCGTTACGGAAAGCATGAAGTACGCGCCGATTTTCTCTCGACCTCGGTAACGGGCTTTGCGAAGCACCCCAATGGTCTTGATCCACCCGAAGACCTCTTCGATCTTCTTTCGGGCTCTCTGGCTCCGTTCATATCCGGGGTGCCGGGTGGTGCGGCCGTCAATGGCGGACCAGCTGTTGTTCCTCCGGGCCACATGCGGGGTCACCTCCAAAGACCGAAGGCGGAATATAAAATCGCGCATGTCGTAACCTTTGTCTGCGCTGAGGGTAATCCGTTTTCGTTTTACGAGAGGCCTGACCATGGTTTCGGCGGCTTCCCGTTCGGCTCTGCCGTTTGCCTGAGTAAAATGGGCTGCTACAACCAGACCGTTTCGATTCTCGGTGATCACGTGGCCCATATAAGAGAGCTTGGCTTCTTTGCCCAGCCCCTTGCGGTAAATTTTAGCGTCCGGATCGGTGATGGATGCATGGGTCTCGTTGGTGCGCTTTTCACCATGGAAGTTTACTTCCGGGTTTCTCTTGTTCCCGCTCGCCTTCGGAGGGCCGTCCTTGGGTTGAAAGCTCTTCATGGAGGCCCAGGATTCAATCAGGGTTCCATCGACGCTGAAGTGCTCGTCCGAGAGAAGCCTGGAATGACGGGCCTGATCCAGGACGCTCTGAAAAAAGCGGGGGAAGATATCCGAGGAGATCAGCCTCTCCTGGTTTTGGGAAAAAGTGGAGTGGTCCCATACCTCTTCATCAAGCGCCATGCCCAGAAACCAGCGAAACAGAACGTTGTAGCCGATCTGCTCGACCAGAAGCCGATTGCTGCGAATGGAGTACAGGGCCTGGAGCAGAAGGGCTTTCAGAAGCTTCTCCGGCGCAATTGAAGGACGTCCCGTATGAGAATACATCCGGTCAAACTCCGGAGAGAGTCTCTCCAGAGATTTATCGACCATTTTGCGGATCGGCCGCAGAGGATGATCCGCAGGGACGTATTCTTCCGGTGAAAGGTAGCAGAACATCGCTTCCATTTTGTCATCAATACCGCGCATGCAAGCCCTCCGCAAAGAATGTGGAGGAAATATAGCACATGAGTTTTCAAAGAACAGAGAAGATTAAGAGTTTTTCAACAGCCTGTTAGACTCTGGACGTGTTCTCTTTTCTTATCCGGTTGACTAAAAGGTGGGCCTGGCGGATCGGTTCCGCTATCCGGTAGCCGCGGCAGGACGAAAGCGCGATTGCGACGGCGCGCCTGTGGCTTATCCGGTGTCCCGGTGAAATGAAAACAGGCTTCGTCTTTTTCTTCGTTCTGACCGCCGCGCCGATTATTTTCCGCTCATGGACGAGAGGGGAAAAATCCCCGACATTTTCTCCCACCGGTCCATACTCGCCGAAAAGCCTTTTTTTTGCACAGCCTACGGAAGGAATATCGAGCAGCAGCCCCAGATGCGACGCCAGCCCCACTCCGCGGGGGTGCGCTATCCCCTGTCCGTCGAAGAGCGCCACGTCCGGCCGCGCCGTCAGGCCCGCGAAGGCGCGGAGCAGGACGGGGCCTTCGCGGAAACTGAGAAGCCCCGGTATATAGGGGAACCGGACCCTGTCCGAAACAGTGCTCTCCTCCAGTCTTTCCATCGAGGGAAATCTCAGCAGGACAACCGCCGCATGGAAGAGGTCGTCTCCGCGATTGTAGGAAATGTCCGCCCCCGCGATAATGCCGACCTTGCGCGGCCCGCTGTTTTTCAGGCTGATGCTTTTTCTCAATTCCTCCTGGATCCGGACCGCCGTCCGGTAATCCACGTCCCATTCATGCAAGAACTCTTTTTCCATCATGGCTCCAAAAAAATCCTCCACCCTAATTATCTCATAATGGCGCAAGACAAAAGCTCAAAGAGACCGGAGCAGGAAATTCCCTTTGTCTTTCGCCTGCATCCGCGCGCCGCCGCCCCCTGTTCGGGGCACCGCCGCATAATGCCGGTTTTTCCCTACATGCGCAAAATTATTCCGTAAAATGTTTGTTGCAAATTGCCGGATAATCGGATATCGAACTCACAAAAACCAGAGGTGCCCCTATGCGCTCCAGATTCCTGCTTGGCGCCGTCGTCCTGCTTTTCATGCTGCTTCCCCATGCCGCCGCGGCCCAGGTCCGGTGCGTGGAGACGGACGGAGAAGCGGCCGTCGTAAGCGGGGACGTGCCGTCGGCCAGAACGGAGGCGGTCGCGCGCGCCAAATGGGCGGCGATAGAAAAAGTGATCGGCGTCGAGGTGAAGGCGCAGAGCCTCGTCCAGAATATGACCCTCTTCGACGACGCGGTGAAGACCGAGGCCAGGGGGGTAATCCGGGAATACAATATCCTCGGCCAGGAGAACAAAAACGAGATAGTGACGGTCCGGATCAGGGCCTGCGTGGAGCCCGCGAAGGCGAGAGAGACCGTCTCCGCGCTCGCTCTCAATAACTCGATCGCGGTATTCATCCCCGCCAGGAAGCCGCGGAGTCGCGAATACGAGGAAACGAACATCCTTTCCGAAACCCTGATCGGAAAGCTTAAAGGACAGGATTACACTGTCGTGGACGTCGCCCCGACCCAGGCGGCGGACGCGGCCGAGATCGAGAACGCCGCGAAAACGGGGAGCACGGTCAGGCTGCGGAGCCTGTTTTACAGGTTCCTTTCGAATCTCCTGATCATCGGGAAGGTCGATTACAATATCTCCACAAAAAAAGGGGAGGACATCGGATACGGCCTCAACATGCCCTTCAATAACGTCGCGGTGCGGATGACCTACCGGATAATCGCCCGCAACAGCAAGACCGGCGGCATGGAGATACTCTGGTCGGAAGCCGCGCAGGGCAAAGGCCTGGCCAACAGCGTCGAGGAAGCGGCGGCGGAGGGCATGAAGGACCTGGCGGAGAAGATCGCTCCCACGATCCTCGATAAGGTTTCGCATTACATACAGGGCAGCGCCAGGAAGATCAGCGTCAAAGTGAACAACGTCCCCGATCTCGATACGAACCAGGAGATCAAGAGCACCCTGCAGAATATCGTCTGGGTAACGGGAGTGGAAGAGAAGTCCATGGGCGAATTCATCGTCTCCTATCCCGAAAACCCGCTCTACCTTGCAAACAGCATCCGTCAGAAAGGTAACTTCAGGATCGCCGATTTTTCATCCTATTCCATTCTTATTGATTATCAGAAGTGACAGGAGGGCTTATGTGGAGGAAGTGCTTTATTGCGGCATTGGTACTGGCGCTGGCGGCGTGCGTAGCGACTCCGGTAAAGCTCGATCCGATGTCGTTCGTCGTGGACCCGCCCGACAAGGAAAGAATCCCGAGGGTCTGTAAGAGCGCCTACGAGCACGTCTTCCCGAAAGTAGCCGTCGTGAATTTCACGAACAATACTACGTTCGACTTCGCGCGCAGCGTCCAGGCGAGCGTCCAGGGACAGAGGGACCGGACGGCCGTCGGCGGAGCGGCGGTCGGCGTGGCGCCGGGCGCGGCGGGCGTAGTCTGGGGGACCAGGGACAGGACGAAATTCCAGAGGGATTCGCAGTTCATCGAGCGCCAGATCAACGCGCAGCTGTGCGAGAGCGTGGAAGAAGGCGTCACGAACGAGATCGTTAACATGGGCGGGGCCAAGGTGTTCACGCGCAGTGAAATGCAGAAGATCCTGGACGAGCAGAAGTTCCAGAGATCGGGCCTGGTGGACGACAGCACGCTCGTCCGGCTGGGTAAAATCGCCGGGGTGAGATTCATCATCAC
>Ga0209719_1003429_pt1 | contig 14450 bp, 18 predicted proteins | sample AD_JPNAS2_MetaG_FD_184421 | JGI IMG/M metagenome (GOLD analysis project Ga0209719, IMG submission 184421) | Active sludge microbial communities of municipal wastewater-treating anaerobic digesters from Japan - AD_JPNAS2_MetaG (SPAdes) (version 2) | ecosystem: Engineered > Bioreactor > Anaerobic...
CATGAGTTCTGTAAATCGCTCATGGAGAGCCCGCCCTTAGCCCCAGGCCTAGAGGCCTCGAGGGCTTCCTCTAGGGCCGTTAGCCGTTTCTCTAGAGTCTGGTTTTCGTCTATCCGTATAGCCAGGGTTAATATTTCGTGAGCCGTTAGCCGGCGGGTATTCTCATTTTTCGAGTCTAGTAACTCAATTAACCGCCCGGCCGCTTTCTCCGCCGCCCCCTTAAGCGTATCTACGCCCGCCCGATATAGAGAGGCCCGGGCCGTTTCGAGAGCCTCCCGGAAGGGCCCTTGCTTTAGCCATTCGTAGAGCGTTACCCGGGCTACCCCCGCCGCCTGGGCCGCCGCCGTTATGGTAGGGGCCTCGAGTAGAGCCTCTATGGCTTTATATTGCCGGGGCGTAAGCCCCCCGGCCGGAATGATTTCCGCCGGAAGGATTGCCCCCGCCGTTTTCTTTCCCGGTTTCCGTTCGTTTTTGTTAGCTTTCGTTCGCCTTGTTTTCGCCATAATGAAAAGCTCCAGAAGTCCATCGGCCGGAAGGATATTCTACGGATACCTCTAAATAGTCCTGGTTTTCGGGATAGTCCTGATAGACTATCCGATAGGTTATCTTTCGGGGCGGGCCTAGGGATTGTTTACCAAATTCCCGCTCTACCCGCCCAAGCCGGCCCCGGATATTCATTAGCTTTCCCGCTCCGGCCGGGTTTGTACTATAAAGGCTCGGATAACCGTAAAGCCTAGCCGGCCCATTAAATCCGCCTTAGGGTCCTCCGGTTTTTCTTTATCGTCCTTTACCGTGTATTCCCGGACGCATACGGGGTTAGCCGCTATCCGCTCGAGTACGCTAGCCCCGGCCGGGAGCTTATCCCCCAGGGCGTCCCTAATTACTCCCAGGCCTTTAAGGCTCCGCTCCGCCTCCCTAGGCGTTCGCCGGGCCGCCTCTTGGAGCTCCGGGCCTTTAACGTCCGGGGGAATATCCGCCGGCTCCCCCGTCTTAAAGTACCGAATTAAGCCCGCTATCCTGGCCGGACCGCCCTTAGCCGCCGGTCCTAAGGCTTTCTCCGCCCTGGTTAATCGTCCCGAAAGGTTCATTTTAAGCCCCTTGTCTTATCTTTCCCTGGCCCGTAGCCTTAAGCGTAGGGCCGGGGTAGGTAATACATCTGTAAGATGTATAAGACGTGATTTCCCGCCTTATATCTGCAACTCCATATGGTAGACCTTGCAACTCCATATGGTAGACCTTGCAACTCCATGTGGTAGACCGCCCCGGGCTAATTATCCCCCCCTTTTGGGAGCTCCGGCCCAGGGTTTCCCGCCCGGACCCCGTATTTATCCGGGTTAAGCTCTAGCTGTTCTATGTCCATCGTTTGCCCTTGGACGGTCGAATAGCTTACTAGGTAGCCAAGGTCCTGGGCGATTTTATAGCTCTTGGTTAGGATTTGCCTAATCCGCTTAAATTGCCTTGTTTTAACGTAAGCGTCCATGCGTAGGTTATAAGCCAGGGCCTCCAGCCCTATTTTTACGACTAGGGGCTCCTTAGCCCGCCGCTTTAATTCGGCCTGGGATATTAGCCAGTCTATAAGGCGGTAAGTAAATCTCGAGGCATGAGGGGCTAGGAATTTAATTTCCTGGAAATGCTTAGCCGGCTTAAGGACGAAATAGGAGTTTATATCCTGTACCAGGACCGGGGCCGGTTGTATGGCTATGGCCGTTAGTTTTTCGTTCGCCGCTGCCGTAGCCTTTCCGGCGTCTAGGCCGGCGTCCTCCGCCCTCGTTAGGGCCTCCCATCCCCGCATGATTTTAATAAGTGGGGCTATGGTTTCTATCCGGTCTGTTAAGAGCTCCCGCTTTTTGGTTATCTCGTTTTGCTTATAGTACCGCCGCTTATAGACGAAAAGATACGATTTTTTAGCCAGGTCTACGAGGGCCCCTAATGCCTGGGCCCGGCTTTCTCCGCTATATTCCTCTTTTCCCCGTTCGCTCCGATATTTCTGGAGCCCGAAAGCCTCGAGATATTCCGCCGGCGTAAATTCGAGGGCCGGTAGATAACCGGAAAACATAAAGCCCCGGTCCTCCATTTCCTTGCCCTCTATGTTTCCCATATAGTTAGTTTTCGTTAATAGGGCCTGGATAGCGTGTAGGGCCTGGTTTTGGGCCTGGGTAATGTCTATCCCGATAACCTCAATAGACTTATCCTTAATTTCCTTTTTGGTTTCGTCTTGGAGCTTGTCGAATAGCCTAAGCTGATTAGGCCCGGGCTTATGTCCCCATTTTTGAATCTCTACCCGGAGGCTAGCCTTAACGAGCGGGGCCGCCGCCTGGGCTTTGTCCGCTTTATGGGCTGGCCAAAGGTCCTTAACAAAGCTTAGGTCCTCCGGCGGGGTAATTTTCCTAAGCTCTTTTAGTATCCCGTCTAATATTTCGGATACACGCTCCGGGCCCAGGTCCTTTGCCTTAATGCCTTTAAAGTCCAGGCCTATAAATATCGGATAATAGGCTTCCTTTTTGTCCAGGTCTAAAAGGGCCGGCCCTATTCCGTAGACTAATATAGCCCGGCCCGCCTTGCCCCCTAGGGTAATACCAAAAGCCAGGGCCGCCTTAGGCTTTCTAGCGGGCTTTAGGATTTTCTCTATTCGGGCTACCTGTTTTTCCTCTGATAGCTTGGCTAGTTTATCCTGTAGGGCCTGGGGTACTTTGTAAAAGTATTTCCCGCCCTTTTTGATTATCAATATTTCCCGTGTAGCTTTCCTTAAAACGTAGAGCCATTTACAGATTTCGAGGCCGCCCCCCAAAAGCTTAGACACCTTTTCCGCATCCTCTAGGTCCTCCGCCATTACGTCGAAATAATAGGGCTCCGCTTCCTTCCAGTTAGCTTTTATGGGATAGGCAAGCTCCGCCCCGGGGTTTTCCCAGGTTACTTCCTTTTCCTCCGGGTCCTCTACTAGCCGCTTAAGGTTTTCGGTAGCGTCCCGTAAGATTTGTAAATAGGTTATGGCGGCCCATTCCGGGTTAGCCTTTTCGTACCCGTCCGTAAGGTTTCTCATAAGGTCAACAAACCGGCTAAGCCGGGCCTTAAATTCGTTTGGGTCTACGTCCATTATAAGCCCCCGTTTTCAATGTCCGGTATGTCCCATTTACGGCCATAGGGCCCCGCGGCGGGGATAGGCCTAGGCCTTGCCGGCGGGCTTGCTCGAGCCCTCGAAATACTCCCGGAGAGCGTCCTCCGTTAAGTACCATCGTTTCCCTATTTTTCGGCCCTTTAACTTGCCGGTCCTGAATAATTGCCGGACGCTTACCGGGTGAAGGCCGAATTTCTTAGAGAGTTCCCGGACGTCAAAAAGAGTAAGGCCCCCGAATTGAATAGACATATTATTTAACTCCCGGAATAGGCTTAACGGCCTTTCCCCTTAGGTAATGTTCTAGGGCCCGGTCTAGGGCTTGCTTAAGGTTCATCCGTTCCCAGTACGCTAGGGCCCGTAGAGTAGCCAGACGGTCCCGGCGGACTAAGAATGTAGCCCGGGTCCAGGCCTCCCGGTCCGGGGCTCCCGTTCCCCGTGGCCGCCCCTTAGGCTTCCCCGCCCCGGGTTTATTTTTCGTGTTACCGATATTACCAGTATTACCATGCTTACCGATATTACCGCCGGCCGGGCCCTCTCCCCTTGTGTCTCGGATAAACGTTAGGGGGGCCTCTCCGAACGGGTCTACCGCTAGTCTAGGTTTCTTAGGCACAACTTACCCCCTTTTTATAATTTCCCGGCATAGGGCCAGGTAGTCCGCCGCCGCCCGGCTATGCGGGGCATAGGAAAAGATAGACTTCCCGGAGCCTGGGGCTTCTGCTAATTTCACGCCCGCCCGGATAACCGTTTTAAATACCAGGGGCCCAAAATGGGCCCGGAGCGTGTCCATAACTTCCCGGCTCAGGGTTAGGCGGCCGTCAAATTTCGCGGCAATAATACCGGAGAGCTCGAGCCCCGGGTTAATCCTTTGTCTTACGAGTTCTATAACGCCCTGAATGGCCCTTAGGCCCTGTAGGGGTAGGGCCTGAGCCTCGAGCGGTACGTAAGCCTCTCGGGCGGCCGCTAGGGCGTTAGTGGTAAGTAAGCCTAACGAGGGCGGGCCGTCTATAAGGATAAAATCATAGGGCCGCTTAAGCCGTCCTAGGGCCTTTCGGAACAGGCACTCCCGGCCCGTTACGTTCGCTATCCGGGCTTCCGTATCCGCTAGGCCCTGGGTAGCCGGAATAACGTCCATACCCTCCCGCTCTATAATCGCGTCCTCGAGCTCCGCCTTGCCCTCGAGGGCCTCCGCTATGGTAGCCCTGAGCTCCGCCGGCTTAATGCCTAAAGAGTAAGTAAGATTAGCTTGGGGGTCTAAATCTATAACGAGCGTCCGCCGGCCAAGCCTGGCAAGCCCGGCCCCCGCATTTAGAGTTACTGTCGTTTTACAGGTCCCGCCTTTCCAGTTAACTAGGGCTATGGTTTTTCTCATGCCCTCCCCGTTAGGATTGCTTTAAGGGCCTCGAGCTCCGCCGCCCGCCGCGTAAGCCCGCCGTCTATTTCCATAATGGCCGCTCGCTCCTCGAATAGCTCCCGCTCCGGTCCCGATAAGCCGGCTATTAGCTCCAGGGGGTCTACCGGCGGGGCCGGGCTACAATGGCCCGTCCTGGGCCGCCTGGGGCGGTTTCTAGCGTGGTTAATGTATAGGCCTAGGCTTCCCATAGGTTATTTGCCGGAAAAGCTCCCCGCCGCTTTTTGGCTTTCCTCAATTCTCAATAGCGGCAAGTTAAAGGTTAAGGGCCGCTCTACGTTAACGCGGCCGGCCCGGTTTTTAAGGACGGTTAGCGTTATGTCTACCCGGTCCATAGGCTCTACGGGTTCGCCGCCCTGGGCCTTATCCATAGCCTGATTATTAAGCCCCAGAACTAAATTAGCGTCCTGCTCTATGTCCCCGCTCTCCCGTAGGTTGTCTAGTCTAACCTTGTCCGCCTTGTCCTTTTCGCGCCCCAACTGGGCCCCCAAGATAACCGGGATAGAGAGCCCCTTGGCCGCCTCTAAAATCTGTTCGGATATTTTCTGTATTTCAACTTGCCGCGTAGGATATTTTCCCTTGACTTTAATCTTTTGGATATAGTCAATAAAAACGGCCCCGATAGCGTACCGCTCCCGGAACGTAGCCAGGGCGTCCGCTAATTCGTCTACATAGAGCGGGGCGTCTATAATCCATAGCCGGCGGCTATCCATAAGGCCCCGGAGCGTTTTCTTTGCCTCGTCTATTTGTGGGTAGGATTTTCTCCCGGTCCCCTTCTCTTTTAGATAGACCTCGAGAGCACGGAAATTTTGGGCCGGCTCTATAACGGTCCCGCCCAGGATATTAACGAGCTTGGCGGCTATGGTTTTCCGGCTTTCCTCGTAACTGAAAAAGAAAACGCTCCGGTCCGGGTAGAGCTCGGCCATATTCAAGGCCAGGTTCATTAGGAGCGTTGTTTTACCGTGAGAGGGCCGCCCGGCCACTATCGTTATCGCCTCCTGGGGAATCCTAAAAAGGGCGTCTAGACTAGCGTAGCCGGTCCTTAGCCCGCCCCTGGTTTCCGCTAGCTCCCGCTCGAATTGCTCAAAGGTATAAAGAGCCGGGAGGGTAACGAGGGCGCGGGCGTTAAGGGCCCGGTTTTTTTCGTCTACATACTCCCGGAGGCCGTCTAAATCGCCGTCCTTTAAAAGGGCCTGGCCCCGCGTGAATAACTCGTGATAGCCCCGCCGGCGGGCCTCCCGGGCCCGCTTTTCTTTATAGGTAATAAGCCTATGCCCTAGCGTTTCCGGCTCGAGGCCTAGGGCTCCGGTTATAGCGTCCATTAGGTCCGCCGTTTCTATCGGGTCCGCTAAGCCGTCCTCGTATGCTATAGCGTCCTCTATGGCCGCGTCCCGCCCTAGCTCCGTCCCGGTATCATGCCGGGAGAGAATACGGCCCGCTATCCATCGGGCCCCGCTTATAGGGTTTTTCGTGAGCTCTACGAAAGCCTCCGGCCCCCGCTCTCTGATTAAATCGTCCGGGTCCTTAATGCCCGCCGGGAGCTCGAGGACATAGGCCCGGGCCTCATGCTTACGAATAACCGCCAAGGCCCTCTCCGTACCGTCCGCCCCGGCCCGATCGTTATCAAGGGCCAGGATAAAGGCCCCGGCTCCGGCGGTTAGGGCGTGTTCTAGTTTTTCCTCTGACAAGCTAGCGTCCCCCAGGGCTATCACGTTAGCCAGGCCCGCCCGCTCTCGAATAGCCAGGGCGTCTAAAATGCCCTCTACTACGATAAGCGTAGTCTTACCCCGGGCCCGGTCTAGGTTAAAGGGCGTCCGCTTAAGGCCTCGAGTATAAAAATATTTATGCCCCGTCCCTGGTTTAATAGCCCTCAGGATAAAGCCTCGAATATGCCCCGCCGGGTCCCGGTAGGGGAATATGAGCGGATAACCCGCCCCGATATTTTCTGAGGCCTCGAGGACGGGCCCCGCGTCCGCCGCATCTATGCCCCGGCTCTTGAATAAAGCCGCTAGGGCCTTAGTAGACGTAAATAGGCCCGCCTCCATGCCCCGGATATTCTCTACTGAATAGCCCCGGCGGCTCTGTAGGTACTCCCGGACAGGCCCGCCCGCGTCTCCCTCGAGCTCATGCCGGAAATACTCTAAGGCGGTTTCCCATGCGTTAGCCTGGGCCCTGGCCCGCTCTATCCGCTCGAGGGCGTCCGGTCCTAAGGCCGGTAGCTCATGGCCGGCTAGCCGGGCTAGCTCTTGGAGCGTTTCCCGATTGTCTAGGCCCCGGGCTCCCTGAACATAATCCCATAGGCTTTGATTAAGGCCGCATTTATCACGGCGGTTACATACGAGCCGGGGGGCTCCCGCCTTATAAACATAGGCCTCCCGGCCGCCGCATTTCGGACAGGTTAAAAGATAATAGCCGCCCTTGTCCTGGGGCTTTAGGTCCGCCAGGGCTAAGGCCCTGTCTAGGCTCCCGTAAATCGCCGCTAGTACGTCTTTTGTTTCGCTCATACGAAAGCCTCTGTTTTTAGCCTAACATCTATTTTTTTCATATTTCCCTAGCCTTATTCGTAGTTTACATAATCGTTATTATGCGACACAACATATAGGCCCCTATTTGCTCCCCCTGGCCGCCTTAAGATAATTCCTTAGCGTGTTTTCGTGTACGCCTAGCTCCCGGGCGTAGCCCCTAATCCCTAGCGTTTTTATCCGCCGCTCTACGGCCTCGAGCTTAAGGGGCCGGAGGGTGGACCGTTTAGCATTAGGCCGCGTGGTTATTCCGTAGCTCTCTAAATGGTATTTAATCGTTTGATGATGGCGGCCCAGGATAGCGGCTATTTCCCGGAGGGCTAGGCCTTGCTCTACATAAAGCTTTTCCAGGGTTATTTTATCGGGCTTAGTCCGGGGCCGGTAGGGCCTAGTTTCCGGGGGAAAGGGCCGGGGGGGGCTTTTCATGGGGTAGCCGTTTTAGTTTTCGGTAATACCGTATTACTCGTATTACCGATATTATCGGTATTACCGGATAACATGGCCGCTATTAGCCGCTCCGGGGCTTGCTTAATGCGGTCTATGTTATGGCTATAGATAAGCGTGGTATTGATATTAGCATGACGGGCTAGGGCCTGGGCCTCTTGAATAGTAGCCCCGCCCTTAAGGGAAAGGGTAATAGCCGTATGCCGGAGGCTATGGGCCGTTAACCTGTCGCTGTCTATCCCGATGGCCCGGAGCCTTTCTTTAATAATCCGCCGGAGCGTCCGCGTATTTAGCCTCCCCCCGCCGTTACGATTGCTAAGGCTAGTAAAGAGCGGGGCGTCTTTTTTCGCCGGGCCTCGGGCCGCTAGATATTCGTAAAGGGGCTTAAGCGTTTCCGCCGGCAAGACGGCTGGCTCGTCTTTTGTATCCCGCCCCTTCCCCTGTATCCAGAGGATAGCCTCCCCGCCCTCTTGCCTTAAATCCTCTACGTTTGCCCGGATTGCCTCTATCGTCCTTATGCCCGTAGTGGTTAAGAGGGTTATAAGGGCAAGGTCCCGGAGGCCTAAAATTTCGCGGCGGTCTATGGAGGCTAAAAGCTCTTTAACCTGGGGGAGCGTGAGCGGGTCCTTACGAAAGCCCCGCGTTCGCCGGGCCCCTTTAATTCCCCTGGCTATATTCGGGAGCCCCCGGGTCGTTTCTAGCCAGGTAAAGAATTTCCTAACGGTAACGACATACGAGGATACGCTAAGGGGGCTAAGGCCCGCATCCCTAAGGGCGTCCTTATACTCTAAAAGCGTTTCGCGGGTAGGGCTCGTAACGCCCCGGCTCTGTAGCCAGGATAGAAACCGCTTAAGCCCCTTTCGGTACGTTTCCCGGGAGCTCTCCCGGACATCCTGGGCCCGGAGAAATTCGGCTATAAAACTCTCGAGCTCCGCCTCACGGATAAGGTCCTTTTTAACTAGGGCGGGTAGAGTGTTCATATTTCCCTACAACTATAGTATAAATACCTTATGTCCATTTGTCAAGCGTTCTTTTACCGGCTTAACATTTCGTATTATTGCTATTAGGGCCCGCCCCCCCCCGGGGGGGCTTTAACAGAGGCCCTGCTAATTGCCTGTATTTGCCAGGCCCCCGCCTCTGCCCTATGGCCGTAAAGAGAGCTTAGCGGACATAGAAAACGGCCCCAGTCCGCTAGCGTTTTTGCGCGTACTTTACGCGAAGCTATGAGAAAAAGAGCCCCGGCGGCCGTCTATTCCTATAAGGCCCGAACATAAACACGGCCCGGCGGTTTCCTCCCCCTAGGAGCCCCGGGCCCCCGGGTCCCTTGTCGTGTTACCCGGTAATATCGTATTACCGGGTATTTATGGTTATTTTAACCGTGTTTCGGGCCCTTTCCCGGCTTATTTATGCCTATTATAGGCAATTCCACGGAGCCGCTTATATGGGGCGGAGGCCTGGAATTATGGAGAGTATGGCCCTAGCGGGCCGGCCTTTGTTTCTCCCCCGGAGGCGGTACGAAAAAAACAACGTCCCCGGGAGCCGGCTCCCCGCTAGCCTTTGTTCTCGGGAGAAAGGCAGAGGAAATGATATAAACCGTCCCGCTCTCAGGCCGCCGCCGCTTTGCCTCCCGCTCTACCCGCCTTAATCTACCCCGAATATTCAAGGCTTATCCTCCCGCGTAGCCTTCCTGTATGCGGCATAGGATTTTTTGAATTCGTTTAAATCCAAATTGCCGCCGCCGACAAGCCCGCCTCGAGAGAAACGGAGCGGCCCGTTACCGGCCTGGGCCGCCGTCCTCCGTAGGATTTTCTCAATAGACCTAATCCGGCCGTTAAGGTTCACGATCTACCCCCTGCCGGCCATAGTCAAAGCGGAGGATTTTCTCCCCCCGCTCTATCGCCTCTTTTTCTTCGGGGCTCCCGCCGTAGATAAAGCGGAGCGTTACCGGCTCCAAGGCGTCCGCCGTCCGCCGGAGCGTTTTCTCTACAGACTTAATCCGGGCTCTATAATTCATGCCTTATTACCCCCAGGAAAGGCCCGCGTCCCGGGCTCGAGCTCGTAGCCCTAGCCGCCGGCGGCCATATTCGGCGGTTTCCCCGCCGGGCCTAAAATTCAACGCGCTAGGAGCCCCTAGGACGGGCTTTCTCAGGGCGGTTAGGGCAATAGGCCGCGTCATTTGCCCGCCTTTTCATAGGCGGAGCATGAGTTCTGTAAATCGCTCATGGAGAGCCCGCCCTTAGCCCCAGGCCTAGAGGCCTCGAGGGCTTCCTCTAGGGCCGTTAGCCGTTTCTCTAGAGTCTGGTTTTCGTCTATCCGTATAGCCAGGGCCATTTTCTTACGGCCTAATCTCGCTTATTATCAGCGGCTTGCGCTTTTCGCCGCGTCGGCTTTGCCTCAAGGTCGCGGGGTTTCCGCCGCTTGTCGGCTCTTTCGACCCCCGGAGTATAGCCGATTTCGGGGATCGACGCAAGTGCCGTGGCCATCCTCTCCCTGGCCTCGTGCTGGTATCCGAGCGTTGTCTCGGTCCGGCTGTGCCCGAGCACCGCCATGACATCCCGTAGCGTCGCCCCGCGCCCGATCCGGGCCGCCATCAGCGTTGACGCGGTATGCCGGAGCCCGTGAAACAGAAAATCCTTAACGCCCGATTCGGCGCGGATTCGGAGCAGCAATCCGTTGGCCCAATCCGATCTATAGACCCCTCCCGATCTACGGCGGAGCGGGAGAACGTAATCATCGCGGCGTTCGGCCTCGAGTTCTCGGAGGACGGCTGCGATCGGAGGCGTTACCGGGACGATTTTACTACGCCGCTGTTTGGTCATGCCGGCGGCCAGGCGAATCGTCTCATCCTGGATATCCCCCCAGCGGAGATTGAGGACCTCCCCCAGCCGCATCCCCGTGTAGTAGAGCAGCAGCACCAGCCGACGGGCTTGCCTCATTATCTCGTCCTGGGGGCGGGCATCGTCGGCGATTCGTCCGGCGGCCTCAGCGATCCTGCGCATCTCGTCACGAGTATAGGCCCGGCGACTAGGCGAGACGGGATAGGGCCTGACGGAGCGCATCGGGTTCGGCCCGGATAAATATCCCCGGTCAATGGCCCACCCGAAAAACTCTCGCACAAAGCGGACGTAGTGGTTGATCGTGACCTCTCCCCTCTTCCGCCCCCCCTTGTCTGTTTGGGCCATGAAATAGGACTCGAGTTTTTTAACGTCGGCCGCGGCAACGTCCCGGAGCATCGGATTACCCCATGCGCGGGAGACAATATTCAGCCGGGCCTCGTAGGTTTTCCACGTTGAGGCTCGGCGGACATCCCGCTTGAACTCAATATATTCCGGGATCAAATCATCCATCCGGGCGGGGGTTATCGGCGCCTTGATCTCCTCTCCGTAGTAGATGGACCACTGACGCCGGACCTCCCGCTCCCACAGCCGGCGGGCCAGGCGCGGATCTTTTGTTCCCAGAGAATAGCGGACCCGGAGCCGGCGGGGGCGGAATCCAATCACCTCGTCGAAGTAGTATACGCCGCTCCGCCATAGGCGGGGGCCCGGATCGGGGCGGCGACGGGGGCTCAATTTTTCCGAGCCACGGCGGAGACCAGTTTTCCGGAGGCGGGGTCCCGGCGGATCTCAACGAGGCGGTGACAGGTGGGACAGGTGGCCGTCAACAGCTCCGGCTCGCGGCCGATGATCATCCCATGCGGGGCCAAGAGTTCCCCGCACACGGGGCAGAAAATCAGGGCAACGGCGGCGGCTAAGGTCATTTGAGGCGATCGGAGATTCTTCCGAACATTTCCGCCTCAAGCTTCCCTGTCGACACGCACTCATTGATCGGGCGGGAGCCGTCGTCCACCAACATGTTTTTGACGATCCTCTGAAAGCGGACATTGATTTTGATGTCGCAGGACGAATCAGAGGACCGCTTAACAAACACGTTGAAGCGGCCGGATCGGTCAACTTCGGCGTTCGCGCCAAGCCCCCCGCAATCACAGTAACCGTCCTCCCGGCCCTCATACGGAAATCTAATCCAGTCCGTCGTGATCAAGCCCGAGGCCTTTTCCATGTTCAGGATCGGGAGATTCATGTCGGCGAACGTTTCGATGACGGCCTGCCAAACCGGATCAAAGGGTTGGTCGATCGGAAAGGCATTGACAACGGTTCGCGGAGCGGGCGCGGTCATGCACGCGGCAAACGCCAGGCAGACCGCAACGCTGAAAACGACTAGCTTTTTCATGACTCCTCCTTTTAGCTTATATGTTCAATTTTTCCCAGAGGCGCTTTTGCTTGTATGTGATTTCGGCCCTGTCCTCATCGGTCAAAAACAGATCCTCCGGATCTATCCCCAGCGCCCTAGCGATTTTAACGAGCGACCTCACGCTGAAATTTTTCGAGGTCTCAATCCGCGAGACCGTTTCACGCGCAACGCCTGCAGCCCGGGCCAGCGCTTGTTGGTCCATCATCTTTCTACCCCTTATTCGTTTTACGTTCGCGGCAATAACGTCAAAAGTGTCTCGATAGTCCGGGGCAGCGGCTCGGCTCATTTTGCTCTCCTTCACTATCCCCGCCCTCCGACGGGGATCATAGTTAACATAATGGCGAAATGCAAGCGTATTATATTCAACCTCTTGCACGATTAATTAAATTTATCACTTGACATGATACCCGTGCCGTTGTATATATTAATCGCCATGAAGAATATATCCGACAGAGAGCTGATCGATAAATATATTACTCACTGTGCGGCGCTGGGTCTTAGCGCCGACGGCCTGGCCGCCCTTGTTCGCCGAACGCGGTCCTGGGGATCGCTGCTCGTGAACGGACGGATCGGCCGCTTGCGATTTGTGACGCGGGCGAGAATCGAGCGCATTCTCGCCGCCGCCGACAAGCCCGCCTCGAGAGAAACGGAGCGGCCCGTTACCGGCCTGGGCCGCCGTCCTCCGTAGGATTTTCTCAATAGACCTAATCCGGCCGTTAAGGTTCACGATCTACCCCCTGCCGGCCATAGTCAAAGCGGAGGATTTTCTCCCCCCGCTCTATCGCCTCTTTTTCTTCGGGGCTCCCGCCGTAGATAAAGCGGAGCGTTACCGGCTCCAAGGCGTCCGCCGTCCGCCGGAGCGTTTTCTCTACAGACTTAATCCGGGCTCTATAATTCATGCCTTATTACCCCCAGGAAAGGCCCGCGTCCCGGGCTCGAGCTCGTAGCCCTAGCCGCCGGCGGCCATATTCGGCGGTTTCCCCGCCGGGCCTAAAATTCAACGCGCTAGGAGCCCCTAGGACGGGCTTTCTCAGGGCGGTTAGGGCAATAGGCCGCGTCATTTGCCCGCCTTTTCATAGGCGGAGCATGAGTTCTGTAAATCGCTCATGGAGAGCCCGCCCTTAGCCCCAGGCCTAGAGGCCTCGAGGGCTTCCTCTAGGGCCGTTAGCCGTTTCTCTAGAGTCTGGTTTTCGTCTATCCGTATAGCCAGGGTTAATATTTCGTGAGCCGTTAGCCGGCGGGTATTCTCATTTTTCGAGTCTAGTAACTCAATTAACCGCCCGGCCGCTTTCTCCGCCGCCCCCTTAAGCGTATCTACGCCCGCCCGATATAGAGAGGCCCGGGCCGTTTCGAGAGCCTCCCGGAAGGGCCCTTGCTTTAGCCATTCGTAGAGCGTTACCCGGGCTACCCCCGCCGCCTGGGCCGCCGCCGTTATGGTAGGGGCCTCGAGTAGAGCCTCTATGGCTTTATATTGCCGGGGCGTAAGCCCCCCGGCCGGAATGATTTCCGCCGGAAGGATTGCCCCCGCCGTTTTCTTTCCCGGTTTCCGTTCGTTTTTGTTAGCTTTCGTTCGCCTTGTTTTCGCCATAATGAAAAGCTCCAGAAGTCCATCGGCCGGAAGGATATTCTACGGATACCTCTAAATAGTCCTGGTTTTCGGGATAGTCCTGATAGACTATCCGATAGGTTATCTTTCGGGGCGGGCCTAGGGATTGTTTACCAAATTCCCGCTCTACCCGCCCAAGCCGGCCCCGGATATTCATTAGCTTTCCCGCTCCGGCCGGGTTTGTACTATAAAGGCTCGGATAACCGTAAAGCCTAGCCGGCCCATTAAATCCGCCTTAGGGTCCTCCGGTTTTTCTTTATCGTCCTTTACCGTGTATTCCCGGACGCATACGGGGTTAGCCGCTATCCGCTCGAGTACGCTAGCCCCGGCCGGGAGCTTATCCCCCAGGGCGTCCCTAATTACTCCCAGGCCTTTAAGGCTCCGCTCCGCCTCCCTAGGCGTTCGCCGGGCCGCCTCTTGGAGCTCCGGGCCTTTAACGTCCGGGGGAATATCCGCCGGCTCCCCCGTCTTAAAGTACCGAATTAAGCCCGCTATCCTGGCCGGACCGCCCTTAGCCGCCGGTCCTAAGGCTTTCTCCGCCCTGGTTAATCGTCCCGAAAGGTTCATTTTAAGCCCCTTGTCTTATCTTTCCCTGGCCCGTAGCCTTAAGCGTAGGGCCGGGGTAGGTAATACATCTGTAAGATGTATAAGACGTGATTTCCCGCCTTATATCTGCAACTCCATATGGTAGACCTTGCAACTCCATATGGTAGACCTTGCAACTCCATGTGGTAGACCGCCCCGGGCTAATTATCCCCCCCTTTTGGGAGCTCCGGCCCAGGGTTTCCCGCCCGGACCCCGTATTTATCCGGGTTAAGCTCTAGCTGTTCTATGTCCATCGTTTGCCCTTGGACGGTCGAATAGCTTACTAGGTAGCCAAGGTCCTGGGCGATTTTATAGCTCTTGGTTAGGATTTGCCTAATCCGCTTAAATTGCCTTGTTTTAACGTAAGCGTCCATGCGTAGGTTATAAGCCAGGGCCTCCAGCCCTATTTTTACGACTAGGGGCTCCTTAGCCCGCCGCTTTAATTCGGCCTGGGATATTAGCCAGTCTATAAGGCGGTAAGTAAATCTCGAGGCATGAGGGGCTAGGAATTTAATTTCCTGG
>Ga0209719_1003434_pt1 | contig 14441 bp, 10 predicted proteins | sample AD_JPNAS2_MetaG_FD_184421 | JGI IMG/M metagenome (GOLD analysis project Ga0209719, IMG submission 184421) | Active sludge microbial communities of municipal wastewater-treating anaerobic digesters from Japan - AD_JPNAS2_MetaG (SPAdes) (version 2) | ecosystem: Engineered > Bioreactor > Anaerobic...
TTCCTGTGGACGCAAGCGCGCCGGTACGGTGGTAGAGACGGAATTCTTCGAGATTATGGTTTCCGAATACAAAAAGTAGCGGTTTGTTCAGTGATGAAACGATGAAATCCAGATACTCCATGGGAAGGTCCCCGGCGGATATGACCAGGTCGCAGTCCTTGTATCGCTCCCGTATGTTGGGGCTGTATACCAGGGGATCTATCTGGTCGGAAATGCACAGGATCTTCATGGTGGTGCTACTTGCGGCCGAAAAGGTCCACCGAGGAGAGCATGTGTTCCAGCTTCTCGCGGCCGATCAGCTCGAGGGGACGGCTTTCGGCGAATTCCAGGGCGGACCGGGTAAAACCGGAACTCGTGATAACGATACCCCGGATAATTGATTGTTTTTTCATCTCTTCCTGCAGGGCGCGGAGAAAGGCATCCTCTATGAGGTTGGGATCGCGGTAAAACAGGATGAGGCGGGGCATTTTCCGCACATTGCGCCATTTTTCCCCGTCGTTCTCAACGGCAACCAGGGCGCATCCGTATTTTGTTTCCCGGATGTCCCGTACGGACAATTCAAGGCCTGTGTTGGTAATCGCCTTGCAAATGGTAAAGAAATCTTCCCGTCCGGCGGTCAGGTATTCCTTGATCGAATCGTTCGAGCGGAGTTCCTGGTACTGGGAAAGTTTTTCACCGACATCCCGGAAGCTCCGTTTTTGATTGAATATTTGTTCCCATTGATGGATGGCGCTGTCAATATCGCGGAGTTTTTCATGGCAGGATGCGAGAAAATACCGGGCATGGAGCGTGTCGTTTGACGCCTCGTCGGAACCAGCCTTTATGGCGCGTTCGAATTCGACAATCGCCTTTTCGGTACTGTTCGCTTCAAGATAGCAGCAGCCCCGCTCAATGAGCGCTTTTTGTTTGAGTTCGCTGTCGCGCAGAACCTTCTCGAACGCGGCGAGCGCATTCGCGTAATCGTGACTGTCGCGCAGGAGTTTTCCCTGATAAAACTGTGCTTTGGTGTTTTTGGGATCAAGCCGGAGCGCTATGGCGATTTCCTGTTTCGCGTCGGTCATTTGTTTGTTCTTGAAGAGGAGGAGGCCGAGCGAGGCATGGGCGGTCGCGTGGTTCGGATCGGTTTCGACGGCTTTGCGGTAATTCGCAAGTGCCTGCTCACTGTTGTTGCGTTGCTCGAAGAGCAATCCTGCGGTATAATAGTGTTCGGCCTGAAATGGTTCCAGTTTGATGAGGAGCAGGGTTTCCTTGAGCGCTTCCTCCGGCTGGTTGTATTTGAGAAACAGTTTCGCCAGGGTTTTGCGGAACTCGGTTTCCGGAAGTGTTTTGGAAAAAATGGCGGTGGCGTTGACGGCCTTGAACTCCATGAGGGCCAGCTCGCTCTTGTCGTCCGCGAGGTATGCCTTTCCCAGGAGATACCGCGCTTCGGAGTCCCGCGGATTGCGCACAATCAACATCTTGGCCTGTTTTATCGCCTGACTGTATTTTCCATTGCTTATCAGTTTCTGGATGTTGGAAAGTTTTTGGGGTACAATAAATGATTTTACGACGAAAACGAGAAGTACTGCGACACCGGTACCGAGGACCAGAATAATTCCGACGAACATGGATGACATATGTACAAGATTATAGCTTTTATGAGGTAATGTCAAATATGAAGAAATACTGTAAAACCCGGGCGCTTGCCGCCGTTTTTCTCCTCTTTTTTCTTGCCGGACTTCCGGCAATAGACTATTTCGCCGAGGGAGAGCGTCTTTTCCGGCAAAACCGTCCCGAAGAGGCGATACCGCTTCTGTATCAGGCGTCGCTTCAGGAAGGAACGGATCCGCGGGTATTCGTATTTCTCGGGCTTTCCTATCAGCAAGCCGGAAAAAACGCCGATGCCGTAAGTACCTTTATCCGGGGAACCTCGGTTGCGGGAACCAACCGGAAGGTTCTGTACTTTAACGCGGGAAATGTATATTTTTCCCAGGAGGCATATTCAGAAGCGGTTACCATGTACACCCGTTCACTGGAAAATGACTCCGCGTTCGCGCCGGCGTATTTGCACCGGGCGAATGCGCGGGTAAAGCTCGAACAGTTTCCCCGGGCCGTTGAGGATTACCGCATGTATCTGACGCTGGACCCGGCTTCCTGGCAAAGCGACTCCATCCGGCAGCTCATGGCCCTGCTCGAAGGGGAAATCCGCACACAGGAAGAGCGTTCGCTCCGTGAAGAAGCAGAACGGCTCGCGACCGAAGCGGAACGCAAAGCGGAAGAGGAGCGGTACCGTCGTCTTATGGACGAAGTGAGTTCTTCACTGCAGGAAATTGATCAGGCCAGTACGCTATCGGCAGGATCAGAGAGCATACAGCTGTACGACGAGGAAGGTGATCTTGAATAAACGTGAAAAACTGACGGTCGCGGCAATCGCCGCGGTGTTGCTGCTGCTGGCGGGTACCGGATTTTTGCTTTTAAACGGCAGGGGCGGGAATGACAACGATGCCGTTCAGCGCCGGGCAAATACCCTTACTCTTGTCCGCACCTATGTTGAAAAGGAAGAGTTTGACCGAGCGCTTTCACTGCTCGAGAATCTGCTCATCGAGAATCCCGACGATGGTGAAGCCTCCGAGCTTCTGGATATTGTTCTTGCGGCCAAACGGGCTCGGGACCGGATCGACGCCGGAGAACCGGTTGACCGGACCGAGTTGGAAGAAGCTCTCGCGGCTGCCCGGGATGCCGCGGCGCGGATTGCTTCGGCCGCGGATGAAGCCTGGCGCGCGGCGTCCAGAATTTCCACCGAATCCCGGCGGGATACCCGCGGCGCCGCGGCGGACAGTGCGGAGGATGCTGCACCTTCTGACGGGGATGGTTCCGCGGAACGGCAACCGGCGGATACAACGGCAACCGCCGCTGCGGACGGGGAATCGGACCGGGACGCGGTTGCGCGCATGGAAAAGGAACAAGCCGCCCGGGAAGAAGCAGAACGGAAAGCTCTTGAAGAGAACCTCGCAAAGAAAAACGCCGAGATACAGAAACGGATAGAAGAAGTAAACCGCAATGTCGCGCAGGGAAAACAGGCCGCGGAATCCGGAAGTTACCGGTCCGCACGCGACAGTTTCAATCGCGCCGCAGCGGCGCTTCCGGAAGGCGAGGACGCGTTCAATACGGGAAAATACCTTGAAATGGCCGAATCGCTGCTCGGTATCGCGGAACAGACCGATGACAGTACCATAAAGACCGAAGCCCTTTCGGGCGCGCTTGAGTACGCCAACGAAGCGCTGCGTGCCGATCCGTCTTCGGCGAAAGCCTACTGGCTTCGCTCACGAATATACGACGGTCAGGGAAAAGATGATCAGGCCCTTGCCGATCTTGCCGAGGCGGTGCGGCTCGACGGAAAAAATTATCTGTATGTGTATGAACTGGGACGAAAACAGTTCATGCGGGGAGATTTTGCCGGTGCCCGCAAGAGTTTTGAAACCACAACCCGCCTTGCTCCCTCGTTCGAACCGGCGTTCTTCAATCTCGGCCTTACCAACCGCCGGCTCGGCAGGACCGACGCGGCAATCGAGTCGTTCCGCGGCGCGACCCGGATTAAAAAAGATTATACCCGCGCCTACATCGAAATAGCGCGTTTGCTTTCAACAAAGAACGATCTCGCCGGATCAATCAGGAACTATGAATCGGCGCTGGAAATTGAACCGGGAAATGTGCAGGCCCTGCGTGAAATGGCTGCGGCCTACAGCACCCGCGGCGATTTTCAGTCCGCCGAGCGTTTCTTTCATGAAGCCCTTGCGCTGGGTTCCGATGACGGACGCACCAACTACAACATGGCGACCGTTCAGCTTGAGCTCGGAAAAACCGCGCAGGCGCTTGATTACGCGAAAAAAGCCGTTGCCGCCGAACCGCGGAACCCGGTGTTCCTGTACACCTACGGTCTTGCCGGAGAGCGGAACAACATGAGCGATGTCGCCGTACAGCAATACGCCCGCGCGATAGCCGCCGATCCGAAATACGTGAAGCCGCGCATCAATCTGGGCATCATGTATCTGGAGGCAAACCGCCTAGAAGACGCGCTTAACCAGTTTAACGCGGCCTATACCGTGGAAAAGGACAATTTCGAGGTAAACAACAACCTCGGTAAGGTGTATGGACTCAAGAAAGATTATACCCGGGCGGTCGAACATTTTGCCCGGGCAGTATCAAAGAATCCGAAAGACATCACCGTCCGCGAGAATCTCGCCACGGCCTATACGAGCGCCGGCCTTCTGGAAAAGGCGAGCGAAGCGTATGAGGCCATTGTCAAGATGGACAGTACCAACTGGGATGCCCGGTACGAGCTCGGGAAACTGTACATACAGCTCGGGAATAAAACCGGGGCGAAAGAAGTGCTGGAGAATTTGATCCGGACAAAAAGCGACTATGAAAAAGCGGCCGAAGTGAAACGGCTCATCAATACGCTCGAGTAATTCCGCGGGGTGTTCAGGTCCGCTTTACGCGGGAGAAAAGCTCCTGCCGGGAAATAACCGTCCAGACGGGTCTGCCGTGGGGGCAAACCGGCTCGGGAAGGGCAAGCGCCCGTTCGGCAAGATCCCGGGCGGTTCCCGGATCGAGCAGGTTGCCGTCCTTGCAAGCGGCCCGGCAGGCGGTGCGGGCAAGAAGATGATTCACCAGATCGCCCGGTTCCCGGCATGCGTCCAGAAGATCACGGCGTAGGTCCGCTTCGGTTCCCCGCCAGCGTGCGGGAACGGCGGTTACCTGCCACATTGATTCCCCGGCTTCTTCGATCACAAACCCCGCCTTGCCGAGCGCTTCCCGGTTCCGGTCGAGAACGGCATTTTCCTGAGCCGAACCGGTTTCTATGCGGTAGGGAACGAGCAGTTCCTGCACCGTTTCACCCCGATCCTTCAATTCGTTGTAGAGAATCCGTTCGTGTGCGGCGTGCTGGTCAATCAGGTACAGGCTGTCATCTTTTTCGACAAGAAAAAAAGTTCCCAGAACTTGACCGAGATACCGGAACGGCGGTGGCGGTGACTGAACGCGTGCCGCCGCTTCCGCGAGTGCCGACGGGTATCCGGAATCCCGGGTAAGCCCGTCGTACACGGCGAACGAGTCCCGGGTAAAGCGTGCGGCGGACGGCGGATTTTGTGACCCCGTTTCCGGTGTGTGCCGGAAGAGCTCCTGATAGCTGTCCGGTTCCGGTTTGCCGGTGCCGGCCAGAAGACCGTTCCGGTAAAAATTCCGCATCATGGAACTCACTGCGTGATGGACCGATCCCGCGTCGCGGAAGCGGACTTCCTTCTTGGCGGGATGAATATTGAAGTCGACCAGTGAAGGATCCATGGTGACAAAGAGAATGGCAAAGGGATGGGTTCCGTTCGGGAAATACCCCTGGGCGCCGTATTCCATTGCCTGTACAAGACTGTATTCCTGGATTCGCCGTCCGTTCACGAAGACCATGAGATTCTTGCGGTTCGCGCGGGGACAATCGGGCGTACCCGCGATAACCGCGGCGGAAAACCCCTCCGCAGACGTTTCGACGGCGTGAAAGAAACATTCATGTTCACCCGGATTGAGCGCTGCGAGTACCCGGGTGCGGAGGTCCGGGGCCTCGGGAAGCACCAGCGGGCTCGAGCTGCCGCTGGTGTAGCGGAAAGAAATACCGGGCCAGGCGAGCGCCTTTTCGATAACGACTTGCCGGCAGAGCGCCGCTTCGGATGCGGGACTCTTGAGAAACTGGCGCCGCGCGGGAAAGTTCGCGAAAAGGCCGCGAAGCTCCACGATGGTGCCTTCCGGCAGTCGGTCGGGAGAAATGCCCCGGTCGTCAAGTTTCCAGGCGGCTCCGTCTCGGGCGGATCGTATTTCAACGGTGCTTACCGCATGAATCGACGAAAGCGCCTCTCCGCGGAAGCCGAGCGTGGAAAGAGTGAGCAGGTCGTCTTCACGGAAAATTTTGCTGGTGGTATGGGTTTTTGTACAAAGGGCGAGGTCTTCTTTGGTCATGCCGCACCCGTTGTCCCGCACCCGGATGCGTTCAATACCGCCGGAATCAATCTCAACTTCTATGCGGGTCGCGCCTGAGTCTATGGCGTTGTCGAGCAGTTCCCGTATTACCGCGGCGGGGCGGTCAATAACCTCGCCCGCGGCGATCTTTCGGGCTACTTCCGCAGGAAGTTCCCGGACCGCACGGTAGGATCGGGATGCTGAATCAGTCGGCATCGTCGTCGGTTCCGTCAAAAAGACCCAGTTCCGGTTTATCGTCTGCTTGTACCGGTTCATTCATGAGAACCTGGATCTTTCCTTCAATCCGGTCAATGTCCTTTTCGAGGGAACGGGCCAGTTTGATGCCTTCCTCGAAACAGGACAACGCCGATTCCAGCGGAAGCGCGGGATCGCGGATAGTTTCGCTGAGTTCTTCGAGCCGCTCAAGCCGTTCCTCAAATTTCTTCATTGATGCATTCCTCCACCCGGGCACTGATGGTGCCCGTTTCCGGTTGTATGACCAGGCGACGGCCCGGCATGGTATCCGTAGCGTTCCGCACTACCGCGCCGGTTTCGGCGTCGCGTACCACGGAATAGCCCCGTTTGAGAATTTCCGAGGGGTTCGCGCCCCTGATTTGTTCCGTAGCAAGAGCAATATGGTGCCGCAATTCACGGGTACGGTCTCGCATGTGCGCAAGGAGCGCTTCCTTCGCGTCGTCCAGCCGGAGAAGCAGGGGCTGCTCGATACGCCGCATGCGAAGTTCCAGGGAGTCCCGGTCAAACCGGGACAGCATGAGACGGATGGTGCCGAGCCGTGAGGAAACCGCTTCCTCAAGCGTATCCCGCGCCGAAGTAATGCGGTACACCCATTCATCCCGGAGCGGTGCAGCGAGTTCTGCCGCCGCCGACGGGGTTGACGCACGGACATCGGCGGCAAAGTCGCACAAGGACCAGTCCGTTTCATGACCGACCGCGCTGATTACCGGGATTGCGGAAGCGGCTACCGCACGGACTACCGCCTCGTCGGAGAAGGGCAGGAGGTCTTCCAGAGAACCGCCTCCGCGCCCGATGATGATGATGTCTGCGAGATTGTGCCGGTTTGCCGTTTCAAGCTGACGGACCAGCACCGGCGGTGCCTCCGCGCCCTGAACCGGTGCGGGCAGCACGACAATGCCGATGAGGGGATTCCTCCGGCGTAGTACCTGGAGGATATCCCGCACCGCGGCACCGGTTGGACTGGTGATTACCGCAATCCGCGACGGGAAAGCGGGGAGGGGCCGTTTGCGTGATTCGTCAAAAAGACCCTCGGCGGCAAGCCTGTTCTTCCGCTCCTCGAGGAGCCGGAGAATGTCGCCGGACCCGGCCGGTTCCATGGATTCCACAATGATCTGATAGGTACCCCGCGCGGCGTAGACGGACAGGGATCCGGTGGCGTGAACCAGCTGACCGTCCTGCGGCTCGAAGGAAAGGGACCGTGCCCTGCCGCGGAACATGACTGCCGAGATGGCGCTTGATTCGTCCTTGAGGGTAAAATAACAATGACCGGCGCCGGAGGGACGGAAGTTGGAGATTTCCCCCTCAAGGGTAACCTGACCGAAGGCTTGTTCAAGCAGGTCTTTTACCAGGGTAGTTATTTCCGAAATCTTCAAAGGCCGGTCCATAATCACGAGCCTACCACGGCGGGGAAGATTTCTCAAGATGAAGGACGGGATGCCGATATTCAAAGTACCATGAATACTTTCGTCGTCCTTTTTTGCGGAGAACTTGCCCCGTTTGCCCTTGAACCCTTTGCCGGCGGAGATTCCGCCTTCATCCGGAGTTTGCGCGCTGCATCCTCGTTTGCCGGTAACGGTTCGGTGCTCGTATGCGCTGCCCGAAGCCGGAACAGCGGTTATCCCGCGGTGGATTCCGCCCGGCTGGAAGCGTTGATTGCCGAAAGCGGTGTTTCCGCCGGTGTTCATGTCGAAGAACGCTGGACGACAGAACTTTTTTACTCGGTACTTGACCGGGAAGCCGGAAACGCCGACCATACCGCGCTGTTTTTCGGGGACTGTCCCTGTATCGATCTTGCCCTTTCACGGAACCTTATGGATCGACATCTGACCTACGCGGCCGAGTACACCTTTGCCGACGGGTACCCCGCAGGGCTCTCGCCGGACATTCTGGCCCGGGGCATACTTCCCGTTCTTGTCCGGCTTTCTGCCGGAGAAACCGGAGCGGTCACACGGACAACGGTATTTGACACCATCAAGAAAGATATTAATTCGTTTGACATAGAAACCGACATTGCCCCGGTGGATGTACGCCACCTGAGAATGACCCTTGCCTGCGATACTCGTCAGAATTTCCTGGTATGCGAAGCCTTTCACGACATTTCGGCAGAAACGTACGCGGCGATGGTGGAAACGCGGGCCGGGAAGCTCCGGACCGTTCCGGCATTCTATGGCATACAGACCGCCGGAGGGTGTCCGTTTGCCTGCAATTTTTGTCCCTATCCCGAAGCATCCCTGAGTCGGGGCACTGCGGTGACCGAACGCACTGATTTCATGAATCGTGAGGATTTTTCACGGATCGTTGACAAAATTGCGGAATACTCCCGAACGGCCGTGGTCTCCCTTTCCCTCTGGGGAGAGCCCGCCCGGCATCCTGATGTTGCCGGACTCGTCGCCGATGTGCTGAAACACGACGGACTATCAGTTCTTATAGAAACAACCGGCATCGGATGGACGACAGAGACACTGGACACCATAGCGGCCGCAGCGGCGGAAGCCGGCCCCAGGATGACCTCCTTGCCGGCGATTACCTGGATTGTCGCCCTGGATGCCGCGGAAGCCGGACAATACGGAACACTCCGGGGCATACAGGATACTGACCGGGCAAACACGTTGTTTGTTGAGGCGCTTTCCTGTATCGACTCGCTTGCCGTCCGTTTCCCCGACGATGTGTGGCCTCAGTTTGTCAGGATGAATGAAAATGAAGAACAGCTTGAACAATTTTACCGTTACTGGAAAGACAAACTATCACGGGTCATTGTGCAAAAACATGATTCTTTCTGTAAAACAATGCCCGACCGGCGGGTAGCCGATCTTTCGCCCCTGAAACGGAACCCCTGCTGGCATCTCAAGCGGGATATGAGTATACTCATCGACGGGACGGTGCCACTGTGCCGCGAAGACGTATACGCAAAAACGTCATTCGGCAACGCGTTTACGGATGATCTGGCGGCAATCTGGAACGGATATCACAGCGTCTACGAACAGCAAACGGCATGCGTCTACGAAGGAATCTGCGGAGCCTGTGATGAGTATTACACCTACAATTTTTAACGAGAAAAAAGTTCCCCACACCATCATCGGCGGTACAACCAGAAAGACTGACGAAACCGCCGATGAACTGACCGTGATACTCCTGAACCGGGGCGGACGCTATTACCGCTCCGCGGTATTTCAGAATCTCGAGAATGCCGGGTTTACCTCGGTCATTTCCATAGAACTTTCCAGTGAACCCTATGACATAGAAAGCCTGTCCGTTCGTTTTCCGGCGGTCAAATTTCTCGTCCCCCTTCAGACGGTAACGGTAGGCGAGATGATCAATACCGGCATGGCGGAAACCGGATCATCGCGTGTTTTTGTGGTCTGGAACGACATGCGGGTCACCGCCTCGGGAACACCCCGGCGCCTCATTGAAAAAATCCGGGACGATGACCGGTTGTGTACCGCGCCCCTGTTGAACAGTCCCCGGATGGAATCCCTTCCGGTACAGATGGTTCCCGCCCTGAACGGAAAGCATTTTCAGGTGGAACCAATGTCCTGTATTCGGGACGGGTCCCCGACCATCTACCCGTTTGATTTTACCGGCATATACAACCGTGAAAAATTCATCCGCCTGGGCGGCTATGACCATACCATCAGGAATCCCTACTGGCAAAACCTCGATTTCGGATTCCGCGCCCATCTCTGGGGAGAGCGGATAGAGCTGGCGACGAGTTTCCGCCTGTCCTACGAAGAAGACGTTCCCCGTGAAGACATCACCACCGATATATCGTACATGAAGTTTTTCCTGAAAAATCTCGCTCCGGTTCACCGGAACGATGAAGCCTATCTGCCCCTGTCAAGATTTTTCTCGTACCTGCACCGATCCGGGGCGGGATTGTCCAATGCCCTTGCCGATTTCCGGGCGGTCCGTGCCTGGGTTCGAACCAACCGCTTCCGTTTTACCGGCTCGGCGCCATCGCTGGTACGGACCTGGGAGCCGTATCTGTAATGATTGCGGTAATCCTCCAGGCGCGCATCAACTCCACCCGGTTGCCGGGGAAGGCACTCATGGACCTTGACGGGAAACCTCTCCTGGTACGGGTTATGGAGAGCCTCGCGGGAATACGGGCCGACCGGTACATCCTTGCCTGTGATCCTGCGTCGGAACCCCCATTCGCCCCGCTCGCCAAAGCGTACGGGTATGACCTTTTCGTCGGAGATCCGGATGACGTACTCGACCGGTACTGCTCGGCCATACGAACGTACCGGCCGGATATCGTCGTCAGGGCTACCGGGGACAACCCCTTCGTATTTGCCGATGCCGCCCAAGCCGCGCTGGAACGCTTTTCCGCGCAGGAGAACGAGGGTGCGAGTTACTTCGGTTTTGACGGACTACCGTACGGATCCGGTGTCGAAATACTGAACGCGCGGGATTTGCTCGATGCCGCGGAACGAACCCGGGACGCCTTTGACCGTGAACATGTCGGTCCCGCGCTCTATAACCACCAGGACCGGTACCGGTGTATCCGTGAACCCGCCCCCGCACCCTGGCGGCATCCTGCCATCAGACTAACCGTTGATACCCGGGAAGACTACGACCGGGTATGTGCGATACACCGCATTCTCGCATCACGCGGCGTTGAGCTCCCCGCGTCATCATCCGCCATCCTCGAAGCCGCCCGGTGTGCCCGCGAAAGAATCGTTCTCGTTCCGGCTGTCGGACGCGGGAAGGGAAGCGGACACCTCGTCCGATGCGCCGAACTGGCAAGAAATTTACGGACAACCCACTGTGTCTCCCTGCTGCATCCTGAAGGCGCACGTGCGCTGCCTGCAGATCTTGAAGACCTTGCCATAACCTCCATGCCGACAAAAGCAGGCCTTGTAGTGGCCGACCGCTACCGCTCGACCCGCGAAGAAATGCGCCGCCTCCTTGCCGCGGGCCCGGTTGTCGCCCTGGACGACGGAGGCACCGGCCGCGCACTGGCCGACTATTGCATAGACACGATCCCGTCGCTCGGCTTTTCGCACCGGGCGAATGTGGAAGACCCGGCATTCCTGCACCTGCCAGTGAACCGCAAAACCGCAGGGGTTGAACACCCCGCTGGAGTTGAGCACCCCGCGGGAGTTGAGCACCCCGCGGAGGTTGAACTCCCGGCGACTGTTGGACACCCCGCGACGGGTCAACACCCTGCGACAGTTGAACACCCCGCGACGGCTGAGCACCCCGCCGGTGCCGAGCACCCCGCGACTGTTGAACACCCCGCGGGGGTTTCGGTTCTCGTTAGCGGCGGTGGTCGGGATGAAGCGGGCTATGCCAGACCGGCTGCGGAAGCCGCCGCACGCATTTTTTCCCGAGTTACACTAATCGCGGCCGGTGGTGCAGCCGACGATAATGCGGGTTATGAAACCATTCCGCCAATACCGGATTTACGGGAACATCTTGCGGACTATGATCTGGTTATTACCCATTACGGACTGACTGCCTTTGAAGCTCTTGCCGCCGGCTGTCGGGTTATTCTCTTTTCGCCGACGCGCTACCACTGGCGCCTGGCGCGCCGGGCCGGTTTCGCGGTCATGCCGCCGGGAAAACCGACGTTTCGGAAACTCCGCGCGATCCTCCGACGGGTCCTGCCGGTTCCGGCGCTCATTACACCGGAAACTCGTCAACGGGATTTGGCTGCCTGCCTGGCCAACCTCGCGGAAGCCCGCCGCATCGCCTGTCCGTTCTGCGGTTCCGGTTCACGGCATGCTCATAGTGTTCACCGCCGGGAAACGGACACTATGATGCGTTGTACCGACTGCGGCATGCTCCATGTTTCTTTTCAGACGAACAGGAAATTCTCCTATACCCGGTCCTATTTCTTTGACGAGTATCGCTCCCAATACGGAAAAACGTATCTTGACGATTTTGACACTATTCGCAATGTTGGGCGTGAACGTATGGCCGTGATTGACCGGCTGCAAAAGAAATTCCTGCCGGTCTTTCCGGATGCGCACAAACGTCTGTTCGATATCGGCTGCGCGTACGGGCCCTTTCTTGCCGCAGCGAAGGAATACGGATGGATCCCTTCGGGAACCGACATCTCGGAAGATGCGGTCGAATGGGTACGGGACAACCTTTCGGTGCCGGCTGTCCGTTCGGCATTCCCCGCCTTTGCGGACAATCTTTTATCAGACTACCGACCGTTTGCCGCCGTTACCCTGTGGTATGTGATTGAACACTTCGAGGATCTGGAACCGGTTTTCGCGAAGATACGTCAACTGCTCATACCCGGCGGAATCCTCGCTTTTTCCACTCCGTCTGCCTCGGGTATATCCGCCCGAAAAAACCGGCGGAAATTTTTTGACGCGAGTCCCGCAGACCATTGTACCCTCTGGGAGCCGGGCCGGGTACGGAAACAGCTTGAGCGCTACGGATTCAGGACAGTCCGGATACGCACGACCGGGCATCACCCGGAGCGTTTTCCCGGGTGTTCTGCCTGCAAGCCGGACACACTACTCTGGAACGCGCTTCTGTTCATTTCACGTCTGTTCCATCTGGGCGACACCTTTGAAGTCTACGCAATAAAACGGGGAACCCTGGAGGATGCCCAATGAGCAAACGGATACTGATACTCGGAGCGGGGGAGATGCAGGGCGTTTCCATCAGAATTGCCCGGGAACGCGGCTGGAAGACCGTAGTGATTGACGGAAATCCCGCCGCGCCGTGCCGTAACCTGGCAGACCGGTTCGAATCCATTGATTTGAAAGATGTTCCGGCGATTGTGGATTTCGCACGTGATTTGCAGAATAACGGCGGACTGGACGGTGTCTTTACCGCGGCAACGGATTTTTCAGTTCCGGTCGCCGCCGCGGCCGCCGCGTGCGGCTTGCCCGGACATGGTCTTGATGCCGCGAAAAATGCGTCCGACAAACTGCGTATGCGCGTCTGTTTCGCCGCGGCGGGCGTACCGTCTCCCCGCTGTGCAAGGGTTACCCGGGAGAACCTCCCCGGTATCGCCGCTGTGCTCAAAGACACCGTGATACGGCTCCCCGTGGTGGTAAAACCAGCGGACAGCATGGGCGCCCGGGGCTGTGTCCGGGTTAATGAAGAGAACGCGCTTGAAACCGCCTGCGCCGACGCCCTCCGGTACTCACGGAGCGGAACGGCCATCGTTGAAGAATACATGGAAGGCCCCGAGTTTTCGGTTGAAGCGCTTGTCTTTGACGGAGAATTCCACCTGACGGGATTTGCCGACCGGCACATTTGTTTCCCGCCGTATTTTGTCGAAATGGGTCACACCATACCGACCGCTCTTCCCGAAGCTGACCGCGAACGGATCATCTCCGTCTTTCGCGCCGGAACCGAAGCCCTCGGTCTTTCTCACGGTGCAGCGAAGGGAGACATAAAACTGACGCCGGACGGACCCATGGTGGGAGAGATCGCCGCACGCCTTTCCGGGGGATACATGTCCGGATGGACATTCCCGTATTCGTCGGGCATCGACCTTACGGGAGCAGCTCTGTCTCTTGCGGTGGGCGAACGGCCCGGCGAGCTGGAACCGTCAGTCTCCAAGGTTTGCGCTGAACGCGCCTGGATTTCACTGCCCGGAACCGTCGCCTCGGTGTACGGTCTGGAGGAAGCTGCAGCGATTCCCGGCGTGCGGAATGTGATCCCCCGCGCCGGAGCCGGTGACCGGGTTGTCTTTCCCCGGAACAATGTAGAAAAATGCGGCAATTGTCTTGCCGTTCACGAGCATCGCGACGAAGCGGTCCGGCTTGCTGAAAAAGCCTGTGCCGGCGTTTTCCTTCGTCTTGCGGCGAGTGATCCGGCTACCGGGGAATTTCTTGCGGGGACATCCGATGCGTATCCGCCGTCAGCCTTCGACCTCGCGCGATTACCGGAAACCATGTCGTATCTTCCGGTGAACTTTTCATTTGACGACGCTGTGCCGGTTCCCGAAACAGTATTGCAAGCGCTTGATTCTGCCCGCGACTGGCAGGGGCGACTTCTTCGGGACGCAGTTGAACAAGCGGTGGCGTTTGAGCCCGGTCTTGCCGAAAAACTGGCTGATGAAGATAAAAAAGTCCGGTTACGGTACTGGAATGCCTTGCTAAGAGGCGGAATACAGGGAATAGTGTATACCTATGATTGTGACAAGCAGTACACATAACCGCTTCCTTTTGGCGGCGGTGTTATTTTTTGCAGTTCTTTCCCTGTATGCACAGACCGCGCCGAAACCGGGT
>Ga0209719_1003435_pt1 | contig 14439 bp, 10 predicted proteins | sample AD_JPNAS2_MetaG_FD_184421 | JGI IMG/M metagenome (GOLD analysis project Ga0209719, IMG submission 184421) | Active sludge microbial communities of municipal wastewater-treating anaerobic digesters from Japan - AD_JPNAS2_MetaG (SPAdes) (version 2) | ecosystem: Engineered > Bioreactor > Anaerobic...
CCGTTTCCCCACTTCTGAGTTCTGAGTTCTGAGTTCAGCGTTCGGCGTTCTCCCCTCCCCAACTTCAACGTTCGGCGTTCGGCGTCCTGAGTTCTGCGTTCTCCCCTCACCCTCGCCACCGTCCGTCACACTTGCCACCACCCACTCGCGCAATACCGTACGCACCTCCTCTGCCGTCGCACTGTCCCGTTCCCCCACCAACTGCCGACACGCCGCCAGCATCGCCGCTGTCTGGTCACTGTCCGCAGCCGTATCCTTGCTCACGAAAATCCGCGCGTGCCCGGTCTTATACGCCGACCGCTCGCTCACGTCCAACTCTTCAAACAGCTTCTCGCCCGGCCGGATGCCGGTGAAAACAATCGGCACATCCTGATACGGGCGCAGCCCAGAGAGCGCAATCATCCCCTCCGCCAGTTCCACGATCTTCACCGGTTCGCCCATGTCGAGCACAAAGATCTCGCCGCCCTGGGCCAGCGCCGCCGCCTGCAAAACCAGCGCGACCGCCTCGGCGATCGTCATGAAGTAGCGCTGCATTTCCGGATGCGTCACGGTCACCGCCTCGCCGCGACGAATCTGCTCGCGGAAGAGCGGCACGACCGACCCCGAAGAGTCCAGCACATTGCCGAACCGAACCGCAGAAAACCGCGTGACCCCGCGTTCGTTCAGCGCCTGCAACGCACGCTCCGCGAGCCGCTTGCTCATCCCCATCACCGAGACCGGCCGCACCGCCTTGTCGGTCGAAATAAACACAAAACGCTCCACGCCGCACGCCACCGCCAGTTCGCCCAGCGCGCGCGTCGCCAGCACATTGTTCTTCACGGCTTCAACCGGATTCTGCTCCATCAGCGGCACATGCTTATGCGCCGCGGCATGCACGACGATCTGCGGCGCGTGCGTGCGGAAAATCGTTTCCATGCGCGCGCGGTCGCCGACATCCGCCAGCAATGCCGTCACCGGCGTCGCAGCCCCGCGCTTGCGGATTTCGCGCTCAATCTGGTACAGCGCATTCTCGCAACGCTCCACCAGCACCAAACTCGACGGCCCGGCGCGCAGGATCTGGCGCGCCAGTTCGCTGCCGATCGACCCGCCGGCACCAGTCACCAGCACCCGCTTCTGCCCCAACAACTCCACCACCGCACGGCTATCGAGCGACGTCTCCTCGCGCCCCAGCAGGTCTGCGACCGCCACGTTGCGGATGTTCGATGCGGTCAGGCTGCCTTCGATCAATTCGTAATATCCCGGCACAATACGCGCTGGCACATGCGCCTGCTCACACAGCCGCACCACGCGCCGGATCACATCGCGCGGCACCCGCACCATTGAGACGATCACCTCATCCACTGCATGCCGCCGCACCAGCGCGGGCAACTCATCGATGCTCCCCAGCACGGGAAAGCCTTGGATGCGCGCATGGCGCTTGGCCGGATCGTCATCTAGAAAGCCGACCACCACCTGCCGTCGCGTCCCCTGACGCCGCAGTTCGCGCGCCACCAAGTCGCCAGCCGCGCCTGCCCCCACCAGCAGCACCCGTCGCGCACGACCGTCCAGGACGCCGCCCCGGGCATGCGAGGCGCCTTCAGCCACCAGGCGCCCCAACATCCGCACCCCGATCAGGCCACCCGTAACCAAGAAACTGTTGAGGAAGGTGATGCTATAGGGCGGGCGCAACCCCATCTGGTGCGGCAGCACCACCCGCAGTACCAACAACACGATGGTTGAAGCACCGATCGCGCCCACGAACCGTGGCACATCGCTCGCACTTACGTAACGCCACAGCATCCGATTGCAACCGAACAGTTCCAATGCCACGCACTGCACCGCCCACACCGTTACGAACGACACCGCCACCTGGCCCCAACCCCACCACGGCTCCTGAAACTCAAAGCGCAACAGGAACGCCGTCAGGTACGCCAGCGCCATCACCGCCGTATCTACCGCATGGACGCCTACCCTGACAGCCCAGACGCCAAACTGCTCTTTCCACTTCCCAACCATGACGTGTCCATCATTTAAGCAGATCGGCCCCTTTGAGAACAGCCTTGATTGTGAAACATGAACGATAAACAAGTGCAACCGCTGGTTGCACAAAGAACTTCGCGTCTCCGTGCCTTCGCATGAAAAAACAGAACAAGGACGAGTAGACGCTCGTCATCTCATCACCTTGGCGGTTCTAAAAATACTCACCGCTCGTCAAAAACCGGCAGTTGCGCTGAACCGAGATCGAAGCCGAAGGTACGGCTCTTCAACGAGAGCACAGGCGGTGCCTGCAAACGTTTGGCTCGCGCCAGACCGTTGTAGAGCCGCCACATGCGTGTCAGGTCGTTGCGGAATGATGCCTCATCCGGGAAGAGCGCGCGCAGGTCGTCCGGGTATCCGGTGATCTCCCCCACCGTGCCTGCGGCATACCCGCGCACCAGTTCATCGACCGTCACCGGCACCGGACGCTCTGTCCAAGCGGCGAACAGCCGGTCGTGCCAAGCGTAGACCAACGGATCGCCCTTGCCTTCGTCCACATTCTGCGCCGAACTCAGCTCCGCCGAGGGCACGATCGTGATCGAACCTTGGGGAATCATCTCACTGCCGAACACCTCGGCGTTGTAGCAACGCGCAAGTTCCCAGATTTCGCTCTTCCACAGATCACCCAGCGCCGCGAAGAAACCGGCGTTATCACCGTACATCGTGCCGTACCCGATGGTGCTTTCCGATTTGTTGGTATTGCAGGTGAAGACCCCGCCGAACGCACTGGACATCGCCGCGAGCACGCGCCCCGAACGGTCGCGCGCCTGCACGTTCTCAACGGCGAGATCAGAGAGCACCAACGCACGCTTCTCGCCGCCGGGGCGCTCGCAGACGCAGCCTTCGATCTGCCGCTTCGTCAGTTCCACACTCTCCTGAATCGGAACCTCGGTATAGTAGCACCCCAAGTTGGCGGCCAGACGACGCGCGAGATCGATTGTGGTGCCCGAGTTATGGCGGCTGGGCATATTCACCAGCAGCAGATTCTCTGGTCCTATAACGCGGCCGTACAGTGCAGCCGCCAGCGCGGAGTCAATGCCCCCGGAAGCGCCCACCACCACCCGGCGCAACCCTAGCCGCTCAAGTTGCAGACGGCAGGCGCGCTCCATCACGTCGATCACCACGCGCGGCGCGGTGTGGTCCGCCTGCGCGACGGTGCTGTCCGACGGCATCGTAAGATCCAGCGTCGCCTCGCGCAACAGCGGCGCGTGCTGTACGCGTCCGTCCGGCCAGCGCACCTGCGTGCCGCCCGCCAGCGCGAACAGCACCTTGCCCGCGTCGACCACGCCGGTACCGCAGCAGCACGCGGTCGGTGCGCCATCAGCGACTGGCACCTCTCCCAACGCCTGATCGCGCGTATACGGGCATGTGTCGAGGCGCAGCAACAAGTCAGCGTCCTGTTGCACCGCGTCGCAGCCGTCCGGCAGCGCCTGGCCGCACCACGCCGCGACCGTCATTCCGCTCAGCATGAAGGGCGCGAAGAGCGCGGGCAGTGCCGCGCCCTCCATCGCCGCCACCGCGCCAGCGCACAGAAGCCCCGATGCACCGTCAAAGCGGTTTTGCGGCGAGAGGAGTTTCGGCACGAACGGTAGCGGCGACCCTGCAGGCGCTACGCGCCGACCGTCTTCGGCCGCCACCGCCGCGCCGACCAGCCGCCCGCGGTAGGAGACCACCGTCCCCAAGATCACAGCCAGCCCTTGCGAGGCCGCGACGATACGCTCGATGCCCCGCTCGCACGCCCGCAGGCGAGAGCCGTCGAGCCATTCCGGGCCAGCCAGAAAACCGCTCAGTGCCCATTCAGGGAAGACGGCTACACGCATACCGTCCGCCCGCGCCCGCGCCATCGCGGCCAATATCGCCTCGGTGTTGGCGTCGGGATCGCCTTGGCGGATCAGCATCTGATGCAGCCGCACACGACCTTGGGTTAAAGCATCCATAATCAAAATGCGCGACAAAGCGCTCAGCGTTGGACGCGGGCGTTACCCTTCCAGACGCTCCAGACCTGATCCTCGTCCGCCGGCAGAGCGTAGTCCACCAGCATCGTCGTGGCCAGCGCACCGGTCGCCCAGGCGAACTGGATCCACTTCTCCGACGGCCACCCCTTGAGGATGGCGTAGAGCATGCCGCCGACGAACCCATCGCCGCCGCCGATACGGTCCAAAACCGCAATCGGGCGCGGCTCCACCACATGCCACGCCGAGCCGACCGACATCAGCGCACCCCAATGATGGGCGTTGGCGTGATCGACCTCACGCAGCGTCGTACCGTAAACCTGCGCGTTGGGGAAGGTCTTCTTGACTGCCTCGATCATGCCCTTAAAGCCGTCGATCTTGGCCTTGATGTCCTTGCCGCCCGCCTCGGGCCCCTTCACACCGAGGCAAAGTTGGAAATCCTCCTCGTTGCCCACAAGGATGTCTGTAACGCTGGCGATCTCGGTAAAGATATCCCTGAGTTCCTTCTCGCGCCCTTTCCAGAACGATGCGCGATGGTTGAGATCAAACGAAATCTTGGTGCCGTACTTTTTGGCGGCGCGCGCTAGTTCAAGGCAGAAGGTACCGGTCTCGGGCGAGAGCGCGCCGATCAGGCCGGACAGGTGTACGATCTGCACGCCCTCCTGACCGAAGATACGATCCAGATCGAAGTCCTTGACGTTAAGGGTACGCCCCACCTCGCCGGCGCGGTCATTCCAGACACGCGGGCCGCGCACACCCATTCCGCTGTCGGCGATGTTGATCTGATGACGATACCCCCACGGGCCGCCCTGATCGACTTCAACGCCTTCGTAATCCATGTGGCGGCTGCGCAGATCGTCCTTGATGAGTTGGGCGATCGGACTGCCCTTCACAAAGGTGGTCAGCACCTTGACCGGCATGCCCAGATAGGACGCCACGCTGGCGACGTTGGTTTCGGCGCTGGTCACCTGCATCATGAAATTCCCGCCGCAATGCACCGGCTGCCCGTTGAACGGCGTAATGCGGATACCCATGCTCGTGGGAACCAACAGCGCGTACCTGCAATTCTTTTTCAACTCAAGCGACATAACACCCTCCTTCTTTCGATAAGAACCCAAGCGTATTGGCGGCAAACCGCCTCCCATACCGACTTAAGCATGGATAATTCGAGAGCATACCCCACCCCACCATTTGAAGTCAAGGATTGCGCTTGAAGGATCAGATTGAAGGGTGTGCCATGAAAACTACTCCAGATCGTACAGACGGTTGTCCTCCGAAAGGAAACCGCAGCCCTCCGCAGGAGTGCCGTATGCCTCTGTCGAGGTGTAACGTGTTCTCAGTGACTCACAATGACCGTCTGCGAATCCGACATTGGTGCATCCGCGGTGTCGGAAACCCTGCGTCCCTCCGAGAGCCAACGACGCATCCGCGTCTAAAGGGCCCGCGAAAGGCGATCGCATGAATTTGTTGGCCCCGCTTTCATACTCCCCGTCACCGAACATGGCACATTCGGCGGGGTTTTTGATGTCTAACAGTTTGGCTGACTCAGTCGAGTGGGAAAGCTTGACACCTTTTCGGATTAACGTCGTTCCTCCCAAGTAACTCGAATTATAGTTATATCCTGTGAACACATCGCCCTTCCACATAGAGGCGCCCTTGAATACTGGACACTGTTGCACGCGTTGCTGGAAATTCGAACCCCACAAGAACGACTCCCAAGTCACGGTCGTTCTCGTAGTGAAATCCCGCACATACGCAGGGGGAAGTTTTCCGCCGTTCAAGTGTGCGTACTGGTGGGCGGCAATCACCATCTCTCTAAGGTTGTTTAGGCAGTAAATCTTCCACGCCTCCTCGCGAACCTGTTGAAAAGCAGGGATCAGCACGGCCATCAATAGCGAGGCAATGAAAATAACGCACAGCAGTTCCCACAACGTAAAACCCGTTGTGCGCCGCTGTTCAAACAAGTCTTCACTCGTCATGTCGAACTCGCAGCCTCATAAATCCCCTGTAGCCCGTGATGGGTGCTTCCGACACCACAGGCCGCACGCCGTTTGTCGGGGGTGACGTGGCAACCTCCATCCACACGCCATTGGTGCTCCATACCGGTGCGGTAAGATCATCCGTCCGTACGATCTCGACAGCCACATCGGGCGCATTCGTCGCCACCGCGTACCGGAAACGGAACACGTTCGGCGCATCAGATGGCCGGATGTCCACGGCATACTCCGCAGAAAAAACCGCGTTGGTCGGATCGCGCCCTAGCCCATATTCCATCAGGTTGGCGTGGCCGTCGCCGTCCGCGTCAGCGATGTCTGTCTCGTTGGTAGGTGCTGTCATCCACGAAAAGTGCGCGTTGCGCCACAGGTCGTATGGCGCGGCCGGCGAGACGTCCGCGACCGCATCCACCTCCGGGTTCACGGCGCCACTTCGTTCCACACGAACGTACTTGATCCATTTGAGCCCGTTTGCGTCATCGGTCGGCAGCGCGAAACCGCCGATGTCAAATCCCGTGCCGCCCGCGCTACCGCGATAACGTTCAGAAATCTCTGCTACCGTCATTTGGAGCCAGTCCGACGGCGCAATCGAGGGATCGACTGGCACCGTGGGGTCGGTCGCACCGCCCCACCATTGGTTCCATGTTCCAAGCGAGGTCGCCACAACGTTCGTGTCGTAGACGCGGCCCAGCGTCGGCGCGAAGTCGTCGGCACCCCTGTCGTTTTCTCCGGACGGAAAGGCGTACCAGGTTACCCCGTCTTGGCTGACAGAGACCTTGCCCTTTTCGACGAAAGCCGAGCCACCGTTGCGGGTCAGATTCGGATCACCGTTAGACCAGCCTTCCCCCCCGCCAATAACCTGAAAGCTGTTTCCAAAAACAATGAAGTCAACGCCGTACGGATTGGCTGGATTGTCATAGACGCGGTGGTCAAAGGCGAGCGTCAACGAACCGCCCTTGCCAATCGTGACCATCTCATGGGAACGAAACGCCGGATAGACGGGCACCACCGGAGCCGGCTCGTCGAGCGGAATGTACCAGTCGTCACCTGTGGTGTCGACCGTAGGCCGGCCGAGCGCTGTGGTGGGATCAGTGTAGGGGTCGCCGGATATCCAGTCGTAATAGGAACCAGAACCTTGGACATAACTCTCGACCGATGCAGCAAAGGGATAGCTGAGCGCGGCAGTGGGAAACCCCGGACGGCGCATGCCGCCCTCCACGCTCAGGCTCCATGCATCCCAAGAACCGTCGCTTAACGGATACGTTTCCATGCCCGCGTCGCCAGCGACGAAGTTGGTGGCGGCGTAGACCGTTTGCCCGCCGCACCGCCAATGACTCCATGTGCCCGCACGGCAAACGTCACCTGTGTGATCCCATGTGTACGCGGTCCAGCGAACATCGTGCGCACCGGTTTCGGGCAGGATGTCGCCGCTCCGCGTCGGACGGCGGTATTCGATTCCCCAGACCCGCGTGCCGCCGCCGGTTGTCGTCTCGAAGCCCGTCAGACCGGAGTCGGCACTGGTTACGGCGCGCCACAGATCGAGCGCCGTGGCGGTTCCGCTCCAGCGGAAGCCCCACGCCAGCGCGTGGGGCCGCGTGCCGTCATGCCAATCGACCACAAGCGCCGAGCGGTTCGTCCCCGAACCGCACCAGTGTTCGATATCGTCCAATGAAAATCCGAAGGCGGCATTCTGCGCGGCGCCCGCCGCGCAGAATGCCAGCACAACTCCGGCAACGGACGCGCGTCCAGCCGGCCAACGTTTTATCCATCGCATCACATGCAGGGTCATTGCAACCTCCGAGGCTCTTGCAAAACCTCTCGTGGCATGGGCGTCCCGCCCATGAAACACGGGCAAGATGCCCGTGCCACACCTGTAGGCAAGGGGTTTTGCAAGAGCCTTCTCCTTAAACTATTTCACTATGAACATCGTACGCCGTGAAGGGCGGTACGCCGCCTCAACCGTGGCATTCTGGTTTGCCGTGAATGTCGCACGGTTGCCATCTGTTTTCGCGCCTTGCGGCAGCGCCACCCAACGGTCGAAGGTGTAACCGGCAATAGGGCGAGCGGTTATCGTTACTGATTCCCCCGATGCGTAGGTACCTGTGCCCGCCACCGTTCCATACTCTGACAACACCGCGCTCACGCGGTAGGTACCGAGGTAGGCCGCCACGTCGACCAGTCCGCAGATTTCGCCCTGCTTGTTGTTCGGGTCGGTCATTTTCACGTAACGGATCCATTCGAAGCCGGATTCGGCCAAATCGAAACCCGTGCCGCCGGCCGATCCGTTGTACAAGCTGATGGCCCGCGCCGCGCTGATGTTGGTGATCCCGGCAGCGGCGAGCGCCGGATCGACCGGTTTCGTCCAGTCCATCTCTTGTGACGACCAATCGTGCGCCTCCCAATCCCACATGAATGGCTGCGTCGGCCACAGCGTGTCACCGAACACGTTGGTGTAGGTGTACCAAGGCCCCTCCGCGTATTGCGCCACGCTCACGGTCACAGGCTCGCCGAAGGTGCCGCCGCCCCCAAACGTCGGGAGCATGTACGCCTCCAGATTACTGTTCGAATAAGTGAAGCCGCCGCCGGTGAAGAACGCATTGCCGTGGACGAGCAGATCAATGCCGTATGGGTTACGCACATCGTTGCTGACCGCCTGCGCAAATTCCACAACGATCTGCCCGCCCTGTTTCAGTCCGCATCCGTTGTTCTGAAGTTGGGCGGCGGGCGCGCTCGCGTACGGTGTTCCGACAAGGGAAGCATTCGTCGTGCCCTTGTTCCAAGCGGGCCAGACCAGCGAGATCTCGCGGACCGATGCCCCCTGAGATGGCCACAGGTCGTCCTTGTCGGCAACGCAAGGCTTGCCGAGCACCGCCGCCGGATCTTTCCACATTGCGCTACTATGGTAGGGTCCGTTGGTTAGATCGGGCACAAGTGCTGTTGCAAACGGATCGCGGAACACCGCCTCAATCGTGTGATCGGCGGTGACCGCAGTGAACGTATAGGACGCGACCGCCCCGACCGAGACGCCGTCCACGATTACATCGGCGATCTCCGGCCCGAAGGAGAAGGTCACGCTGCTGCCGTCCTCCACGCCTTGGTCGCGGTTCGGCCACATCGTGCCATAAGCTCCACAGGTCACATCGACCACATGTACCGGTGCTCCGAATGCGACCAGTGCGCCATCATTGCTGATGTAGTAGAGGTTGCCGTGATCCAACGCCGCATTGCCTCCGTTGGGCGACACCGTCGCCAGAACGGCACCCGTATCGGCATCCAGCATCCCGTACGAACCCGACTGGCTTCCTTTGGATCCGCCGGGGCAGTACACGACGCGCTTCCCGGAGCCGTTGTCTTCGGCATAGACGACCGAGGCGTTCCAGGTTCCCCATTCGTTGGCAGCCGTGCGCCAGACCTGCGTGGCGGTCGATCCGTCAAAGCAAAAGGCGTAAGGACCGTCCTGCCACTCCGCACCGCAGACGTAGATACGTCCGTCGCCGCCCACCGCAGGCGTATAGTCCCCAGAAGGGGCGACGTCATCGCCCGAGTAGGCCACGGTCACACCGTTCACCGCGTCGCAAACCAACAATCCGGAGTAACCGTAAAAATCGTAACCGGCGGCGATAACCCGGCCGTGTACCGCGTCGTACGCGATCCCGCCGTAACAGAGGGGCTCGAAGCTGCCCGCGCTCACCCAGCGGCGAAGTCCCGTCAGCGCGTCGATAGCCGCGATGCCGCCGCGCCCTTCGGCCCAGCCGCCTTCCGTACCCACGGTCGTATAGATCAGACGCAGTGCCGGATTGTATGCCACCGCCCCCTGCCCCTGTCCCGTCAGGTCGAGCGTCCAAGCCGCCGTCCCATCAGCGGTGTGGATCGCGTGCAGACGCGTGCCGCCGCCGAAACTGCCGTAGGTGTGCATATAGCACAGCCCGAGATCGTCGGCGATCGTAACGGCCGCGTTCACAACGGTCGCGTACGTTTCGCCAGAATCTTTCATTGTCGTCAGGTGATAGATCCAGCGCATCGCGCCGCTCTCCGCGTCCAGGCAGTAGACATATTCGCCCGACCCCATGTAGACCTTGCCACCGCTGGCCGACGGCGACGACCACGAGCCGAAAGAAGAAGCGCCCGCGATCTCTGTTTCCCACAGCAGTTCCCCGTCCGACTCGCGGAACGCCAAAACAGCCCCTTCCGCGTTGTAGCAGAAGATCTTGCCTTCATCGACGACAGGACCGGAAGTGCCAAAGGTCGAAGACCCCAAACCACTGCCCACCTGAAAGCGAGGCGACGTATAAACCGAGAGATCGGGGCCGCGCGAGGCGCGTCCGTTATTACCGTCGGTGGCATGAAACTGCTCCCAGCCTCCGGCGAAAACCGCCGGAACAAAAACGACCGCGCTCCAAAAGGCGAGAGCGGCGAGATAAGAAAACGACTGTGTGCGCATGTTAAAAACTCCTTCTTTAAACGGAAAGGCCTCCACAATCCCGGGAAAGGGAAGTGAAGGCCCGCACAAGGCAATTCGCTCCCCTCTTGACGCGAGAGAGGGGACATCCTTCCGGATGTCCGTATACCGTGGAAAGCTCGTCTTCTGACTTCCGGCCTCAAGCCTTCCTCCCGTCTTCCCCCGCTCGAAGGCGGAGTGACATAGTGGGAGGTCGTAGCCGGTTACAGCGGCGCGACCGCGTCCGATTCTCACGGACTTCCGTTCGCTTTCCATCGAATCTGTTATCGCCCAGTCTCTAGATGCGCCCTCCGCGCGGCCAACGGCCGCACACCAAAACAAAAAGCCTTCAAACCGCCGCAAAAGGGGATTGAAGGCTCTCTGACAAAATCCAGAAAACGCCAACACCCTCTTCCGCGGAAGGTTGTTAAGCTTAGCGGGAAGGCTCGTCTTCTGGCTTACGGCATCCGACCTACTCCCGTGTCTTCCCGTCCTAGAAGGACAGTGACTCTTCCGGTTTCGTAGCCGATTACAGCGGCGCGACCGCGTCCGATTCTCACGGACTTCCGTTCGCCTTCCCACTTTTCCTACAAGTAAAGGGGACCGTATCTCTTTTTTTCGGATTTGTCAATCGGCACTTGCGCAGGATGACAAAAAAACATAAAGTGTCACTGTGTTATCAACCGAAAGCGATTTCACTTGAAACCTGACGACGATAGAGGATCTTGCAAAACCCCTTGCTTACAGGTGTGGCACGGGCATCTTGCCCGTGTTTCATGGGCGGGACGCCCATGTCACGAGGGGCTTTTCAAGAGCCGACAATAGACAATAAGAAAGAGGCTTATCATGTCGCCACGTCGCGTCTTCGCGCTGATTATTCTGGCTACGTTCGCATACTCAACATCCACCCTCGCCGCAGGTTTCGGGCTATACGAAGCCAGCGCGCGCGGTAACGCCATGGGCGGCGCGCTGGTCGGTGACACCGGCGATGCTTCCGCCAACTACTACAATCCGGCGAACATGACCGGCCTCAGCGGTACGCACACATTGTTCGGCGTGACCGCTATCCATCCGGTGCTGGATATTACCGCCAACGGCGAGAAGAACAACCTCGACTCCGGCTGGTTCACACCGCCCCACGCGTATGTCACCCACCAGCTCGCCGACGACTGGTTCATCGGCTTTGGCCTCTACACAGAATACGGCTTGGGCACGAAATACGACAACGACTGGAACCTGAAGTGGAGCAGCACCGAAACCACGTTGGAAACGATCACGCTCAATCCCAATCTTGCCTACAAGGTCACTGATCGCCTTTCGGTCGCCGCAGGTCTGCGCGTGATGTATCTGGACTTTGAGCACTGCAAGACTCCTTACGACAACGAGACGATCGGTGCGTTGCCGCCTCCTTACCCACCGTTGCCGGTGATCGGCAGTATGCGTACTCGCGTCAAGGGCGACTCCTGGGGATACGGATACAATCTCGGCGTGTCCTACAAAATCCTGGACAATCTGGACGCCGGCTTCGTCTACCGCTCACGCGTACGCCACACCGTGAAGGGCGACGTCAATGTCAACAGTTCGGCACACACGACAGCGCCGGTCACCCTCCCCAACCCCCTGCCGCACGGCAGCGCCTCGGCGCGCGGCGAGATCGAACTGCCGCCTTCCTGGACCGCCGGTCTGAACTATCGCCCGATCGAACGCCTCAACATCGGCCTCGCCGCGATCTACACCGAATGGAGCACCTACGACGACTTGACGATGACCTTCGGCCCCACGCTCAGCAACCACGCCAAGCTGCCGCGCTCCTCTGAACCGAAGAATTGGAAAGACGTCTGGCGCCTCGGTCTCGGCACCGAATACCTGCTCACCGAACGCTGGTCGGTACAGGGCGGCTACGTCTACGATATGGATCCCATCAACAAGAGCCATACCGACACCATGCTTCCCCCCGGTGACCGCCACATCTTCAGCACCGGCGTCGGCTACACGGTCAATACTTGGACCTTCAACGGCAGCTACGGTCTCATCATGATGAAGAGCTGCTCACGCAACGTCAGCAACGGTACCAAGAGCGCGAGCGTCGATTTCGACGACGGCTTCTGCCATCTGATCGCCCTCTCGGTCGCCAAAAGCTTTTAGCCCCGTACCAGCGCACGCACTGCCCAGAAAACGAAGAGGCCGCACACCGCCAACTTGAGCACGGTGCCAGCCAGGAAGCCTAGAAACGCGCCGAACCCGGCCTTCAGGGCGGAGCGCCCACCGCGTCCGCCCAACCGTTCACCACACACCGCACCCAGAAACGAACCGACGACAAATCCGAACGGCGGGAAAAAAACAAGTCCGATCACCGACCCCAACACGCAACCCCAGATACCCCAGCGCGTTCCACCCCAGTGCCGCGTGCCGGCCACCGGTACCACTGTATCCGCCACCTGAACCGCGATCACCAGCACCAACCCGAATACCAACGCGCTCACACTCAATTCGACCCGCGTCGTCAGATGCAACACCAACAGCCCGGCATACGCCAGCGGCGGTCCGGGCAGCACCGGCAGCAGGCAGCCCGCCAAACCGAGCACCATAAGAAGCATGCAGAGAGCGATCAGTAGACTATCCGTCATACGCGCTGTTCTCCGTCAATCCACACGAGGTTCTCGCCAAACTCTTTGTTTGCAGGTGTGGCACGGGTATCTTGCCCGTGCTTCATGGGCGGGACGCCCATGCCACAGGGCGGTGTGGCACGGGCATCTTGCCCGTGTTTCATGGGCGGGACGCCCATGCCACGAGGGGTTTTTCAAGAGCCTCCACACGAAAACCCAGTCCGGCGATCTTCGCCAGCAACGCATCCGAGGCGTGCGCCACCTGCACCCGCGTGGAAGCAAACTCGCGACGCATCGGGTAACGGCTGCGTTGCGCATCAAACGCCGCAGCCCGCGCGGCATCGTCGGCCACGCACGAATCCGCAAGACGCCGCGAATCAGCCTCGATGTCGTACACCGCCAGCACCAGTTCGCGTAGCACATCCTCATCGGCGCGCCCCGCCGCATCGCCACGCCACAGCGGCAACGACGGCTCCGGCAACGTGAACGGATAGGTAGCCTGCACGCCAAGAAAATCGCAGGCGCGCCGATAGACAATCGCTGTGCCGTTCACCTTGCCCTCGTATGCATGCCCCGCGATGTGCGGGGTCGACAACGCGGTACGCGTCAGCAGTTCTGGACGGTAGGCCGGTTCGCCCTCCCAACAGTCGATCACCGCGTGCGACACATGACCGCTATCCAAAGCCGCCAGCAGCGCATCGGTCGCGACCACCGGACCGCGCGCCGCATTGATGAGCACCGCGCCTGGACGCAGGCGCGCGAGCCGCGCCGCATCCAAAAGATGGAAGGTAGCATCTTGTCCGTCGCGCGTGAGCGGCACATGACAGGTGATGACATCCGACTCCTCCAACACGCGTTCAAGCGAAACGAATGCAGCGGCCTCGGCGTCAGCCGGATCACGCTGGCGCGGCGGATCATTGGCCAACACACGCATCCCGAGCGCCCTCGCATGCACGCAGACCCGGCGACCGACATTCCCCACGCCGATCACCCCCAGCGTACGGCCCGCGAGCGTCAATCCGGTCCGTCCGCCCAGCCAGAGCAATGCCGCCGTGATGTAAGTCGCGACACTCTCCGCATTGCAACCCGGTGCGCCGGTCCAGACAATACCGCGCGACGCCAAGTAGGGAATATCGATGTGGTCGGTTCCGATCACACCCGACCCGTAGAAACGCACCGCACTGCCGTCGAGCAGACCGGCGTTGATCCGCGTGGTCGAACGCGTGATCAGCAACTCAGCGTCACACACGTCATCGGCTGTGATCTGGCGACCGTCCTTGAGCGCCACCTCGCCCAGCGTGCCGAACGCCTCGGCCGCATAGGGCATGTTTTTATCGCACACGATTTTCATAGCGTCCCTCAAAGAAGTCGATCCCTCAAAAGAAACTCATACTGGTCTTCTTGAACTCCTTGACAGAGAGCAGCACCTGTCC
>Ga0209719_1003438_pt1 | contig 14429 bp, 9 predicted proteins | sample AD_JPNAS2_MetaG_FD_184421 | JGI IMG/M metagenome (GOLD analysis project Ga0209719, IMG submission 184421) | Active sludge microbial communities of municipal wastewater-treating anaerobic digesters from Japan - AD_JPNAS2_MetaG (SPAdes) (version 2) | ecosystem: Engineered > Bioreactor > Anaerobic >...
AGCACGTGTTGACATTGTGAATGAAAGTTATGATTGGATTCGAAGACTACAGGCTCGAATAGAAATCAATAAAAACGGATACTGCGGTTGTGAATGGGGAATAACTTATGTTCCGGATCCATATACGGGGAGAGTATAAAAAAGGAGGTAACGCTCGCGGCTCACAACAAGTGCTTCGCCGGGACAGAACCTCCGTTAACAATAATACACTGAAACAGGATTTTGTCAAATTATTAATAATTTGTAATGGTATTATTTGCCGGTTATTTTTGTCTCGTTTGCTTGTCGGAAGATTAAATCGGTCTATTGTCATGCTTGCGATAGACCGACTCTGAGCAGGGACGGCGATATTATTACTTTGCAGAAGACTTTTGGAAGAATCCTCACTCCCGGCCTCTCTCCTTTGATAAAGATTTGTCCTCAAGCCGGACGGGCTGCAAAGGCTTCGATTTCTCCGAGTGTCGGGATATCACACAAGGCTATGCCTTATGAATCTTTTTTTCTGCATGGATCATGCAATAATTTTAAAGGGCATTCCATGCCCTTTATCCGGTTTTCGCATGGTGTCATGTGATACACAAAAGGTGCTCCGCACCTTTTAAATCCGTTTGCCGATTTCTTTTGTCTTCGTCACAAAAGAAACCGGCGAAAGAAAAAGACGTCGCTCAATCGCCGCGCGGCTTTTTTCGCTTCGATTTTCGCACCGCTTTCAGCGGATTGCGAAAGCTCAGCTTATTTGGTATCTGCCTTCGGCAGATGTTTTATGTGTTGTTGATGTCATTTATATTTTTCTGAGGCACTTTGTATTTATTGATAGAGAATCCTCACTCCCGGCCTCTGATAAAGGAGAGAGGTGAAAGATAAGAATCAATTGCTTCGTCATGGTTTTTGATTTTTTTTGTAAAAAAACTTCCGACCTCCACCTTTGAGGTGGATGTTTTCGAAGAGGGGAGGGGAATTTTGGATTTGACATTTGAGTAATATCTTTAATAAATAATGTGAGTAAAGAGATTTTAAGACGATAATCCGAATCTATTAAGATTTATAAAAATGAAAAATGTTGAACTAGCAAAATTATACGAATTACGAACCTTAACTGTTATGTGTCATTATTTTTAGGAGAATAATATGGCTCTATTCCTTAATAAGAATAATAAATTAGAATTTATTGAAGAAATTCCGTTTAAATTAGAAAAAGAAATTCAGTCTTTATGTGAAACGAATATGTCAAAATTACTCGGAATAGATTTCGTTAAGAGTGAGTTTGCGATCGGTGGTTTTAGGATTGATAGCTTGGCATATGATACTTATTCTAAATCATTTATTATCATTGAGTACAAGAGAGACAAAAATTTTAGTGTTATTGACCAGGGATATGCCTATTTATCCTTAATGTTGAATAATAAGTCAGATTTTATACTTGAATACAACGAGACTATCGGAAAGAATTTAATCCGAAATGAAGTCGATTGGTCTCAGTCTAAAGTGATTTTTATAGCACCCAGTTTTACGAATTATCAAAAAGAAGCGATAAATTTTAAAGATCTTCCAATTGAACTTTGGGAGATTAAAAGATTTTCAAACGGTAATGTGTCTTTCAATCAAGTTGTTACAAAAGGTTCAGTAGAATCAATAAAGACTATATCACAATCGAATGATGAAATTGAATCAGTAAGCAGAGAAGTCAAAATATATACAGAAGCCGACCAATTAGAATGTGGCTCTCAGGAAACAATCGAACTTTATGAAAAACTTAAATCGTATATACTTAATATCGGTGATGATATCATTGTCAGACCGACAAAACTATATATCGGGTTTATCATTCATTCAAATTTTTGTGATGTTGCGATTTTAAAGAAATCGATTAAAATCTGGCTCAATATTAACAAGAATGAATTAGATGATTCTAAAAAAGTAGCTAGGGATGTTTCAACAATTGGCCATCATGGAAATGGGGATTATGAAATCCAAATCAGTGATGACGAAGAACTTGAATATATAGTAAGTCTTATAAAGCAAAGTTATAATATTTCAAAGAAAAAACAAAATGACATATAATAAGATGGAGACGCTCCGGCGCTTGTGATGATTAGGTTAGATGTCATAGACATTTATGGACGAATATAGGAGAAATCGTAAATAAAATAATATATGAAGAAATTTAAATGGCGATCAGAGGACAAAAAAGCAAGTATGATTGGTGTATATCTGGAAGCTGTAGAACTTGCGAAAAAAGGCTTCATTGTTTCACCAACTTCAAGAAATGCACAAGGCGTAGACTTGCTTATTGAAACAGATAAGGATGGAACTAAATGATATTTAATTTACTCGATAAACGAATTGAAAGAGTTACGGGATTAAAATTAAATGATATTGGATGGAAAGAAAAAGATTTACAAACATTGATTTTTAATAATATTGAAAAAATATTTGATGATCAAAATTTATTATTGATCATGCAATCACATGCTTGGCAAGAAGAGCCGGATTTAATGGCAATTGATGATAAAGGTGATTTGTATATTTTTGAATTAAAAGCATGGGAATCTCAATCCATTAATCTGTTGCAAGCTCTTCGCTATGGACAAATATACGGTCAATACTCATATGACTCATTAAATGAATTATATAATCGAGATTTTCCTGAAAATGATAATCTTATAGATTCAGTAAATGACAAATTTGAAACAAATTTGTCAGAAGATGATATTAATAAACGACAACACTTTGTGATTGTAACGAATGGACTTGACTATAAAACAAGAGAGTCGATTATATATTGGCGCAACCAAGGATTAGATGTTAAATCATGGATTTATCGTGTTTATAACATAAACAATAATCCAATATTTGAGATAAATAAATTCGAATTGAATGATGATCCATATTCCGATGTTGAAGAAGGTTATTTCATCCTGAATACGAATATTAAGAATAGTGAATATGATGACAAAGATATGATTAATAATAAGAAAGCTGCTGCTTTTTTCGATCCATGGAAAAGAAATATTGAAAAAATTAAAAAAGGAAATATTGTATTTCTATATCGTTCAGGATCAGGTATTGTTGCGTATGGGATTGGTAATGGAAAAGTTGAAAAAGCAAATTATCAAAATAAAAACGAACATAAAGATGAAGAATATTATATGCGCCTTGAACATTTCAAATTACTGAAAAAACCTTTGTCTGCACAAAATATAAAAAATACAACAAATATTAATCATCGGTTTATGTCGACAATGTTTAGTATTGATAAAGAATCGGGTAAAAAGATTATTGAAGTAATAGAGAAAAAGCATTTGTGAATTATGATAATCGAAATAAGATTTGTGTAAATTGTGCAATGATGGTTTTCACATGACACATTTCTCCTAAACAATCCTTTTTTTGCCGTCTTTGAGCTGATTACTATCAGTTTATATTGTTTTTTAAAAAAATACCGACCTCCACCTTTGAGGTGTAGGTTTCTATGCCAGAGCGGGTTAGAACTGATATATCAGTATATAAAAAAGAATTGCCAGATCAATTAAAGTATTTTCTGATTTAATCATCTGATGTGATGAGCGGTTTTATGAATATTACTCAAATCGAAGAAAATCTGCAAAAATTGATGAAGTCTTTTAATAAGGAGACTTTTATTTTTGATCTGCTTCTGTCCTATGGTCTGCCGAAGGCTTCTATAAGCCGGCTGCAGAACGGCAATTTGAACCTTTCAAAAAATGAAGGTGAAATTTCGTGGAAGAAAAAGGTCTTTTTCCGCCCGGTCAAAAAGGCCGACCTTCAGGCAGAATTAACAGAAATAGAAAAGAATATAAAACACGAACAGCGTTTTGTCATTGTTACTGATTTTAAGAATCTGCTTGCCCTTGATATTAAGACACGCGATAAGCTCGACATAGAATTGAAAGAGCTTCCTAGGCGATTTGATTTCTTTTTGCCGTGGGCGGGCATGGAAAAAGCCCAGCATGTTAATGAGAACCCTGCCGATGTAAAAGCCGCGGCTAAAATGGCTAAGCTTTTTGACGAGATTAAAAAAGATAATCCTGATAATTCTCCAGAATTTATTCATGGCATGAATGTCTTTTTGTCGCGTCTTCTGTTCTGCTTCTTTGCCGAAGACACAAATATATTTGCCGAAAGTCAGTTTACCAATTCTATTGATTCGCATACTCAATCAGACGGAAGCGATCTGCACGATTATCTCGACAAGCTGTTTGAGGTGCTCAATACTCCTGAGAATAACAGAAAAGGTCTGCCCGCGTATCTTAACGCGTTTCCTTATGTAAACGGCGGCTTGTTCGCTAAAAAGATGCCTGCTCCGAAGTTTTCGCGGCGCAGCCGTCAGGCTATTATCGACGGCGGAGAGCTTCAGTGGAAAGAACTCAATCCCGACATTTTCGGATCGATGTTTCAGGCTGTGGTTTCGCCCGATCAGCGCGGAAATTTAGGTCAGCATTATACTTCTGTTCCGAATATTATGAAGGTAATTGAACCTTTGTTTTTGAACGAACTGTATGATGAATTTGAAAAAGCAAAGTCGAACCAGAAGAAATTGAACGCGCTTCTTGAGAGATTAGGAAAAATTAAGATTTTTGATCCGGCATGCGGAAGCGGAAACTTTTTAATTATCGCTTACAAGGAACTTCGCCGTCTTGAAATGAAAATTCTGACTTACGAACAGAATAAATATAAGATCGGCGCGATGGTGTCTTCGACTATCAATCTGTCGCAATTTTTCGGCATCGAGATTGACGACTTCGCGCATGAAATAGCACAGCTGTCTCTCTGGCTTGCAGAACATCAGATGAATGTTGAATTTTTTAATCAGTTTGGACGCACCAATCCGACATTGCCTTTACGTGAAGCCGGAAATATAGTCCGCGGAAATGCCTGTCGCCTTGACTGGGAAGAAGTCTGCCCTAAGCAGAAAGATGATGAGATTTATGTTATGGGGAATCCTCCATATCTGGGTTCAAAAGAGCAAAACTCAAATCAAAAAAGTGATTTAGATTTAGTATTCAAAGATTGGAGTGGTTACAAAAAATTGGACTATGTAGCCAATTGGATAAAATTAGGCATTGATTACATTTATCAATCTAAGTGCAAATGCTCATTTGTTTCAACAAATTCAATAATAATGGGGGAACAAGTACCAATATTTTGGCCATATCTATTAGAAAAGAATGAAGAAATATTTTTTGCTCATAAATCTTTTAAATGGAATAATAATGCAAAAAAAAATGCAGGAGTTACTGTTGTTATACTTGGAATCCAAAATTATAACAACAAATCGAAAAAATATTTATTCGACCAAAATAGGAAGTCTTTGGTTAATAATATTTCTCCCTACCTTACAAGTGGTTCTAGTTTAATTATTTCACCTAGACATAGTCCTTTATCATGTTTGCCAATTATGGAAAGGGGAAGTCAACCTACTGATAATGGTAATCTTATTTTTAGTAAGGTAGAATATGAATATTTTATAAAAGTATATCCTAAATCATGTCATTTATTTAAAAAATATATGGGAGCAGATGATTTACTCTATGGTATAGAGCGATACTGTCTTTGGTTGGTTGATAATGATGATTGGAAAAATTATTCTGAATTAGTTAAAAGAATTGAAGCTTGTAAAAATTTTAGACTAAACTCAAAAAAAGAAGGTACGCGAAAAAAGGCAAGCATACCGCATTTGTTTGATGAGATAAAATATCGAAATTCGGAATCAATAATTTTTCCAGTAATTACTTCGGAGAAAAGAGAATATATCCCAATTAAATTTTTGAGTTCTGATTGTGTAATAAGCAATAAAGGACAGGCCATATACGATGTTAATTATTGGATATTTTCTGTTTTAACTTCAAAAATTCACAATGCTTGGACTCAAGTTTTTGCTGGCAGAATGGAGACGCGAATTCAATATTCAAATACGCTTTGTTACAATACATTCCCCTTCCCCCCAATCACGGAAACGCAAAAAGAAGAACTTACAATGTGTGCTTTACGCATTCTCTCCGAGCGCGAAAATCACCCAGAGAAGACTCTTGCAGAGCTTTATGATCCAGACAAGATGCCGGACGGTTTACGCGAGGCGCACAGAGCCAATGATCTTGCTGTCGAACGCTGTTACAGAAGCAAACCATTTGAAAGCGATGAAGAGCGGCTTGAGTATCTCTTTAAACTTTATGAGCAGATGATAGAAGAAGAGAAAAATGCCGGCAGTTTATTTGCCGCAGAGCCTAAACCGAATAAATACAGAACAAGGAAATAAGATATGCCTGATTTAGTACGAGTCACATACGGACAAACCGGTCAGAGTTTGAAGATGAACCCGATGGGTATGCGCGACATGCAGGAGAAGGCGTATCAGTCGAGAGACGCGCGTTTTCTTCTTCTAAAAGCGCCGCCTGCTTCGGGTAAATCGCGTGCGCTGATGTTTCTTGCTCTCGACAAGCTCCGTCATCAGGAAATTAAAAAGGTGATAGTTGCGGTACCCGAACGTTCAATCGGAGGTTCTTTCAGTAAAACCAATTTGAAGATAAACGGTTTCTTTGCAGACTGGGAGCCTGATGATAAATATAATCTCTGCACACCGGGCAGTGATAACAGCAAAAGCAAGGTTAAGTCTTTCCGCGATTTTATGGAAAGCAGTGCAGAGATTCTTATATGCACTCATGCTACACTTCGTTTCGCGTGCGATGAACTGCCTGAAGAAAAATTTAATGATTGTCTTCTTGCTATTGATGAGTTTCATCATGTTTCTGCCGATGTCAATAACCGTCTGGGCGATATTCTCCGCGGAATCATGCAGAAGTCTACGGCACATATAATCGCAATGACCGGTTCTTATTTCCGCGGCGACAGCGTTCCTGTGTTAAAGCCCGAAGACGAAGCGCGTTTTACAAAAGTAACTTATAATTATTATGAACAGTTGAACGGATATAAATATCTCAAATCGCTTGGTATCGGTTATCATTTTTATCAGGGAAGATACACTGATGCGATTCTTGAAATACTTGATACAGATAAAAAAACAATTCTGCATATTCCAAATGTAAATTCTGGCGAATCGACCAAAGATAAACACAGCGAGGTCGATTTTATTATAGATTCAATCGGCACAGTTGAAAAGCAGGATTCGGATACAGGTGTTATTTTCGTTAAGCGCAGAAGTGACGGAAAAATTCTAAAGATTGCCGATTTGGTTGAAGACACACCGAGCGAGCGCGATAAGATCGTTTCATATCTTCGCTCAATCAAATCAGTCGATGACATGGATTTGATTATCGCGCTTGGAATGGCAAAAGAAGGTTTTGACTGGCCGTATTGCGAGCACGCGCTGACTGTCGGATACCGCGGTTCACTGACGGAGATAATTCAAATTATTGGAAGGGCAACAAGAGACAGCGAGAATAAGACGCATGCACAGTTTACCAATTTAATAGCAAAACCTGAAGCCGAGAATGATGTCGTAAAAATATCCGTAAACAATATGCTCAAAGCCATTACGGCTTCTTTGCTGATGGAACAGGTTCTTGCACCAAACTGGACTTTTAGAACAAAAATTTCGGATGATGACAAGGAAAAACCCGGCGAAATTAAAGTTAAAGGATTCAAAGAGCCAAGCTCGAAGCGCGTTAAAGACATAATCGAATCAGACCTAAATGATCTAAAGGCGACTGTTTTGCAGGATGATAATGTTCAGGCTGGTATAATGGGTTCGATTGATCCTAAGGTCATGAATACGGTTTTGATACCGAATGTTATCCGCGATAAATATCCAGATCTTGATGAAGAGCAGACAGAAGAATTGAGACAATATCTTGTTCTTGAATCTGTGATAAAAAATAATAACATAATCGATCTCAAAGAAATTAAAGATGCGATTAGAAACAGCGAAGTTGTTCAGAATGCTTTAAAACAGAATGAAAGCATAAGCACGATAAAATCAGAATTAATTCCGAAAATTGTAAATACTGTATATCCCGGTTTAACTGAAGAGGAAGCCGCTGCTTTCGGAAACATGATAGAATCTATTCCGAAGGCAAATGACAAAAGCGATTCTTCATCCGCTGACAACCGCTTTGTCCGCATGGCTGATAAGTTTGTGAATATTGACGACATTCATATCGATCTTATCGATCAGGTAAATCCGTTTCAGAAAGCCTTTGAAGTTATATCTAAATCTGTTGATGCCAAGGTTTTGAGAGTCATACGCGATACAATCGAATCCACCCGTATCAAAATGGACTTCGAAGAAGCGCGCATTCTTTGGCCTAAGATTAATGAATTTGTAAAAACTTACGGCAGAGAACCTGATCTTGGTTCAAACGATCCGCTTGAAAAGAGAATGGCTGAATGTATCATCTATCTAAAAGAGGAAAAGCGTAAGAAGAATGGGGCAAATGGACAAGGATAAAGCATTAGAGGAAATCTTCAATAGCGATTCTTTAGGTATTCTTAAAGTTGTTCCGAAGAGTTCTCCACGCACTGCGGATGACCGTTTAGTCTCGTCGTTTATGGAGATCATTGATTTTTATGAGAAGAATAATATGCAGGAGCCGAAGTCTAATCCTGATAAAGTTCAGGAATTTCAAATATATTCGCGTTTAAAATCATTTAGAGAAAATGCCGATAAAAAATCTGCTCTCGCTCAGTTTGATAAATATGATTTATTGAAATCAGAAAAGAAAGAATTAAAAACTTTTGATGATATTTTCAGCGATGATGATTTTGATCTGCTTGATAATAATTCAGAAGGTTTGTATGATTTCAAGCATATTCCAAATGAACGCGAAAGAGCAGACGCGGATTTTGTCGCACGCCGTAAGCCCTGCAAAGATTTCGTAAAGTATGAAGCTTTATTTAAAGCGGTACAGAAAGATTTATCATGTAATAAACGAAAATTGATTCCGTTTAATGAGAAACAGCTTGAAGAAGGCAATTTTTTTGTGCATAACGGAATTCTGCTTTTATTAGATAAGACAATAGATTTGAAGCTGGATAAAACAGGCAAGATTGACGGACGAACCCGTGTTATATTTGAGAATGGTACAGAATCGTCGATGAAGTTCCGCTCTTTGGGAAAAAATCTTTTTGATAATGGAAAGGGTGTTACAGAAAGCTCTGATAAATCTAATAATAATTTTGCAGAAAATTTCAGCTCTGTGACAGAAGAAGATGAAGCATCCGGTTATATCTATGTTTTGAAATCAAAAAGCAATGACGAACGGATATCATCGATTAAGAATCTTTATAAGATAGGATTTTCTACGACAGAAGTTGCTGATAGAATTAAAAACGCAGATAAAGAACCAACATATCTAATGGCTCCGGTTGAGTTTATTGCAGGATGGAAATGCTACAACATGAATCCGCAGAAATTCGAACAGCTCATTCATAACTTCTTCGGCAATTCTTGTTTGGATATAGATGTTTTTGATGAAAAGGGAAAACGGCACAGTCCGAGAGAATGGTTTGTTGCGCCGCTTGATGTTATAAAACATGCAATTGAATTGATAATAAGCGGCAAAATTCTAAATTACAGATATGATCCGACGAATGAGATTATTTCGGATAAGGTATAACAATCGAACTAATGTCAAATGTTCGTCTCGAGCTTGTCGGGTATGTCTGGAAAATTTTTGCATGGTTGATTAACTTGAAAAGCAGGCTGCTGAGCGAAAAGAGCCGGCAAAACAATTAATTCAGTCGGTTTTAAGGGTAGAGTTTGAGGGTAAGTCTACTATTTCCGATAATAAAACACTGGAGGTGAATAATGCCTGATGAAATAAAAAATTATAATGTATTCAAACACGGTTCAACTTGGTTGCGGGCCGATTTTCATCTTCATACCAAAGCTGACAAACAATTTATCTATAAGGGTGAAGAGAATTCCTTCCTAAATGACTATGTTACCATGCTAAAACAGAAAGGCATAAATGTTGGAGTTATTACCAATCACAACAAATTTAACAAGGACGAATTTATCAACCTGCGGAAAAAAGCTCGTAAGGAAGAAATATTCCTGTTACCCGGTGTGGAACTTTCTGTAAATGACGGAGCAAACGGTATACATACCCTTGTGGTCTTTTCTGATGAATGGATAGCAAATGGAAATGACTATATCAATCCGTTTATCACAACAATGTTTCCCGGCAAATCAACATCTGAATATGAGAACGAAGACGGTAGAAGTGATAAAAATATCCTTCAAGTTGTAGAAGAACTAGAAAAAACTAATCGGGATTACTTTTTGATATTTGCCCATGTTGAACAACGGAGTGGTCTTTGGGAGGAAATGAAGGGCGGTAAACTTGGAGATTTCACACAGAAACGATATTCACTTATACGCAGTAAATCTTTAGCTTTCCAAAAAGTTCGGACTCGAGATGATAGAGAAAAAGTAAAAGAAATTTTGAATGGCTGGTACCCCGCCGAAGTAGAAGGCTCTGATTGTAAGTCCATAGGAGAAATTGGTAGTAAAGATGGTGAAACCTGGCTCAAAATAGGCGATTACACCTTTGAAGCGGTCAAATATGCTTTAGTAGATTGCCAAAACAGGGTGCGCTCGTCTACTCCGGAACGATTCAAACATTCCCACATCAAAAGTATTTCCTTTGAAGGTGGCACCCTAAGCGGGCAAACCGTCCACTTCTCACCGGAACTCAATACCCTTATTGGTATCAGGGGAAGCGGCAAATCTTCCATTCTTGAAGCGGTTCGTTATGTGCTTGACTATCCCTTTGGAGAAAAAGCCACTGACAAAGAGTATAAGAATAAACTTGTGGCACATACACTTGGCAGTGGAGGAAAAGCAATTATTACTGCAATAGATCAATATGGTAGTGAATTTCAGATCAGGCGGATTCTGAATGAATTTCCGGAAGTCTATGTCAATAATAAGCTACAACCCGGTGTATCCATTCGTGAAACGGTCATCAGAAATCCTATTTATTTCGGGCAAAAAGATCTCTCTGCTAGCGGCGAAGGTTTTGAAAAGGATCTGGTGGAAAAACTGGTTGGAGAAAGTCTCTACGACATCCGTCGTCAGATTGAAGAAAAAAAGCAGATCGTTTCCGATACTGTGTTGAGACTCCAAAAGGTTGCCAATATTGATGAACAAATTGCAGATTATACACAGAGAAAGCAGGATGCTGAGTTTAACCTGTGTAAGTTTAAAGAATATGGTATAGAAGAGAAATTTAAAAAGCAAACCGATTTTGATGCCGATGAACGTAAAATAAAACAAATACTGGCTGATATTGATACTTTTAGAACCGATCTTGATAGTTTTATTAGCCAGCATGAAGATGAGCTAAGAAATCATCAAATCTATACCTCCCAGCAAAATCAGAGCTTTTTCAGTGCATTCTTGGAAGAATACAAGAAAATCATTGCTATTTTAGATAGGCAGAAATCTGACAGTTCAAACATAAAGGCAATTAAAACAGCTTTAGGTGATAAGTTTACGGAGTTTTCTAGGACCAAGAAGACTTTCACTGATGAATTTGCTGAAACCAGAAGAAAAATTGAAGCAGAGCTCAAAGAAAAAGGTGCTGTTGCACTTAATTTGGAAGAGTATCCTGCATTGAAAGGTAAGATTGATATTGCCGTAAAAATGCTGGATGCACTGCATAAGCAAAAGTCGCACACTGCAAGTATCAAAAACGAATTATTGCAAGCCCTTACCGAGCTTAATAACTTATGGCAGCAGGAGTTTCAGACAATAAAGGTTCAGTTGGATAAAATCAACAATAAGCAATCATCCTTGACTATCGAGCCTGAATTCAAAGGGGATAAAACCGGATTTCTTTCTTTTATGAAAAACATGTTCAGAGGTAGTGGAATAAAAGAGAGTACATTTTGGAAATTAATTGATAAATCACAAATGGATTACCGGGACTTTATCCAAATGTTTCGTGAATTTGATAAAGTTAAAAGCAATGCAGGTTCATCGCCTGAGACCTTCGAAAAGTATTTTTTCGACAACCTGAAAGATTTACTGGTTTATCAGGTACAGAACAAATTTACTATCAAATATCGCGGCAAGGAGCTTCAACACCATTCATTAGGACAGCGCGCCTCAGCACTTATCCTTTTTGTTCTTAATCAGCAGGAAAACGACTTGATTATTGTAGACCAACCAGAAGATGATCTTGATAATCAAACTATTTATGAAGATGTGATAAAACTGATAAGAATCCTCAAGCCCTATGCCCAGTTCCTTTTTGCCACTCATAATGCTAATTTCCCGGTATTAGGAGATGCGGAACAGATTCATTCTTGCAGATATGAGGATGATAAAATTTGCATTCATGCAGGAAGTATTGATTCTCCTCTCTTGCAGAAGGAAATTGTAGACATAATGGAAGGTGGAGAAGATGCCTTCAACAAACGTAAGGAGATTTACGGTATATGGAAGCCTCAGAACTTATAGAAATACTTGCTCGTGGTGAAGATACGAAGAATCAATTTAAAGAAAACATTCATAATGTCACTTCACTGGCAGAGGAGATAGTTGCTTTCAGTAATTCAGGCGGTGGGAAGTTGTTCATTGGAGTCGAAGATAAGACCTGGACAGTAACTGGTCTGACAAAAAATGATGTGGGTCGCGTGAATCAACTTATTTCAAATGCAGCGACGCAATCTGTAAGACCGCCTGTTAATCCTAAAACGGAGAATGTAAACCATCCTGACGGCCTGGTTATCGTCGTTACTATTCCTGATGGAATCAGTAAACCCTACATGGACAATAGCGGAGCTATATGGGTCAAGAATGGCAGCGATAAAAGGAAGGTTACCAGCCGAGAAGAAATTCAGCGTATGTTCCAGTCTGCCGGTTTACTTCACGGTGATGAAGTACCCGCAAATGGATTATCCGTTAGTGATATTGATTTGTCGTTTTTCGAAGACTTCTTTCAAAAAGAATATGGAGAATCTCTTGATGCTCAAGATATATCAATAAGCAATATTTTTGATAATATGAATCTTGCCAAAAACGGAGCGCTCAACATTGCTGGGGCACTATTATTTGCCAAACAGTCACACTATAGACTTCCTGCTTTTGTAATAAAGGCAGTTGCCTACCCTGGCAATGAAATAGATGAAGATAATTATATTGATAGTCGTGACATTACGGGGAAAATATCGGACTTATTTCAACAAACAATCTCATTTATCATCATTAATACTCGACAGAATCAATCAGATAAAACTGTAAATTCAACCGGAGAATCTGAAATCCCAAAAATAGTTTTGGAAGAGCTAGTTGCGAATGCGTTGATTCACCGTGACTACTTTATAACAGCTCCGATTAGAATATTCATTTTCAGCGATCGAATTGAAATTATTAGCCCTGGTCATTTACCCAATAATTTGACAATTCAGAATATTAAATCAGGTAATTCAAATATACGGAATCCAATTTTGGCATCATTTGCTACCAAATTACTGCCCTACCGTGGCCTCGGGAATGGGATTCGTAGAGCAGTCAAAGCATATCCAAATATTGACTTTATTGATGACCGTGAAAATAACATGTTTAAAGTGGTGATTAATAAATAAAGAATCCCTTTTACATGGCAATTACTCTGGCGATTGTTCAATAAGATGTTGCTAAAATGAGAATCGAAGATAACGCCTATATCAAACGTGTTTATTAGCTTCATCTTCGTTCAACTACGTTATGCAAGAAGACTGATAAAAGAGAACTAACTGTGCCACGAATTGTGCCATGTATGTAAAAAATCCTGTTCTGACTTTTCCTGTCCTTCGTTGACTTGGTTGATTTTTGGAAGTATTATCATTTTAGTATCCCAAATGGATGATTTTATGTGCTCATAATCCATTGGTCCCAGGTTCAAGTCCTGGTGGGCCCAGTAGAAAAAGCCGCGAGACCCTTACGGGTCGCGCGGCTTTTTCTTTGGAGTTTCCGCATCGCGGAAACTCCACGTAGCGGTAAAACAATACCAGGACTTGAACCGGAAGGCCCGCGCCGCGAATGCGGCGAAAAGGCGCCATGGACGGCGCCGGTAGAGCCTGAAGGCGGGCTGGAATGCTGAGGCAGGAAGGCGAAGGACGGAAGCCAAGTCCTGGTGGGCAAGCTATAAATCCATACTTTGTAAAGACCTGGATGCGTCTTTAGGCGGCAGTATTGTCATACATCACAGCAGCAGGTGGTCCGGGTAAGGTGTTACTATAGAATTAGTTTAACTAATTTCTGCTCTTTTTTTAACAATTGGGTATATTTTGCTCGTTCAGACGGTAATAAACTTATCTGGAGCATGGGATACATGCCAAGGAGGATAAGGATTATGTCTAATTCTGAAGAACACCGGGTGAATGATTCAAATGATGAGGTGATGGATATCGAGGGAGCGTCACGGTTTTTAAAGTGTGGTACGTCGACGCTGTACCGGTATGTG
>Ga0209719_1003442_pt1 | contig 14407 bp, 9 predicted proteins | sample AD_JPNAS2_MetaG_FD_184421 | JGI IMG/M metagenome (GOLD analysis project Ga0209719, IMG submission 184421) | Active sludge microbial communities of municipal wastewater-treating anaerobic digesters from Japan - AD_JPNAS2_MetaG (SPAdes) (version 2) | ecosystem: Engineered > Bioreactor > Anaerobic >...
CTTTTGCTATTTTTACCTCTGTTTCCTTTTGACTAACTGAATTTTGGCTGACAGCTCCACCCTCTTTTGTAATATTAGGAACTGATTTTATTTTAGGATTAGAGTAGCTTGGATAAATTGAATTGATAATTGAATTTGGACTAGTGATAGAAACTCGCCTAATATCATCTCCGCTAAAACCAGTAATTTTAGGTGAAATTTTTATTTTATTTCTGGCCGAGATAAAAGTCCCTTCAGGAAAAATAAAACTTTTATTTCCAGCGATCATAATCCAACCCGATAAAGGAATGTCATAATTGGTTTTATTTTCTATTTCAACATACGGGTTTTGATAACCCCCTAAAGAACTAATTGAGATTTCTGCTGGAATAACTTTCACTTTTAGGCTGGTGCTAGATTCAGGAAGCTCACTAAATATATTGTCGTAATAAGAAAGAGACAATAAATATTCTCCCTCATATTCATATGTGTAATTAAAGGGGTGATTGTCTTTGAATTGATAAGACCCGCCATCTCCAAAATTCCAAATAAATTTACCTATATAATAAGTCCCCCCTTTGTTAGATTTCGTCTCTGACCCTAAAACAAAGGGGATACCGGCAATGATTGTCTTAGGTATAATTATCCGAGAAGATATTCTTAAGATCCCCGTATCTTCTATCGTTTCTTGTTCTTCTTCCGTTAATTCTTCTTCGTCTACTTCGTTTGTATTCTCTTCCCCGGGAGTTGGTATCCCAATAATCCAATTACTACCGTCACGATTTATACTTTTTCCGTCTGCTGGGTTTGAAGCTACGGAACCAGAAACATCTCCCCAGCCAATAATACTCCTAACTTCCTGCCCAGAATCTTTTAGTTGAATAGTGTTTGATTCTGTTAGTGTTAAAGACTCAAAAATAATATCGCTTTGGCTAAGTTCTGATCTTGATATAACAAAAAATCCCTTAGCTGGGATATTTTTATTTTCGAAATATTTTTTTGAGACAAGTGAGCCAAAGCTCTCTGCGGTAGCAGTTTTCCTTTGTAAGTACCAGCCTGTTAAATCTACAGGAGATGAACCTGAATTGTATAATTCAATAAATCTATCTTCTGTTGGTTTAATTTGAACCTCATTAATTAAAACGGCCGACTCTATTAAACTGGTCGGCAAAACAAATAAAGCACTTAAAATTAAAACATATTTTAAATTAAAAATCTTCATTTTATTATTCTAAAACTCTACGCAAAACATCCTCAGGAACTTCCTTCTTAACTTTGGGTTTTTGCCAAGAGTCATCTTGTTTTTCTTTATCTTTATTAATTTTTTCTTTTATATCTTCTGTTTGGGGTATTTCTCTTCCGGAAACTTTGTTTGGTTGTTCTTCTGTTCTCTTAGTACTTGTCGTCACTTCTAATTCGGGTTGGGATTTTTTGAATAATCCATCTCTGTCTGTGGTGTTTTCTCGAAAATCGACCCTTTCTCCCCTACTATTTTCGCCTTGATTTAATTTTATTTCTTCGTCTTCCTTTTCTAGCTCTTCATCTTTTGATTTTGAACTAGAAAACATTATGCGAGTAAAAGCGTCCCTTAAAGAATCTTTTTTTTCTTCTGTTGCCTCTTTGGCTGGTATCTCTTTCTTTTCTTTTATATCTTTTCTGTTTTTGAGGGAAGACAAAGAAATTGTTTCTTTGGCTGGAGTTTTCTCGGAAACCTGTTCTACCTCCCCAATCTCTCCTCTTTCTACTTTTTTTAATAAATCACGAAGAGAGAGGTCATTCTTGTCTTTTTTTTGATTATCTTTTTTACCGTCTCTTTCACTTTCTTCTTTTTTAAAGTTAGGTTTATTCTTGTTACTTTTATCATCTTTACCTTTTGGTGATTCATCTAAAATTATCTTGCTTGGACTAGCGTCCTTATCATGTTTATTTAAACGAGAATTGCCCTGACCTTTAACAGGCTCCAACTTCCCCTCTCTTATTTTAGCTAAACACTCTCGGCAATAAAGTGGACGGCCTTGCTGTGGTTCAAATGGAACAAAAAATGATTTTTTGCATATAGAACAATCGGCCTTAAACTTCTCTTCGCCGTCTTCAGTTTGAAGAGTATCGCTCCATCTATTTATCTCATTTTCTATGTCTTCCCTTTTCCTGGTATAAAGCTCACGAGATGATTCAACGATTTTATCTTTAACCCCCAGAGTTTTGTCTGCTTTAATAGGTGGTAAAGTTACAGCCGAAAAAGGACGACTAGTTACCCCATCTATCATTAATTTCAAATAGATATGATAGTTTGGCAAATTTACCAAATCTTGAGCAGTAAACTCTGGGCCAAACTCTTTTTCTAAGAAATCTGCATCATCGGCCCCTACCCGAAAAGATATCATCGTTCCCACGTTACCAAAGACAGAATCTCTAACCTTAGAATTATCCATATTGACAAGTTGAGCAATATACTGATGGGCAATTACAAGGTTAAGACGATATTTTCTAGCTTCAGATAAAATATTAGCAAAAGAATCTGTGGCAAAATTTTGAAACTCATCAACATAGAGATAAAAATCTTTTCTTCTGTCTTCGGGGATACGGACCCTTTCCATAGCGGCTAATTGAATTTTAGTAATTATCATCCCCCCTAAAAGAGCGGAATTATCTTCACCTATTCGCCCCTTTGAGACATTAACAAGGAATATTTTTCCCTCGTTCATAATCTTAAAAATATCAATGGTGGATTTAGGCTGTCCAACTACATTTCTAATAATTGAGGAAGATAGAAATTGACCAACTTTATTTTGAATAGGAGCAATAGCTTCATTTCTAAATTGATCTCTCCATTGTTCATATTCATGAGTCCAGAAAGATTTCACCACTGGATCTTTTAAATTATTTATAATCATCTGACGATAATCTTTATCCACCAAAAGCCTCGGAATACCTAGGAGGGTTGAATCTGGAGTATCCAGTAAGGCCAAGATAGCATTATTTAAAATATATTCCATTCTAGCACTCCAGGCATTAGCCCAAATCTTAGTGAAAATGCCCATCAAGCCAGAAGCAACAAGATGCTTGTATTTGGGATCATTCATTTCCATAACATTGAAACCAATGTGATAATCCCTATCAGCTGGATTAAAATAAATTACATCCTTAACTCTTTCTTCTGGAATAAAATCCAATAGCTCCTCAACTAACTCTCCGTGAGGATCTACAACACAAACTCCTTCTCCATTTTGAATGTTTTGAATTATTAGGTTAGATAATAAAACCGATTTACCTGTTCCAGATTTTCCCAGAACATACATATGCTGACGACGATCTTTTCTCTTAATACCAAACATTGTATTGGTATTACGAAAATCCGTTTTGGCGAAATAGGTTATGTCTTTGTTTTTTGGAATTTCGTTATCCATATATCTCTTTTTATTATAACCCCTAAAGAATAAATATAAAAGACCTTGTCCTTGCAAAAAATATAAAATAGGTTAATATATGAGGGTAATTATTGGGCGATTAAATATTTTTTTAGTTTTTGAAAAATAAATATTGGTGATAAGATGATATCGATTTAAATATGGGCCCTTAGCTTAGTTGGTGGAGTGAGTTTGGGTAAGGGACCCAAACGCAAGGCCGGAGCGCGACGGCGCGAGGCGTGGTCAGAAGATTTTTCAGCAGAAAAATACTTGTGACCCTCATTTGCTAAATGAGGCGATTTTTGAAAAATAAATATTGGTGATAAGATGATATCGATTTAAATATGGGCCCTTAGCTTAGTTGGTAGAGCGCCTCATTTGCAATGAGGAGGTCATCGGTTCGAATCCGATAGGGTCCACAGCGTAAAAAAACAGCACCTGCGTGCTGTTTTTTAGCTGTGGAAGGCGGAGGCTTAATTTCGACAGCAGTCGAAATAGCCGAGCCACGGTCGTGAAAATTTTCGAGCGACGGCGAGAAAATTATTCCCGACCACAAGCGTTAAGGCACCTGCGTGCTGTTTTTTAGCTGTGGAAGGCGGAGGCTTAATTTTTCAGCAGAAAAATTGCCGAGCCGGGGTCGCGAAAATTCCGAGCGACGGCGAGGAATTATTTGTGACCACAAGCGTTAAGGCACCTGCGTGCTGTTTTTTAGCTGTGGAAGGCGGAGGCTTAATTTCGACAGCAGTCGAAATAGCCGAGCCGTGTCTTCTGACTCTGAGAGTCATCAGACTCGATGAGGTCGCGAAAATTCCGAGCCCACCACACCCATATTTTTATTAAAAAATATGGGTGTGCGGACAGGCGACGGCGAGAAATTATTTGTGACCACAAGCGTTAATGGACTTTTAGCTGTGGAAATAAAAAGCCCCCACCTGTAAGATGGGGGTAAACTATTTTTCTCTTGGCAACGCCAATCACTGGAGAGAAGCCAGTGTTATTTTATTGTAACCTTAAATGACCAATTCGTCCTCGGCTATTATAGAAAGCTGAGAGGTTTCTTATTGTTTTAAAATAATAAACATCACTTTCCTTAACAACTATTTTAAGCAGCCATTTATCGTGACTACCGTCTTCTGCAGAAACAGAAGAGACGACAACTTTTATTTTTGTTGTCTTCGGTTCTAAGTATCCGTATTGGACGGTGGAATAGGCCATTTTTTTGCCCTCTCCATACTGAACCGTGAAATGAACAATTTTGCCCTCAAATAGACTATTCATTAAGTCTAATTTTGAAGGACCTCCTAAAATCTTATAAACCATAACAGTGTATATTTAGAAGTTAAACAACAGAGGGTTACGACCCCTCCTTGCCGAATAGTGCATAACACACCATTGGAGATACCATACCACAAACATCCCATCAAATCAAGCTCCTATAAAAAATTAAATTTTAAAACCACTAATTGGCTTGCAAGAACAAATAAATAGGATAAAATAAAAAAGTTGGGCCATTAGCTCATTTGGTAGAGCGCTCCCATGGCATGGGAGAGGTGACCGGTTCGATTCCGGTATGGTCCACAAAAAAACACACCACAGAATTGGGTGTGTTTATTGTTTAGAAAAAGAAAAGATCTCAGCTATTTAATCAGCCTTGCGAAAATCTCGCAGGCATCTTTCAGGGTATGAGCCCTTTTTATATCAGAATCTTCTGGATCCACTCCATATTCGGCCTGTAAGGCCAAAAAGAATTCAGCTAGATCCAGGGAGTCAAGACCTAAATCCAACACAAGATTAGATTCGGGCTTAATTTCAGCCTCATCAAGGCTAAAATTATTTTTCAGGTAGTCCTTGGCTACCTGAAAAATTTCTTCTATTTTCTTTTCCATAATATTTATTTTTATTTGTCTACACATTACCCCAATAGGTCTAATAAGTCAAACACCGCGTGACTTGTATTATTTCTCTATGCTATAATTTATATTATGAAACAAATCTGATTGGTTTAGTTTTATTTGTCATGAGAAGATATGCTATTAAATCTAAGAACATAGAAAATACCCCGTTTACAGAAACAGAAAACTCCCATGCCTATGTACATATTCTATTTCCCGTTTTCTCAGCTATTGTGGCAATTATAATCTCTTTCTTCAGTACCACAACAGCCATCTTTGTTTTAACCCTAGCCATATTGTTTAATCTTTCAAAAAACGGCACCAAATATCTATTTGGGTTTTTAGATTTATTTCGTAAAAATAAAATAGAAAACCTTAATCCTTAGTTAAAGCTATATCAATAGAGTGAATTAAAAACTCTACCATATTAGAGCCGACAGACAATAAAGAATTATTTAGAACTGAATTATCTTGATATTCAGGAATAGTGTTTATCTCAATAATATATATACCATTACGGTTAATGATAAAATCTATTTTAGAATAATGCCTAAGATTTAATTCTTTATGTATTTGTTTGGCTATTTTTTCTATTTCTTTACTCTGGCTTGTTGGAAAATTACCAGGGCAAACAATCTTCATCTTTCCAGAATTTTTTAATTCACTATCACAGAAAGCTTTATCCTTTGGAATTATAATTTGAGCCGGTGGAAAGGTATAAATATCTTGTCCCCGAAAATTATTAATTGAAACAATAGAACCTTCCTGCCCTTTAATATATTCCTCTGCAATTAAACTACTGTCAGCCTCTACTCCAGATAAAAAAGCTTGAACTAAATCTTCTATTGAGTTACAAACTAAAACACCTAAAGAAGAACCACCCGTTAAGGGTTTGATAATCCAGGGAGGCGATAATTTAGCCCAAACATCCCTTGCTTTGTTTGTGGCATACTCTTTTTTCTGCTCTCTAATTTCACTTTCGTTTTGACTAGAATCTAAATCTCTAAAATAAGCGGGAAAAAGTAAGTGGCGGGGGCTTCTAATTTTCAAATTAGACAAAGCCATCTTCGTAGTATTCTTGTCATAACTTAAAGCAGAAGCGACAGGGTCTGACCCGACATAAGAAATATCAAGCTGATCTAATATCTGCTGTATTTTCCCATCTTCTCCAAAATCACCATAAATTGTATTTATAACCACATCCACCTGCTGGGCAATCTTGTCTAAATCAGTTAAAACTCCATTGAGATACCATTTTTCTCCTTGGTCAATAAAAATATCTACCAATTTATAAGAGTCCCTCATTTGCTCTAGAGAAAAATAAGAAATAACCCGACTGCCATTTTCTAAGCTATTTTTAGTCCGGTTGTTTAGATTACCCCTAATAACTCCGACTCTTTTCATATACTTCTATTATAGCAACTAATAAAGATGAAAGAAATTATTTTAAAAATTTTTGGTTTCTTTTTTTGGTATGAAAATTAATAGCAAAACGATGTGACTCCGAATTAGCAATTAAAATTAATTCTTTGTATTTGTGAGACAAACTTCTTTCTCCTAAAATAACTTTGGGTTTGTGCCTCTCATCTTTGACGACAGAAATAATGGGTATTTTTATTTTATTCTCTTTTAAAACTTTCTCCCCAATATTTTTCTGAGCCAAGCCTCCATCTAAGACAATTAAGGAAGGCAAGGGCCAATCAATGTGTTTCAATCGCCTTTCTAAAACTTCTCTCAATGCCCCAATGTCATCGGCTTTGCTTCTAGTCCGAATTATAAACTTACGATATTCTTTCTTACTCGGTTGTCCATTTTCTAAAACAACCATAACCCCGACCATATTAAGCCCCGACATATGAGCTATGTCATAAGCCTCTACTCTAAAACCATTTTGATAAGACAAGCTTTCTTTCTTTATTAAAGAAATATCGTTGATATGTTCTAAGGCAAAAATTTTTCTTTTAATCTCACTTGCTTGTTCAAACTTCTGCTCCAAAGCTTTCTTCATCATTTCTTTTTTCAAGCTACTTAGAATACTTTTTTTCTTGCCCTGAAAAAATAATTTTAAATGTTTGATATTTTTTTTGTATTCTATTTGACTAGATGGATTTAATTTCAATTGGTCATAAAATTGTTTATTATTTTTCTTAACTGAATCATTATCAAGAAATGGGAATATCCGCCTTATTATACCGAGGGCCTCTTTTAATTCTCCTCCCTTAGGAAAAGGACCATAAACAGCTTGATATTTATCTTTTTCTAAAAGCCTCTCTCTTTCAATCAAAACCCTCGGTAAATCTTCTTTAGTTAAGCAAACATAATTAAAGCTTTTATTATCTTTTTCTTTAGTATTGTATTTGGGCTGATACTTTTTAATTAAATTAGCTTCAGCGATTAGAGCCTCTAGTACACTGTCAGTTTCTTGCCAGACTATATTATCAGCTAAGGTGACCATATCTAAAATCATCGGCCCTCTTGTGTTTATTAAATCTTTTGAAAAATAACTCCTTACTCTACTTTTTAAAGAAGTTGCCTTACCAATATAAAGAATATCTTTTCCTTTTTTAAAGAAATAAACCCCTGGTTTGTCAGGTAAATTATTCTTTTTTAAATCTTTAATTTTCATAAGTCTTAAGATTTTTTCTTTTTCAAAATCCGTTTTAGATATTTAGCAGTAAAACCTGCTTCTTTGTTTACAATTTCTTCGGGTGTCCCACAAGCAACAACCTTGCCTCCCTTTAGACCTCCCTCTGGCCCGATGTCTATAATATAATCCGAATTTTTTATAATATCCATATTGTGTTCTATTAAGACAACCGAATTTCCACGAGCCACTAATTTATCTAAGACATCTAAAAGATTTTTAACATCATCATAATGCAAGCCAACGGTTGGTTCATCAAGTAAATAGATAGTTCTTTCTAGGTGGGGACGATATAATTCAGCCGATATTTTAACCCTTTGGGCTTCTCCCCCAGAAAGAGTCGTGGCTGATTGTCCCAGCTTGATATAACCCAAACCCACATCCATTAAGGTCTTTAGCCGATCGTAAATCCCTGGAATATCTTCAAAAAAAGAAAGAGCTTCTTCAACTGTCATTTCTAAGACTTCGTGAATGTTTTTCTTTTTGTATTTAACCGTCAGCGTCTCTTTATCAAATCTCTTGCCATGACAAACATCACAGGTCACATAGACCGTTGGTAAGAAATGCATTTCAACAGCAATTTCTCCATTTCCCTGACAAGCTTCACATCGCCCCCCTTTAACATTAAAAGAAAAGCGGTTGGCCTTCCATCCTCTAACCCGAGCCTCACTAGTACTAGCAAAAAGTTCTCTTATTAAAGTGAATGCCCCAGTGTAAGTGGCAATGTTTGAGCGAGGGGTTCGTCCAATTGGCGATTGATCAATTAAAATAACTCGTGATAAATATTCTGTTCCAGAGAAAGAAGCACAATTAAAAATTTGGGCTGTCCTAAAACTTCTATCATATCTAGCTCTTAGATTTTTATATAAAATTTCATACATTAAAGAGCTTTTACCAGAACCAGAAACACCTGTAATCGTAACTAGTCGTCCAAGTGGAATTTCTAAATTCATATTATCAATATTAAATATTTTTCCACCAACAATTTTTAGTGAACCCTTATCGTTATTTCTCCTTTTTTCTGGGATAGCAATACTTACTTCTTCTCTTAAATAAGCCAAGGTTCTAGATTTTGAAGTATTATTTGGAGCGCTTAATAATTTATCTAAATAATCAGACACAATTAAATGACCACCATGAACCCCAGCCTTGGGACCAATATCTACAATATAATCCGAGGCATATATTGTATCCTCGTCATGTTCAACAATAATAATTGTATTACCAATATCTCTTAAATCTTCAAGTGTTTTAATCAATTTATCATTATCTCTTTGGTGTAAACCAATTGTTGGCTCGTCTAAAACATACAAGGCCCCAACTAACCGAGAACCTAGCTGACTAGCTAAACGAATTCTTTGAGCCTCACCGCCAGATAAAGTATTGGCTCTTCTATCTAGAGATAAATAATCAAGTCCAACATTTAATAAAAATTGTAGCCTAGATTCTATTTCATTTATAACATTTTTAGATATTTCTTTTTCTTTTGGACTTAGTTTGAGATTAACAAAAAAGTCAGCCGTTTGTTCTATGGTCAATTTCGTCAAATCAGCGATATTCAAAAAAGGAGCATGTTCATCTTCTTTACCCTTTTTATCTTTTTTTTCATTTCCCAAAAAAACATTGAGGGCTTCTTGTCTCAAACGCTGACCTCCACAATCTGGACAAACTTCTTGCCCTCCAAAATATTTTGTTCCCAGTCCATTACAAGAAGGGCAAGCCCCGTAGGGAGAATTAAAAGAAAATAATCTTGGCTCTATTTCTGGGAAAGAAAAGCCATCGTGGGGACAAGCGAACTTGGTGGACATTAAAAATTCTTCCACCCCCTCCTCTTTTGATTTAGTTTTTTTGTTTCTATTTTCTCCAAAGACAACTAGGACCAAGCCTTCAGATTCTAAAATAGCTCTTTCAACCGATTCAGCCAGCCTCATCCGAGAATCTTCTTTATTATCCTTAAATTCATGGACTTGGAAAGAATCAACGATAATTTCAATATCGTGTTTTCTGTTCTTGGCCATTTCTATTCTATCTCTTAACTTCTTAATCTCTCCGTCAATTCTAACTTCAGTAAATCCTTTGTTTAATAAATCATAAAGTAATTGATAATACTCCCCTTTTCTACCCCTAACAACTGGAGACAATATCTTAATTGACTCATCATTCCACTTAACACCAAGGACATCTTTTTTCTTAGAATTTTTTTCAATATTTTCTATTTTTTCTATAATAAAATTCAAAATTTCTTCGGTGGAAAGTTTTTTAATCTCTTGCCCGCAGACAGGACAATGCGGGTGGCCTATTCTAGAGTAAAGTACTCTCAGATAATCATATATCTCTGTAATTGTTGCCACTGTGGAACGAGGATTATTAGAGCGTGATTTTTGGTCAATAGAAATAGCGGGAGATAGACCTGTTATTTCTTCAACATCCGGCTTGGGCATTTGATTTAAAAACTGTCTAGCATAAGAAGAAAGAGATTCAACGTAACGACGCTGTCCTTCGGCAAAAATAGTATCAAAGGCAAGAGATGATTTACCCGAGCCAGAAACTCCAGTGATAGCTATTATTTTATTACGTGGCATTTCAACATTTATATTCTTTAAATTGTTTGTTTTAACGCCTTTGATTATTATTTTATCTTCCTCTTTTTTCTTCATAACTAATATAAACCCCTCTTTTGTTCCATAGGGGGTATACCAAAATATTAAACTAGCCCAAATATAGCATAAAATAATAATATATGCACCTGGTTTAAACCGCAGCCTCGCCACAAAGCATATTACCACCAGCTTCGCGACCGCGAATTAGATGGTAATATAACTTACCAACGAACTTCACGATCGTGAACGAGAGTGGTAAATTGAGTAGTCCGACTACTCAAAAACATACTTCGCCGAGCGGAAAGATAAGCCTCTACAAGAATAGTTTCCACAAAAGAGCAAAAGAGTATACAAAATTTTTTTGCATACTCTTTTGTTTCCCACATGTCGGACATGTGGGAAGACATGTGGGAAAAATTGAGTAGTCCGACTACTCAAAAACTACTCAAAAAATTAAAAAGATGGACCTTTCCAGTAAAATATAACCCAGCTTCGCGGCCGCGAAGCTGGGTTATATTTTTGTGATAATCTTAAATTGAGATTTCTACTTCAGGCATACCCATAACATATGGACCCACTTGATATTGAGCAAAATATATTTTTATACCACTTGGTGTAAAAGTAAAAATCTTAAAGTTTTCCTTTGTTGGTTCTGTGCCTCTATCTATAGAGCTGTTTATATTTTCTAGATAATCTTCTATGGCCTCCGGATCAGAATTAGCTCGATCCTCATCACTAATGACAGCATATTCTCCCTTCAGAATTTGCCGACTTACTTGAGATAATTTATTCAAATAATCTTCATCGTCTTCATAGACATCAGCTAGGGTGACGGGACGATTATTTTTTAAATCATAATTGTAAGATTTCTTAACCTCATAACCATGAGCCCCGCCGGTAAAAGCTCCGTAGCTTAATATAAAACTTATGTAAGAGGAATTACTTTGAATAATAGAAAAGTCAGAATAGAAATAAAATTTCTCTTCGGGGTTAGGTTGTTCGGGGATGTTGTCTTCTGCTGTTTGGAGATTATATCTAGTTTGCCAGTTATCTTTAGCAATTAATCTATCATTTTCCATTTGTTCTTTCAGAAAATCTTCTATTGATAAGTTGAAATATATATCAGCATCTTTGAAATAGGGATACTTAACATCAAAATTAATATATGGATCATCTATTGTTAATTTTTTAGTCTGATATGAACCCTCGACGACAAGAGACTCCTCTTCTTTTAGTTCTATTTTCTCTTTGTCTTCAAATGGTAAGTTTTGTTGTCGGTTAGAGAAAAAGAACACTAAACCTATACTTAATGATATCAGAAGGAAAATAGTGGCTATAATTATTAAATAGATTCTTTTCATATTTATATTATACTCCTATTTCAATTTTTGTCTCAAGACCACAATTTCATCTCTTAAAATAGCGGCCGTTTCAAAATCTAACCTTTTAACCGCTTGATTCATTTGCTCTTCCTTAATTTTAATTATTTTATCTAAAACTTTTTGCTTGCGCGCCTCGTCAGATAATAAAAGATTCTTAATGCTATCTCTTTCCCCCTTCCCCTTGTTACTTTTATCCTTCTTAAAAGCTTTTTCAAAAACTTCTAAATCTAATTCCAGTTCTAGATTGACTGACTTCTTATGTTTATCTTCCAATCCTTCTGTAATATCTTTAATATTTTTCGTAATTGTTTTTGGTGTGATGTTGTATTTTTTATTATGTGCAATTTGGATTTGACGACGACGATTAGTTTCATTGATGGCTTTTTCTAGGGCATCATTTAAATGGTCAGCATAAAGGATAACTCTCCCGTCAATATTTCTGGCGGCTCTACCAATAGTTTGAATAAGTGAAGTTTCTGACCGCAGGAAACCAGCTTTATCGGCATCTAATATCCCGATAAGAGCTAGCTCAGGTAAGTCTAACCCCTCTCGCAATAAGTTAACTCCGACTAAAATATCTATTTCTCCTTTTCTAAACGAAGTGATGATTTCTATCCTTTCAATAGTTTTAATTTCACTGTGTAAATATTCTGCTTTTAATCCTTTTTCTTTTAGATAGATTGATAAATCTTCAGCCATCTTTTTAGTTAAAGTGGTAGCTATTACCCGATTTCCTTTCTTAATCACCTTCTCGGCTTCTTCCATAAAATCTTCTATTTGTCCGCCGTATTTATGAAGCGGAAGAGAAACTTTTTGTGATGGTCTGGCCCCTCGTCCTCCCTCACCCAAAGACCTCACAAAAAGTTTCTCTTCCGAGTAATTACTACTTGCCGAAACCGGTCGAACAATGACTTCGGGGTCAATTAAACCGGTGGGTCTAATTATTTGTTCAACTATTTGATCACTTTCTCGTCTTTCTTTTTCTGCGGGGGTCGCTGAAACATATATCACTTGGCCTACTCTTTCTTCAAATTCGTTATATTTTAAAGGTCTATTGTCTTTGGCTGAAGGCAAGCGAAAACCATAAGAGACCAAAGTTTCCTTTCTAGAAGCATCACCAGCATACATACCTTGCAATTGAGGCAAGGTCACATGAGATTCATCTATAACAGTCAAAAAATCTTCTCTAAAATAAGACAATAAAGTTTCTGGTGGCTCACCCTCTTTCTTGCCAGAAAAATGTCTAGAATAATTTTCTATACCATTACAATAGCCAATCTCTTTTATCATGGCTAAATCATAAGTTGTTCGTCTTTTTAATCTTTCTATTTCTAGCAGTTTACCTTCCTTCTCAAATTTTTTAAGCTGTCCGGCTAATTCTTTTTTTATCTCCCTAATTGCTTTTTCAACAATTTTTTTGTCGGTTATAAAATGTTTGGTTGGAAATAAAAATATATTTTCTGGTTCCCCCACTATTTGTCCGGATACTGGTATTATTTTTAAGATTTTAGAAATATTTTTCCCGCTAAATTCTATTTGATAAACAAAAGTCTCAGAACTTGGCATAATCTCTACTTTTTGACCAATAGATCTAAATGTTCCAGGATTTATATCAGCATTTGTTCTTTCATAATGAATATCAACTAATCTTTTTATCAAACTTAGCCTATCTAAGGTCATACCAACCTCCAACCTTAAATTAACTTTTTGATATTCTTCGGGTGAACCTAGCCCATAAATACAAGAAACGGAAGCCACAATTATGACATCTCTTCTTGTTAATAAAGATTCGGTGGTGGCATGACGGAGCCGATCAATCTCTTTGTTTATCTGAGCATCCTTTTCAATATAAGTATCCGTTATCGGCATATAAGCCTCAGGTTGATAGTAGTCATAATAAGAAACAAAATAATGGACAGCAGAGTCTGGAAAAAATTCTTTGAATTCTTGCGCCAATTGAGCAGCCAAAGTTTTATTGTGAGCAATTACTAATGTTGGCTTATTCCACTTTTCTATTACATTAGCAATGGTAAATGTCTTCCCTGTTCCAGTTGCTCCAAGCAAAGTCTGCTTTTCCATACCCTTCTTTAAACCATCAAACAAAGACGAAATAGCCTTAGGCTGGTCCCCGGCTGGAGCATATGAACTCTTTAATTTGAATATTTTTTTATTAGTCATAGGAATAAAACTTTTATAACAATATACTATCTATTCTGTTTATTAACAATAAAAATCAATTTGACAAAAAAGATTATTCTATTATAATGTAATAGTACCTAGTTCATTAATCCCCAACCCACCTATTGTGGGTCGCTCCAGGCCAGAGACTCGTGTTGTTCTCTGGCTTTTTTATTTCCCACATGTCGGACATGTGGGAAAGACATGTGAGAAATCTCCGCTTGGCTTTTTAGAAAAACCCAACAAGGGAACTAGTAACTAAAAATCTAGAGATTATAACGAAGCCGGATATTCTTTTTGGAATAGTCTGGCCCCTCGTCCTCCC
>Ga0209719_1003447_pt1 | contig 14379 bp, 8 predicted proteins | sample AD_JPNAS2_MetaG_FD_184421 | JGI IMG/M metagenome (GOLD analysis project Ga0209719, IMG submission 184421) | Active sludge microbial communities of municipal wastewater-treating anaerobic digesters from Japan - AD_JPNAS2_MetaG (SPAdes) (version 2) | ecosystem: Engineered > Bioreactor > Anaerobic >...
CTTGGCATTTGTTCAAAAGATAAGTGCTGTTTTTTGTTTTGTCTGAACTTAAAATAATGTATAATTAAAAAATGAATAATCAAATGATTATCAAGAAGTTAATAATAAAAAAGATTTGCGTATGAAATATAAACATGTTTTAATTAGTTTTTTTGGTGGAATAATTGGTGCTGTTGTTACGGTGTTGATTATTGATTTGTACAAAACATCTTCTGAAAGTGAAATAAAAAACCAACATAGTTTAGTTGCAGACTATTATTTGAATAAACAGCATCAACTTCCTGCAACAAGGGTAGCAAATCCATTTCTTTTTAGTCCAAGTTCGAGTTTTGATTTTACTTCTGCAGCAGAAATGAGCGTTCCCGCAGTTGTTCACGTAAAAACTCAATATAGCCAACCAAATTATACTTTGTATGATTTTATTTTTGGAACATCGCCACGATATTCAACTCCTGTATTAACTTCTGGTTCTGGAGTTATAGTTTCGCCTGATGGTTATATTGTTACAAATAATCACGTTGTGGAAGATGCGGAAACAATTGAAGTTGTGTTGAATAATAAAAAATCTTATTCAGCAAAACTTGTTGGACGTGATGCTACTACAGACATCGCTTTGTTGAAAGTTAATGCTAATAATTTACCTTTTTTAAATTATGGCGATAGTGATAATATAAAAATTGGCGAATGGGTTTTAGCTATAGGTAATCCATTTAATTTAACTTCAACTGCAACGGCTGGAATTATTAGTGCAAAAGCACGAAATATTAGCATAATGTCTGAAAATATGGCTATAGAATCTTTTATTCAAACCGATGCGGCAGTTAATCCAGGTAATAGTGGTGGTGCTTTAGTAAATACAAAAGGCGAACTTATAGGAATAAATACAGCAATAGCTTCGCGAACAGGTTCTTTTGTGGGATATTCTTTTGCTATTCCAGTAAATATTGTGAGAAAAGTTGTTGCCGATTTAGTTGAATTTGGAGAAGTGCAAAGAGCTTATATCGGAATTGATTTGTTGGATATTGATTCAGATTTGGCTAATCAACTTTCTATTAGTAAAATCGAAGGTGTTTATGTGGCAAATGTTTTAGCAAATGGAGCAGGCGACAAAGCAGGATTAAAAGCAGGCGACATAATCACTGCTATAAATGATACTAAAGTAAATTCTGTTTCTGAATTTTTAGAATATTTAAGCCGCTTTAGACCTGGAGATAGAGTGAATTTATTAGTTAAGGGAGGACGTACAACAAAAAATATAAAACTAACTTTACAAAATAAATATGGCGAAACTTCTATAGTAAAATCAGAAGCTATTGATGATTTAGGAGCTAAATTCGAGGTTTTATCCGACTATGACAAAGCTCGCTATAGAGTGAAAGCAGGAATTAGAGTTACTGATATTTCACAAGGTAAGTTTTTGGCAAATGGCATTAAAAAAGACTTTATTATCATTAGAGTTAATAACGAATTTGTGAATACTGTTAAAGATTTTCAAGATATAATTAAAAAATCTAATGGAAGCCTTTTTATAGAAGGATTTTATCCTAATGGAAGCTCTGCGTATTACTCGTTTAGACTATAGAGTTAAAAGTTAAAAGTTAAAAGTTGAAAAGTTGTCATTCCCTAAATAGGGTTGACTGTTTTTGGTTAATAATTCATTTCATTTCGTTAAAAGTTAAAAGTTGAAAGAGGCTGATGCGTCTATTGCTTCGCAGGTTCGCAAGCTCACTCTGCTCGCATGGATTGAAAGAATTAAACCACAAAAGACACAAAAGAACACAAAAGGCACAAAAGAGACAATCAGTTGAAAGTTAAAAGTTAAAAGTTGAAAGTTGAAAGTCGAAAGTTGAAAGTCGAAAGTTGAAAGTCGAAAGTTGAAAGTCGAAAGAATTAAACATTATTCATTTATAACACATAAGCCTAAACTGCTTAGTAAACCTGAGAACAAATCAGTTTCGGTTTCTTCTGATTTAAAGATTTCGTCAGTTTTTACTTTTCCGTCTCTAATAATTGTAAGCCTCGGATTTAGCAAGCCGTTATGTATGGTTTGTTTGTCAATTATTCCTTCCGAATCAGTTATTAAATTTTTAAAATCTTTTAAATTGTATTTTTCAAGTTCTTCTTCTATGTTTTTAGGATTATTGCTAGTAAAGATTAAGTAGAAAGGAGTGTATTCTAAAGTCGCTCTTTGCTCTGAAATGAACTCAAGAATAAAATCATTGCAACCTATACAGCCTTTTTTAGGATAAATAGTTATTATAGTGTAATTATCTTCTTTTATTAAATTTTTAGAATTAATAAACTCAAGTAAAGGGTTTTTGTCTTTACTAAAAGATTTTTTGAAAACTTCCCTTTCTTCTTTACGTTTTGCTAAATCATTTTTACAAGAATCAATATATTCATCGAAATTTCTATCAGTTTTTACTAATTCCAAATAATCAACATTTATTGTTGAGCTACCGCTTGGATAAATATCTAAAATATAATCTTCTAAATAGTACGCGGGCCAACTTTTGTTGCAATATAATTCGCCTAAGTAATTAAAATCTTTGTCGGCAATAATTACAGAATATAAGTCCCTATTGTTTATATAAAAATTTTCGTTGAAATAGAACTCTAAAAAATATAACTCTCTGTATTTATCATAATGTGCATTTTGGTATGCACATTCTAAAGTATGAAAATGATAAGTCGAAGGAGTTTCCATAGGCATAATTGTATCAATTAAACGAGACTTGAATGAATGTGTTATAAGTTTGTCATTTATATAATCCCATTCAAAAATACTTGAAGAATAATTATATCGTATTAAAGGAAGATTGTTTTTTGAAATGGAAAAATAATCGACATGCCAACTTGTTGGATAATAAATTCCTTCTTCTATGTATGGAAAACTATATAATTTTGAAACATAAAATTTTTGCTCTTTAATATTATATCGTAAAGCTAATGGAAAGCGATTTTCCATAAATTCCTTAGTACCCACATGACCTTTGTATTTGCTAAAAGTTGCAAAAATAACATTATCGCCAATAACTGGAATTAAATTGCTATTTAGCCTTGGTGGAAGTAAATTTGAAAGTTTTAAATGATCTGGAATGTCTGTTGTGTCGATGTTATAAGGAAACTTAGTTTTAATATTTCCGTTATAATCTATTAATTGAAACTGACCGGGAGTTGTAATGTCAATTTCAACTGGACTTGAGTAATTGTAATAAATGAAGATACTGTCTTTATTTTGATAAAAGAAAGAACTTAAAGTTCTAGTGCTATCAGTTAATATTTCATGTTCTTTTTTACCTTCATCAATGTTGTAGAAAACAAGTTTTTTTTGTTTTACATTGAGAATTAACATGTTTTTCCCATCAATATTTATTACTTGCTCTTGAGCAAAAACATAATCAATGTCGCCATCTTCTAACTCAATTTGTTTTGATTTTACAATTTTTAAATCATAAACATTTGGTTGAGGTTTTTCTTTGCAACAAGCAGAAAATAAGATTGCTATTAGCATTAACTTTAAAACAGTACTTTTCATAACTAGTTTTTTGAAAGTTTAAAAATGTCTTATTTCTAAACGATTTAGCTTAAGAAATATTTTGTAAAAACAGTTAAAAGAACTCAGTTAAAAGTTTATAAAGTTTTTAAAGTTCGTAAAGTGAAGCCAAACATAAAAACGCTTTTAACTTTTATCTTTTAACTTTTAACTGAATTAAGCGTCAATTTTTGCATACGTAGCATGAGTTTCAATAAACTCTCTTCTAGGAGCAACTTCGTCGCCCATTAGCATAGCAAAGATATGGTCTGCTTCTCCAGCATTTTCTATAGTTACTTGTCTTAAAGTTCTTGTTTCTGGGTTCATTGTAGTATCCCAAAGCTGTTCGGCGTTCATTTCTCCAAGACCTTTGTAGCGTTGTATATGTAAACCTGTTTCTTTGCCTTGTCCTAGAGTTTCAATAATATCTAATCTTTCATTTTCAGACCAAGCATATTGTTCAGTTTTTCCTTTTTTAATTAAGTAGAGTGGTGGTGTAGCAATATATAAATATCCTCCTTCTATTAGTGGTTTCATATATCTAAAGAAGAAAGTCATAATTAAAGTTGCAATGTGAGAACCGTCCACGTCGGCATCCGTCATAATTATAATTTTATGATAACGCAATTTTTCTAAGTTAGCAGCTTTGCTGTCTTCTTCTGTTCCTATTGTAACTCCAAGTGCTGTGAATATGTTTTTAATTTCGTCGCTATCAAAAACTTTGTGAGGCATTGCTTTTTCTACGTTCAAAATTTTTCCTCTTAGTGGTAATATAGCTTGGAAATTTCTATCTCTTCCTTGTTTTGCTGTTCCACCTGCCGAGTCCCCTTCCACAAGGTAAAGCTCGCAATTTTCGGGATTTCTATCAGAACAATCGGCTAATTTTCCTGGAAGTCCAGCACCTCCCAAAACATTTTTACGTTGAACTAATTCTCTAGCTTTACGTGCAGCATGACGAGCAGTAGCAGCTAAAATAACTTTGTCAACTATAGCTTTTGCATCTTTTGGGTTTTCTTCAAGATAGTTTTTCAATAAGCTACTAACAGCTTGGTCAACAGAAATACTAACTTCAGAGTTACCAAGTTTTGTTTTGGTTTGTCCTTCGAATTGTGGTTCTTGAACTTTTACAGAAATAACACAGGTTAAACCTTCTCTAAAGTCATCTCCATTTATTTCAAATTTTACTTTAGATAATAATCCGCTTTCTTCGGCGTATGATTTTAAAGTTCGTGTTAAACCACGTCTGAAACCTGTGAGATGAGTACCACCTTCAATAGTATTGATGTTGTTTACATAACTATGAATGTTTTCTGTAAACGAAGTATTGTATTGCATGGCTATTTCTACAGGTACATCATTTTTTTCGGTTGAAATATGAATAATATTTTCTGTAAGTTTTTCACGTCCTTGGTCTAAGTATTCGACAAATTCTTTTAAGCCATGTTCAGAATAAAATTCTTTGGATTTGGCTATTCCATTTTCATCAACTTGTCTTTTATCTTCTAAAATAAGTCTTATACCTTTGTTTAGGAAAGCTAATTCTCTTAGTCGAGAAGATAAAATATCAACTTGGTATTCTGTAGTTATGAAAATTGAGTTGTCGGGCCAAAATTCTACGCAAGTACCTGTTTCTTCAGTTTCTCCAATTACTTTCACATCGTGTAATGGTTTTCCTATAGAATATTCTTGGAAATAAATTTTGCCATCTCTTTTAACTGTTGCAGTTAGCTTTGATGAAAGGGCATTGACGCAAGAAACCCCAACACCGTGCAATCCACCCGAAACTTTGTAAGAATCTTTGTCGAATTTTCCACCGGCATGTAGAACTGTCATAACAACTTCAAGAGCAGATTTGCCTTCTTTTTCGTGTAAATCAACAGGTATTCCACGTCCATTATCTTCAACTTTTATTGAGTTATCTTCGTTTATAGTAACTTTAATTTTATCGCAATAACCTGCTAAGGCTTCGTCTATAGAGTTGTCAACAACCTCATAAACTAAATGATGCAAACCTTTAGTGCTAATATCGCCAATATACATGGCGGGTCTTTTACGAACTGCTTCTAGTCCTTCTAAAACTTGAATACTGTCAGCAGAGTAATTTCCATTTCCATTTTTTCCATTTGTGTGAGACGAAGTGTCATTGCCTCCGTTTTTTTCTAAAATCTCTTTATTTTCGTCCATATCTAAATATTTTTATGTCTTTTTTTTAAAGCATACAAAGGTAAGAAATTTTATGGATATTTCTAAATTTTTTGGCTTATAAATTTCTTATAGTTATTAACAATTTAGAGCTTTGTAAGCAGGTGTGTATTAGTTAGTTGCGTAAAATTGTTAATAGTTTTTTCACTATTATTTGCAAGTTAGAAAATTGATAGAAATTATTTAATTTTCGTTAAATTTTGTTTAGAATAAATATTTTAATCCTAGCATAAAATTAAAGCCATGAGACATATAATTATTCCAAACATATTGTTTTTGTCCTGTTATGTTGTTTAAGTTTAAGAAAGCTTGGAAATTTGAAGCAAAACTATATTCACCATATAAACTAACGTCAACAATAGGTTTTAGTTTTTTCTCAACAATATTAAGGTCTGCATCGTATTCTTTTGCATATCTAGCACCAATAAAATCAGCATTAAGTCCAAAATTTAATTTATTATCGAATTTATAATTTGTGTTTAATCTAACATCAACTGTTGGCATATGCCATGGTTTTTCTCTATTTTTAATGTAAGAATAATGATAATAATGTCCTTTTAGATTAATGCTAATTTTGTCGAATAAATCGTTTAAAGCAATTTCGCCATAACCTGTAAATCTTTCAACGTTTGTATAAATTAAAACAAATTTATTTTCAAGCATAGTTGTAGTATCGTTTACAAAAAATCCCATATCATCAATTTTAGAATAATTAGCATTCAAATGGAAAAATACTTTTCTGCTAATATTTCCTTTTAAACCAACATCAATAACTTGTGCATAATTTGTTATTTTATTAGTATGGAAATTATTGATAAAAGGATTTATGTCTGATAAAAATTCCACAGTATTATTTTGAACATATCCTGTAAAACTTGCATAAGGAATAATTGTGTTGCTAATATTATGTTGAAACTGAACATTTGGATAAATATGATAAGCTACTGGCTGTTTGCTTAATTCACCAGTAGTGTTTACACCTAAACAAATTTGCCAATTATTTGAATAATGTTTGAAATATGGGTTTAAATCAAGAAATGTTTCCTTAAAATTGAAAACAGCACTATCTTGTATTTGGTCATTGTTGAATACAAAACCTAAATCCATACCAAATCTATTTTTCTTAACTAATTTATTTAAGTCGGCTTCAAAATCTATTTTATGTTGTGTGTTTTTTGACTGAGTAAAGAAATATTGGTAAGCCAAATTTGATTTAAAGTTCATTCTTCTCTCAGAACTGTTGTTTGATTCTAAATTTATATTTGCTCTGAGCTTATTATATCTTTGCATTTCCATTTCTTCTCTGTCGCGTGGCTTAACAAAATCAGTTGGTACAATAATATTTGGGTCGTAGCCGTAAAAATATGCTTGGTTTGATTTAAAACTAATATCAGCTCCTAAGGTTGATCTATAGAAAAATCTTTTTGCAAAAGCATTAACTAAATTATTATTAAATCCTGAAAATATTTTTTGGTCGGCAGAATTTTTTACTTTTCCAAATGCTGAATGATGTTTTACAAAAGCTCCTGCAGAATAATTTCTTTGTCTTGTTGTATTGTAATAAACTTCTGCAAGTGGCGACAAATAATTTCCCATTCCTAATTTAATAAGTCCATTATAAAGTGGTTTTAGAGGTTCGCCACTAAAGCTTGCAGCTGTAATTGGTGTTGGTTTAAAGCTAGTTTTAAATAAAACAGGCTCAATCTTGTATTCGAAATGAGGATTAACTTCAACAGTATCAACTATTGTAGGAAGAAATTGCATTCTGTTTGCATCTTTTAAGACAGGAGCAAATTCTGTGTAAATAATAATTCCTGTTTCTTCCAAATTTCCTGGTTTTTCATCTTGTTGTGCCTTTAGATTTAAACCTAAAAATAAAATGGCTATAATTAAAATACTTGTTGTTTTCATGTTCAAAATTTTCATGTTAATTATTCTATTTTAGCAGGTTCTGGTAAACTTATTTCGCTTTCTTTATTCTCATTATCACTATTATTATCTGAGCTTTGTGTATTATCGTTTTCTTCTTCGCCAGATAAGTTTATTTTTAAATTTAACAAATCTTCGCTAGAACGTTTTCCCTGTTCTTCGTCAATAATATTTGCTAATTTTTGGCTAGTTTCGTCTTTTATGCCATCAGTTTCGATAGGATAGTTGTTAAGCAAAGATTGTAAAGTATGTTTTGCAGAGAAAAAATCTTCTCTATCATAATAAATATCAGCTAAACATATTAAAGTTTTTGCTACCCAATAAGCATGAGGCGAATTTGATTGAGCAAACTCATAAGCCAACTCTTCGGCAATGCTGTCTCTTTGCATTTTGTAATGAATTTTTATTACTCTATACTTTGCTTCAGCACCTTCGGCAGATTTTGTTTCTGTAGATAAGTTTTCAAATAAATTCAAAGCTCTAATAAAATTGTCTTTATTGTAATATGCTTTAGCCATTTTAAAGTGTGATTCTCTTTTTTCTTCTTCGTTAGACCTTTCATTATCAATAATTTGCATTGCTGCTGCTATGGTGTTATCCCAATTATTTGAGTTGTAAGCACATCTGAGTTTACCTATAGAAGCTAATAAAGTTGTTGATTTATTTTCGGATAGTGAGTAGAGTTTATCGTAAAGACTGTATGCCTCTTCCCAAGCTTCTTTATCAAACAAAATGCTTGATGCCTTGATAGTGCTTTCTTCGGTAAATGCACCTCTTGGAGCGTTTGCAACAATTCTGTAGTTTTCTAAAGCTAAATCTTTTTCTTCAAAATAAAAATGCAATTCTGCTTTATAATAATTTGCTTCTATGTAAAATTTACCTTTAGGGAAAGATTTTAAATAATTTGTTAATGAACTTAGTGCTTCGTTATATTTTTTGTCAACATAATTTTTCTTAGCAATTTGCCACATAATTTCGTCTTGCTCATCTACACTAACATTTGTTCCGCTAGAATTTGCCCAATCGACAAAGCCGTCAGGATTATCTTGTTCTATATAAACAGCTTTAATCATGTCGGCAGCGTTTTTAGCTTCTTCAGTATTTGGATATTCGGCAATAACTTGTTTATAAAGTTCTAATGCTTTTGGATAATTTCTTTCGTTGAAATATATTGCTCCTAAACTTGATAAAGAAGCTTTTCGCATTGATGAATTTGGAAATTTTTCAATATGTCTGTTATAATAAAATTTTGCAGAATCAGGATTATTTAATGTAGTATGGAAAGTGCGTCCAATTTCAAAGTTAGCATTGCTCACATATTCAGATTCAGGATAAGTTTGCATTAATTTTCTTAATGACCATATTTTTTCATTAGGTTTTTTAAGTCCACCATAAGATAAAGCCATTTGATATAAAGTATAGTCTGGCGAAACTTTTCCAATATCGCTAGCTTTTTTATAATATTCAGCTGCTGGAGTGTATGCTTTCTCAATATAATAGCAGTCGCCAATACGATTTAAAACATCATTTAAAATTTCGCTGTCAGCATATCCTGGCTGAAGTTCAAATTTGCGGAACCATGAGTTTGCAACTACATACTCTTTTTTATTAAAATAAGCATAACCCAAATTATAATGTGCTTTTGAATATTCATCAAGACTAACAGAACCTGTAATGTTTACAAAATCTTTAAACATTTTTATAGCATCTTCAACATTTCCAAGTCGGTAATAGGCTTCGGCTTTCCAATAATGTGCCAAAGCATCAATGGTTTTATCATAAATTTTGTAATCTAAAGACTTGTCAAACATTACTATTGCCTCATTATATTTTAGTTGAGTAAAATGTTCCAAACCTCTAAAATAAGTTAGTCTTTGATAAGCAGCATCAATTTTTGCATTTCGATTTTGCATTTTTTCAATAGTCGCAATAGATGCTTGATAATTTTTTGTGCTTAAAAATGCGTCAATTAAATAGTCGTATGCCAAATCTGTGCGTGGCGAATTTGGATATTCTTTAATATATAAAGTAAAAGCATTAATTGCTTCGTTAAATGGCGACATAGAAAGCTCAAAACTTAATTGTGCAAAATTGAAAAGAGCATCTTCTTTAATTTTTGGATTGTAATTATATTTTGAAGCAAGTTCAAAAGAACGTAGAGCTTCAATTTTTTTATCTAATTTTATATTGCAATCGCCCATGTGGTAAGCAGCGTTTTGACTTAAAGTGTCTTTCATATTTGCAATTTTGCTAAAAGAATTAGCTGCTTTATCGTATTGTTTAGTGCTGTAGTAAGCAAAACCTAATTCATAAAAGTCATAGTCGTTTGCTGAACTTGTTGAATTTACATAATTATTTAAATGTGGAATTGCTTCCGAGTATCTTCCTTTTCTATAGTAAGCCGAACCTAAAAGTTTATTTATTTCAGCTGCTCTACCGCCAGATTCTTTTTCTAAAATTTTGGGAGCATATTCAATTAATTCATCATATTTTTCTTGTAAATAATAAATGTGAATAATGTAAAAAGGAGTGATAGAAGCATAAGAAGGACTTTTTTCTAATTCTAAAAATCCCAATAAAGCTGTTTGATATTGTTCGTTTATATATTTTAGGTGTGAATAAAAATATAATGACATTGGTCCATAAATATTATTTGCATCTTTTGATTCATAAAATGCTTTAGCTGCTCTATCAAAATCTTTTCTTGCAAAATGACTATAACCAAGTTTGAAAAAATATTCTGATTTTTCATCGGCTTGTAGCAATAATCTATCTGTTTTTTCGTACCATTTAATGGCATTTTTATAATCTTTATTTCTAAATTTAAAGTTTGCCATTTGAAAACTTGCATTATTGCTATTTCTGCTTTCAGGGTGATTTTCAATAAAATTTGTTATTTGAAATTCTGCATCATTATTAAGTAAATTCATAGAGGAAATAGCATAATAAAAAGCTGCATCGTCTTTATAAGATGCAAATTCTTGACCATCATGAAGTAATATTTCTGAAAATAATTTTTGGGCAGGTACATACATTCCCTTTTCATATAAATTAATTGCAGAAGTCCATTTGGTTTCCATTTCATTGTAGGCTTGAGTAGTTTGAGCTTGTATCGAAAAGCTTATTAACACGACTAAAGCTGTTGAAATAAATCTGATTTTCATGTTTATACTTTTTTCAAAATTTATAAATATTCAAAATTACAAAACTTATCGTTAGTAGTTTTTACAATCTGAAATATTAATTAACACGACCTTGTTTATTACTATATTGTTAGTGTTTGATTTACGATAATAAAATTTTTAATTTTGTTGTTTATATTTTATAACCTATTTGTAATAAATTTTATTGTTCAAAATTATGGAAGACAGTACATATTTGATTAAGACCGAAAATTTGAATGTTTATCAAGATGAAAATCTGATTTTAGAAAATGTAAATATTGAAATTGACCTTGGCGAGTTTGTTTATTTTATTGGAAAAGTTGGTAGTGGTAAATCAAGCTTGCTAAAAGTTTTATATGCAGAGCTTGATATTAAAGAAGGCGAAGCAAAAGTTGCAGGTTATAATTTGAATAAAATTAAAAATAAACATATTCCTATGTTGAGACGAAAAATTGGAATGGTTTTTCAAGATTTTGAATTAATGGCAGACAGGAATGTGTTTAAAAATTTAGAATTTGTTCTAAAAGCAACTAATTGGAAATCAAAAATTGATATTGATACTCGAATAAACGAAGTTCTTGAAAGCGTTGGAATGTTGGATAAGAAAATTTCAATGCCTACAAAACTGTCGGGAGGAGAAAAACAATCTATTAGCATAGCAAGAGCTTTATTAAATAATCCACCATTGATTTTTGCTGACGAACCAACTGGAAATCTCGACCCCGAGAGTGCTGATTCTCTAATGAAAATTTTACACGAACTTCCAAAACAAGGAAAATCTGTTATTATGGTTACCCACAATCATGCATTTTTGAAAAAATATCCGGGCAGAGTGTTTTTGTTCGAAGATGGAAAAGTTACTGAGCAGATTGAACAAGGGATAGATCTAATCAGTTAAAAGTTAAAAGTTAAAAGTGGCTGACGCGTCTATTGCTTCGCAGGTTCGCAAGCTCACTCTGCTCGCAATTCAGTTGAAAGTTAAAAGTTAAAAGTTAAAAGTAGGCTGACGCGGAATCAGTTAAAAGTTAAAAGTCGAAAGTGGCTGACGCGTCTATTGTTTGAACCACAAAAGACACAAAAGGGCACAAAAGACACAAAAGTTAAAAGTTAAAAGTTGAACCGAGCTTGCGAGCTCACCGAAGGTAAAGTAGGCTGGCGCATACTCAGTTGAAAGTTAAAAGTTAAAAGTTGAAAGTAGCTGGCGCGTCTATTGCTTCGCAGAGTTCGCAAGCTCACTCTGCTCGCTTTGATGATAATTGTCCGAAGAACAACACAAAACCATCAAAGGTTTGTCCGTAGGACAATTCAGTTAAAAGTTTATAAAGTAAAAAGTTCATAAAGGAATGCCAAGCAAAAAACCACTTTTAACTTTTAACTGAATGTTTTATCTTTCCACAAATTTTACTAAAAACTCAACACTAAAAACTAAAAACTAAAAAAACCTCTGTTTTTTTTTGCACAATTAAAATAACTTACTAAATTTGTAACAGAAAATAATAAAAATCAGCTCATTATGGGTATTACAAAAACTAAGCAGGTTATGAAAAAAGCAAGAAATTTATTAATACAACCGATGGCGATTACTGCGGCATTGGTATTGACATTTGGTGTGATGGTTATGATGACATCATGTGATAAAGATTGTAATGATCCAAAAGATCCAAATTGTCCGAATTATGTTCCACCGGTTATTGATGATACAATTCCAGATAATCCAGTTGATACAACTCCGGACAATCCGGTAGAGCCAAAATGTGATAAAGAAGAAGCTGATTTAGCAGCCGCACAAGCCGAAGAAGCCAGAATTAATGGCGATTTTACAATAAATGCAGATTCTTGTATTTATTATTGGGCACCACAAACATCAACAGTATTTATGGAAAGTGCTTGGAATAATTTACATAATGTTGGAACCCCACCATATACTAAAAGAGATTCTGTGCATGTATTAACTTCAAGAGCTAATGGTATATTACCAATAATTTCTGAAACACATCCAAAGTATTTAGAATTAAAGGCTGTATCAAGGACAGGTGGTAATGCTTTGACAGCATGGGATTTATATGTGGGGGCGCAAGCCACTACTCAGGCTGCACAAACAGCATTAACAGATTGTCAAAACAGCAGATAAGAAAACTTGCATTTTATTAAATATAAAAATCCGCATTATTAATTGCCCCGCTCGCTCGAATTTGTAAAATCAGACGAATAGTTTAATAGACTATAAACACTATACGGTTAAAAAAATAAATACCCATTTATTTGTCTCTAATGACAACACAAGACTATCAAAGGTTTGTCCGTAGGACAACATGTGCTTAACCGTAGGCGCAGCCTACGGTAGTTATACCCTCAAAAGCCTTGCCCGCAAGGGCAACACAATAACTCAGTTGAAAGTTTATAAAGTAAAAAGTTCATAAAGGAATGCCAAGCAAAAAACTTCTTTTAACTTTTAACTGATTTGCAGTGTCTTATCTATACAAATTTTAATTTATTGTACTACCCCAAATTAATAAAAGTGGTATTGTATTTTCCGTAAATTTCATTAAATTCAAGGAATTTAATCCGCAAATTTGATTGAATTTGTGGAATTTTATTTATATTTGTAAAAAAATGAAATTATGATTAATCGAATTTTAAGCAAAGAAATAGATAAACGTTTGTTTTCAGGAAAAGCAATTATTATTCTCGGAGCAAGGCAGGTTGGCAAAACTTCGTTGCTTCATAGTAAATTTGGTGGAAATCCAAATGTGCTTTGGTTAGAAGGTGATAATATAGAAACTCAATTATTATTTGAGAATTTTTCACTTTCATTTGCAAAAACACTAATTGGAGACAAGAAAATTTTAATTATTGATGAAGCTCAAAACATTTTGAATATTGGCATTAAATTAAAAATTATTATTGACCAAATGAAAGATATTCAGGTAGTTGCTACAGGAAGTTCGTCTTTTGATTTGGCAAATAAAATTAATGAACCACTTACTGGCAGAAAATGGGAATATAAATTATATCCCATATCTTTTGCAGAGATGGTTGCACATCACGGTTTTTTTGAAGAGTACAAAATGTTGGAGCAACGTCTTGTTTACGGTTATTACCCCGAAGTGGTGATGCAAAAAAATGAAAATATGGTAGAAGTTCTGCAGGGTCTTGCAACAAGTTATTTGTACAAAGATGTGTTGAAATGGGAAAATATTCAAAAGAGCGATAGAATGATAAAACTTCTGCAAGCCTTAGCTTTTCAAATTGGCGGTCAGGTGTCATATACTGAATTGGGCAAAATCTGTGGATTAGATAGCAAAACCATTGAGAAATACATTCTATTGTTAGAACAAGCTTTTATTATTTTTAGATTGAACTCTTTTAGTCGCAATCAACGAAATGAATTGAAATTTAGTAAGAAAATTTATTTTTATGATCACTTCTGTCCGAAAGTTTCCATAAAATAGCACAACTTCTTTTGTAACTCATTGTATATTAGTGTGTTAAAATTCAAACTTTGTCTGAATCCAGAATTTATCTTGGTCAAATAATGTTCTACCAGGT
>Ga0209719_1003450_pt1 | contig 14365 bp, 11 predicted proteins | sample AD_JPNAS2_MetaG_FD_184421 | JGI IMG/M metagenome (GOLD analysis project Ga0209719, IMG submission 184421) | Active sludge microbial communities of municipal wastewater-treating anaerobic digesters from Japan - AD_JPNAS2_MetaG (SPAdes) (version 2) | ecosystem: Engineered > Bioreactor > Anaerobic...
ATCAGGATATGCTCAACGAGCGCCCTCGAAAAATACTCAACTGGAAGTCTCCTGCTCAATGCTTCCAAGAACTCCTTATATCAAACCAACCTTCAAACTGATCCTTGAATCTGCCGAGGGTCGCACCGGCTGATATGGATTTTGAGTTTGTTAAAGGTCGCGCTATTGAGTGTGGGCGAAAGTTTATTTGGCCGAAGAATCTTGCGGAAATTGAGGGTGTCCTTCTACAGCCATTGGTTGATTTGATATCGGCTGTTCATCCAGTATTAATTCCTGTGATAGATCAGTATGCCGGCAAGCGATTTACATCACATGACCGTGAGTTTGAGGTTGCTTCTCGTGGGCGGATTAAAGTTGCGCACAATGGGCCGCTGGATCGTGCAATGGTTCGCCAATACACTCGTTCAATCCCCTCCTCGTGGAGGCAGAAAATTCTAGAAGCTGCGGCGTTTATCTGTGCCCACTGCGGGGCGGACTTGAGGATGACTGGCCACGAGATTGATCATATCGTACCTTTTTCCAAAGGTGGCGCTACTGTTATGGAGAATCTTCAAGCCTTGTGTCCTAAGTGTAACTCGAAAAAGGGGAACCGTTATTGTAGATAGTCAGCCAGACCACTGGTGTTGTTTGAAAATGGGGAAGGGTGAGCTTCTTGGGTACGCTGTTCTGTACTTGGTACAAAAGCCGATTGCCGGGCTTACCGCATGGGCTAAGTTGCCTCGCATGAGCATCGCCGAACTACGCAAACTCCCCTCGCAAGAAAAGATGAGGATCATCGAAGCGCTGTGGGGCGATGTAGCGGCCGATGGTGAGGCGTTTCCCAGCCCGGCGTGGCATGTGGGCGAATTGCGCGAGACCGAAACGAAGTTCGAGGCGGGGCATATCGAAGTCGTCGATTGGAGTGCCGCGAAACGAGAGTTGCGTGGCCGCTTCGAATGACGTGCCGATGGGAGGCTGGCGCAGTGCTCACGCGCTCCGCTACGAGTTTTAGAGTTGGGCTGCGGTGGTGGCTCCTGCTTGCGGACCGGCTTGCTGGCGTAGCGGAGGCCGTGAGGCCTTCGCCTGAGGGGCGCGGCGAAATTTTCACGAATTCCGCTACACGGATTGGGGCATGGGAATGGGTGTCAGACGCGAGGCTTGTCTCATGGGGCGGGAGCGTGCCTTGTCGTGGGCGATGTCTTCCGCCCCCGCTCCCTTGTCGCCGCTGCCCGGCAATCCCGACACCGATGCCGTGCTCGACCGTTTTTTGTCGGCCATGGCGGAGCGCGGGTTGCAGCTCTACGGCGAGCAGGAGGAGGCGATTCTGGAGCTGCTGGCGGGGCGCAACGTGATCCTCAACACGCCCACCGGCTCCGGAAAATCGCTGGTGGCGGCGGCGTTTCACTACAAGGCGCTGTGCGCCGGCGAGCGCTCCGTGTACACGTGCCCGATCAAGGCGCTGGTGAACGAAAAATTCCTGTCGTTGTGCCGCGATTTCGGGCCGGAAAACGTCGGCATGATGACGGGCGACGCGAGCGTGAATCCGCAGGCGCCGGTCCTGTGCTGCACGGCGGAGATTCTGGCCAACATCGCGTTGCACCGTGGCGACCGCAGCGACATCCGCGCGGTGATCATGGACGAGTTTCACTACTACTCGGACCCGGAGCGCGGTTACGCGTGGCAGGTGCCGCTGCTCACGATGCCCCACGCGCGCTTCCTGCTCATGTCGGCCACGCTCGGCGCGACGGCGTTTTTCGAGCGCGAGCTGGAGCGGCTGACCCACGCGCCGTGCGTGACGGTGCGCAGCGACCGGCGTCCGGTGCCGTTGCAATTCGAGTACAGCGAGACGCCGCTCTTGGAGCGGGTGGGGGAGCTCCTGGCGTTGAAACGCTCGCCGATCTACCTGGTGTATTTCACGCAGCGGGCAGCCTCCGAGGGCGCGCAGGACTGGATGAGCCTCAACCTCTGCACGAAGGAGGAAAAGGCGGCGCTGGCGACGGAGCTGGAGCGGGTGAAGTTCAACAGTCCGTACGGGCGCGAGATGAAGCGCTGGCTGCGGCACGGCATCGGCGTGCACCACGCGGGGTTGTTGCCCAAGTACCGGCTGCTGGTGGAGTCGCTGGCGCAGCGCGGGCTGCTCAAGCTGATCTGCGGCACCGACACGCTGGGCGTGGGCATCAACGTGCCGATTCGCACGGTGGTGTTTACCCAGCTTTTCAAGTACGACGGGCAGAAGGCGGCGATCTTGAGCGTGCGCGATTTCCGGCAGGTGGCCGGGCGCGCCGGGCGCAAGGGCTACGACGACGCCGGCTTCGTGGTCGTGCAGGCGCCCGATTTTGTGATCGAGAACAAGCGCGCCGAGGAGAAGGCCGCGGCGAGTCCGAACAAGAAGCGACCCGTGAAGCGGAGCGCGCCCGAGGGCTTTGTGGCGTGGGATTCCAAGACGTTCGACAAGCTGATGATCGCGCCGGCGGAGAACCTCGTGTCGCGCTTCGACATCTCGCACGGCATGCTGCTGCTCGTGCTCAGCCGCGATGCCGACGGCTGCCGCGCGATGCGGCAGATCATCGCGGATTGCCATGAGACGGCGGCGCGCAAGCGGCAGTTGCGGCACAAGGCCTGGCAACTCTTCCGCGCGCTGCTCGACCGCAAAATCGTGGAGTGGATCTCGCCGCAGCCGTCGGGCCGGAAGCTGCGCGTGAATGTGGAGCTGCAGGAGGATTTTTCGCTGCACCAGGCGCTCTCGCTGTACCTGCTCGACACACTGCCGAAGCTCGACCGCGAGTCGCCGGATTATCCGTTCGACGTGCTCACGTTGTGCGAGGCGATCGTGGAGGACCCGGATGCGCTGCTGCGCCGGCAGGTGGACCGGTTGAAGGGCGAGAAGCTGGAGGCGATGCGCGCCGAGGGCATCCCATACGAGGAGCGCATGGCGAAGCTGGAGGAAGTGGAGCACCCGAAGCCGTTGCGCGAATTTTTGTATGAGACGTTCAACGCGTTTGCGGCGGCGCATCCGTGGATCGGCAACGAGAACGTGCGGCCCAAGTCGATCGCGCGCGAGATGTACGAGGGCTACCACTCGTTTTCCGACTACGTGAGGCGCTACGGGCTGGAGCGCTCGGAGGGGCTGCTGCTGCGCCATCTCTCGCAGGTCTGGAAGGTGCTCGCGCAGACCGTGCCCGACTCGGCGAAGACCGAGCCGGTGGTCGAGATGGAGCTGTATTTCCGCGAGCTGATCCACGGGATCGACTCCAGCTTGCTCGAAGAGTGGGAGAAGCTGCGCAACCCGGAGTACGTGGCGGCGGAGGCGGCGGACAAACCCGCGCGGCCCTCGACGTACGATCTCACGCGCGACACCGCGAATTTCCAGCGGCTGGTGCGCATGCGCGTGCATGGCTTTTTGCAGGACGTGGCGGCGCGCGACTGGGAAAACGCGGCGGGGCAGGTCGAATCGGCCGGTGGCGACCTCGCGGTCGAGGCGCGCCGGATCGAGGCGGCGTTTACGGACTACTTTGCCGAGCGCGGGCGCTTCCGGCTCGATCCGGTGGGGCGCGCGGCGGGCAACACGCACTGGGACGAATCGACGGAGCCGGGCTCGCAGCCGGTGGCGCAGGTGCTGGTGGATGCCGACGAGCACAACGACTGGGAGGCGCGTTTCACGGTGCTGCTGGAGCGTTCGCGGACCGAGGCGCGCGCGGTGTTGCGCTTCGAGGACGTGGGGCCGATCGGAGTTTTCTAACACCCGGTTGCTTCGTACAACTACTGCTGGGCCCGGCGGGCTGCGGGCTTGCTGGGCGACGGATGCCCCGCGAGCCTCGTGAAAAACGCAGGCATGAAGTTGCGGATTTCCCCTTCTTTGGTGGTCGGCGCGTGCTATGTGGTGGCGCATGTGGCGGCGCACCACTCGGCCAGGTTTTTCGAGGTGAGCCCGGGCGTGTCGGTGTGGTATCCGCCGTGTGGGCTCGCGCTGGCGGTGCTGGTGCTGCTCGGGCTGCGTTTTGTCCCACTGGTGTGGCTGACGAATGTGCTCACGGCTTGGTTTTCCGGTGAGCTCTCGCAGTACGACGCGGGAGTGATTTTCCCAACGTTGATCACGGCGAACTACGCGCTGGCGGCGGTGGGGCTGCGCAGCTGGCTCTTGCCGTCGGGCATGCTCTGGCGGCCGTCCGATACGTGGAAGTTTATCGGGGTGCTCTTGCTGGCACCGTTGCCGGTCGCGGTGTTTGGCGCGGGGCTGTTGTGGGCCTGGGGTTTCGTGGCGGACGAGTCGGTGCTCACTGTCGCGGCACAGTGGTGGGCGGGCGATGCGAGCGGGCTGCTGACGATCGTGCCGACCGCGCTGGTGATCGGTTCGCTCGTGGTCCGTCCGGAGCACGAGCCGGAGTGCCATGTGCCGCGGATGACGCTGCGTCGGGGGCTGCTGGCGGCCGGGCAGGGGCTGTCACTCGTGGGCTGCCTGGTGCTGGTGTTCGCCTTTGAACCGTTGAGGCACTACCACGCGCTCTATCTGTGTTTCCTGCCGCTGGTGTGGATCGGGCTTCACCACGGTCTGCGCGGCGCGACGCTGGCGACACTCGTCGTGACGATGGGCGGGCTGATCGGCATGCACGAGACCGGCGAGACGCGCTACCGGGTGGTGGATTTCCTTTTGTTTGAACTGGCAGCGGTCGCCGTCGGGTTGGGGCTGGGGCTGGCGGCGGTGCATGGGATACTGCGGTCGCATCACGGGGCGTTGCGCGTGGACAGTGTCGAGGGGCGGGGGTGTACGCTGACGCTCGTGCTGCCGGTGTCGACCGGGCGCAGTTGAGCGGGCTGCGGGCGCAGCGCGGCCTTGCGGTGCGTGCGGCGCTCGGGCAGTGCTCGCGGTTTCATGAGCTGGATCGCCTGTAGTCTGGTCGCCGCCTTTTTCCTCGGATGCTACGAGCTGTGCACGAAGCACGCCGTGCGCAGCAATGCCGTGCTGCCCGTGCTTTTCCTGAGCACGGTGTGCGGTGCGTTGGTGTGGGGCACGCTACTGCTGGTGCAGGCGGTCTCGCCGGCGGCGCTGCCGGCGGGGTTGATCGTGCCGTCGATCACGTGGGTGCAGCATCTGCAACTGCTGCTGAAATCGCTGATCGTGGCGTCGTCGTGGGTGTGCACTTATTTCGCGCTCAAACATCTGCCGCTGTCGATCGCGTCGCCGATCCGGGCGACGGGGCCGGTCTGGACGGTGGTGGGGGCGATGGCGGTGCTCGTGGAGCGTCCGTCATGGATGGAGTTTCTCGGGATCGCGACGGCATTGGTCTCGTTTGTCTGCCTCTCGCTGGCGGGGCTCAAGGAGGGCATCCGTTTCCATCGCGACCGCTGGATCGGGTTCATGGTCGCGGGCACGGTGCTCGGCGCGGTAAGTTCGTTGTATGACAAGTACCTCTTGGGCGTGCTGCATTTCCCGGTGGCGACGGTGCAGGCGTGGTTCGCGATTTACCTGGTGGTGGTGTTTTTGCCGTTGGCGTTTGGGTGGTGGCGGCGCTGGTGGCCTCGCAACGAGTTTCACTGGCGCTGGAGCATCCCGTGCATCGCGGCGATGCTGCTGATTTCTGACTATCTGTACTTTATGGCGCTGAGGGAACCGGATGCGTTGATCTCGCTGGTGTCGGGCATCCGGCGGGGGAGCACGTTGATCGCGTTTGCCGGAAGCCTGCTGTTTTTCGGCGAACGCAATGGCTGGCAGAAGTTGCCGGCAGTGCTTGGGGTGTTGCTGGGTATTTTGCTGATCTTAATGGGTTAACTGAGCTTCATCGGGGGCGCGCCTAGGGCGTTTTTTCGCTCACGAGTCCTGTGAAGCGTGGCCGCCGTGCCGATATAAGGGCTGCCAGTGTGGGTGTGTTGTGGTTTGTGAGCGGCCCGGGTCGCCAGAGGCACCCGGGCCGCATTGTTTCTGTATGTCGGGAGCCACCGGTGGCGCGTATCCGGGGCAGGGGAGGGCATCTCGGGCATTGACGCGGATTTTCCGGGGGCGTTTCTTGTGCTTCATGCACGAATCCCGACCTGTCGATCCTCAGGTGAAGTATAAGCGCATCGTCCTTAAGCTCTCCGGCGAAGTCCTTCGCGGAGGTAAATCCGGCGACCCCATCGACGGGGCAGTGCTGGAGCGGATTTGTAACCAGGTTAAAGAGATCCACAGCCTCGGCGTGCAGGTCTGCGTGGTGATCGGCGGCGGTAACATCTTCCGTGGCAGCCTCGGCGAAAAGCGCGGGGTGGACCGCACCACCGGCGACTACATGGGCATGCTCGCCACGGTGATCAACAGCCTCGCGCTGATGGATTGCCTCGAAAAACTCGGCGTCACCACCCGCGTGCAGAGCGCCATCCCGATGAACCAGGTTGCCGAGCCGTTTATCATGCGTCGCGCGATCCGCCACCTCGAAAAGGGCCGCGTCGTCATCTTCGCTGCGGGCACCGGCAACCCCTATTTCTCGACCGATACGACGGCTGCGCTGCGCGCCAGCGAGATGCATGCCGACATCATCATGAAGGCCACCAAGGTCGATGGCGTGTACAACAAGGACCCGAAGAAATTCCCCGACGCCGTCAAATACGACCACCTCACCTTCATCGACGCGCTTCGCCAGCGCCTCAACGTCATGGACTCCACGGCGTTTTCGCTCTGTCTGGACAACAACATCCCGATCCTCGTGTTCGATCTCAACGACGTCGGCGCCACGCGCCGCGCCGTCCTCGGCGAGAAGGTTGGCACCCTCGTGCACGGCTGATTTTTTCCACCTTAACCCCACTCATTCCCATGTCCCATCCGATTGTCACCGATACCCAGGCGAAGATGAAAAAAGCGATGGATCGCACGCTGCATGAGTTCAGCGGCATCCACACCGGCAAAGCCACGCCGGCCATGGTCGAGACGGTCATGGTCGAGGCCTACGGCAGCCAGATGCGCCTCAAGGAGTGCGCCGCCGTCAGCACGCCCGACCCCCGCATGATCATGATCACCCCGTGGGACGCCACCCTCTGCAAGGCCATCGAAAAGGGCATCCAGTTGGCCAACCTCGGCTTCAACCCGATCGTCGACGGCAAGACCGTGCGCATCCCGCTCCCCGAGATGAGCCGCGAGCGCCGTCTGGAGTTCGTGAAACAGGCCCACAAGCTCGCCGAGGAAGGCCGCGTCTATGTGCGCAACGTCCGCCGCGACCAGATGGAAACCCTCAAGAAGGCCAAGCTCTCCGAAGACGAGACCAAGCGCACCGAGAAGGAAATCCAGACCCTCACCGACAAGTTCATCAAGGACATCAACGACGCCGTCGCCGCGAAGGAGAAGGAACTCCTCGCCGTCTGAGCGCCCCGCTCTCGCAGCATGGCGCGGCCGCGCGGATTGTCGCACGCCGCGCCTTCTTTTGACCCACTCTCTACGCTCCCCATGCAGGTTTTGAAAAACGCCTCCGGCGCCGTCGTGCGCCGCATCGTCATCAAGCTCGGCACCGGCGTGCTCACCTACGGCGTCGGCCAGCTCGATGCGGTGCGCATCGCGTCGATCTGCGATCAGGTGGCCCGCCTGCGTGCGCAGGGGCTCGAAGTGATCGTCGTCAGCTCTGGCGCGGTCGGTCTCGGCATGGGCAGTCTCGGCCTCGCGAAAAAGCCGAAGGAAGTCGCGAAGAAACAGGCCTGCGCCGCCATCGGCCAGAGCCGCCTCATGCAAACGTGGCAGGAAGGCTTCGCGCCGCACGGCATCACCGTCGCCCAGGTGCTCCTTACGCACGACGACCTGCGCGTGCGCGCCCGCTACCTCGGAGTTAAGGCCACGCTCCGCCAGTTGATCGCCTACGGCACCGTCCCGATCATCAACGAAAACGACACCGTCAGCGCCGCCGAGATCAAGTTTGGCGACAACGACACGCTCTCCGCGATGGTCGCCAGCCTCGTCGAGGCGGACCACCTCGCCATCATTTCCACCGCGCCCGGCCTCATCGACATGAAGGGCACCGGCGAGGTTGTCCCCGTCGTCGAGAGAATCACGCCCGAGATCGAGGCGATGGCCGGCGGCACCACGAGCGAGACCGCCACCGGCGGCATGATCAGCAAAATTTCCGCCGCGAAAGTGGCAACCAAGGCCGGCTGCGGCGTCTTCATCGCTAGCGGCTCCGAGCCCGACATCGTGCCGCGCCTGCTCTCCGGCACCGGCCCCGGCACGTTTTTCGCGCCCAGCGGCCTGAAGATGCACGCGAAGAAACGCTGGCTCGCCTATTTCCAGCGCCCCACCGGCACCGTGCTCATCAACGCCGGCGCCGTCCCCGTGCTCCGTGGCCAGGGCCGCAGCCTGCTCGCCGTCGGCGTGATCGGCTGCAAGGGCAAGTTCGCCGCCGGCGACGTCGTCAACATCGCCGGCCCCGACGGCAAACTCGTCGCGCGCGGCAAAACCGCCTACGCCAGCGACGACATCGCCAAAGTCTCCGGCCAGCACGAGCACGCCCTGCGCGCGCTTTTCCCCGCGCGCAAGCATCTCGAAGTCGTTCACCGCGATAATCTCGTGCTGCTTTGAGCGGTCTCGGCGGCCCGGCGGCGCCCACCGCCGGCGCCTCGCCTGAAAAATGACTTTGCCAGCGGGGGCGCGGCTTGCAAAAAACCTGCCCTTTATGCCGACGCTAAAGTTTGCCGTTCTCCCTGGTGACTACATCGGGCCCGAGGTCATGACCGAGGCCCTGCGTGTGCTCGAACACGTGGCCAAAAAGGAAGGCCTCACGCTCTCCTACAAGATCGCCGACGTGGGCGGCGCAGGCATCGACAACCACGGCAAGGCCCTGCCGGACTCCACGCTGGCGCTGTGCCGCGAGTCCGACGCCATCCTCTTCGGCTCCGTCGGCGGCCCGAAGTGGGAGAAACTGCCCCCGAGCCAGCAGCCCGAGCGCGCGGCCCTGTTGCCACTGCGCAAGGCGTTTAACCTTTTTGCCAACATCCGCCCCGGCCTCCTGTACTCGGATCTGCGCGACGCCTCGCCGCTCAAGACCGAGCGCATTCCCAACGGCATCGACATCGTCTGCATCCGCGAGCTGACCGGCGGCATCTACTTCGGCAAGAAGGAGACCGTCACCCTCGAAAACGGCGAACAGCAGGCGAGCGACACGATGGTTTACAAAACCTCCGAGATCGAGCGCATCGCCGAGGTGGCCGCCGTCACCGCCCGCGCCCGCGGCAAGAAAGTCTGCTCGGTCGACAAGGCCAACGTGCTCGAAACCTCCGTGCTCTGGCGCAAGACCGTCGTCGCCTATTTCGCCAAGCACCATCCCGACCTCGCGCTCTCGCACATGTACGTCGACAACGCCGCCATGCAGCTCGCGCGCGACCCCAACCAGTTCGACGTGCTCTTCACCGAAAACATGTTTGGCGACATCCTCTCCGACGAGATGGCTGTGATCTGCGGCTCGCTCGGCATGATGAGCTCCGCCTCGCTCGGCACCGGCACGAACTCGCACGGCAAACCCTTTGGCCTCTTCGAGCCGGCCGGCGGCACCGCCCCCGACATCGCCGGCAAGGGCGTGGCCAATCCCTGCGCGCAGGTGCTCTCCGGCGCCCTCATGCTCCGCTACAGCTTCGGCATGGATGCGCTCGCCACGAAGATCGAGGCCGCCGTCCGCAAGACCGTCACGGTGGACGGCTATCGCACCGGCGACATCGCCTTCGGCAAACCCTCCGTCGGCACCAAAGCCATGGCCGACGCGATCATCGCGAATCTTTGATTCGCGAAAGCGTGAAGGGTGAACGGTGAAGAGTGAAAACCAGAACGAAGACGGCCCGGCGGACATCCGCGAGCGGTCGTTTTCGTTCGCACTTCGCATCGTGAAGCTCTGTCAGTCGCTGGATGCCGATCCCGGTGTCCAGCGCACGCTCGCCCGTCAGCTTCTGCGCTCGGGCACCTCGATTGGTGCCAACGCCGAAGAGGCGCACGGTAGTCAGAGTAAGGCCGACTTCGTCTCCAAGATGTCCATCGCCTGTAAAGAAGCCCGCGAAACTCATTACTGGCTCCGCCTGCTCGCCGCATCCGAGATCGTGCCAGAGAAACGCCTCCACGAGTTGATCGACGAATCCAACCAGCTCATCGCCATTCTCACCACCATCGTGAAAAAGTGCCGCCCGGTTTCCTAGCTTTCACTTTTCACCCTTCACCCTTCAATTTTCCCATGACCTCTGCCGAGATCCGCCAGTCCTTCCTCGATTTCTTCCACCGCCAGCAGCACACCATCGTGCCGAGCTCCTCGCTGCTGCCCGACTCGCCGGGACTGCTCTTCACCAACGCCGGCATGAACCAGTTCGTGCCCATCTTCCTCGGCGATAAAAAGCCCAACGTCTCCACGTGGGCCGGCGTGCGCCCCGCACGCGACAACCGCGCCGCCGACACCCAGAAGTGCATCCGCGCCGGCGGCAAACACAACGACCTCGAAGATGTCGGCTGGGATACCTACCACCACACGATGTTCGAGATGCTCGGCAACTGGTCCTTCGGCGACTACTTCAAGAAGGAGTCGATCACCTGGGGCTGGGAGCTGCTCACCAAGGTTTGGGGCATGCCGGCCAAGCGCCTTTTCGCCACCGTCTATTCGCCCAACAAGGCCAAGAACGACCCGTCCGAGTTCGACCAGGAAGCCTACGACATCTGGGCCGACATCTTTCGCCGCGAGGGCCTCGACCCCGCCGTCCACATCGTTTACGGCAACAAGAAGGACAACTTCTGGATGATGGGCGACACCGGCCCGTGCGGCCCGTGCTCCGAGGTCCATTTCAACCTCCAGGCCTCCGACGACGAGGCCGAGGGCCGCAAGCTCGTCAACGCGTCCTCCCCGCGCTGCATCGAGATCTGGAACCACGTCTTCATCCAGTTTAACGCCAACGCCGACGGCACCTTCTCGCCGCTCGCCGCCAAGCATGTCGACACCGGCATGGGCTTCGAGCGCGTCGCCGGCATCTACGCCACGACCGGCGGCTTCAAGGACTTCTCGGCCGAGCCGTCGAACTACAACTCCGACGTCTTCACGGCGCTCTTCGACGTCGTCGCGAAACTCTCCGGCAAGACCTACACGCGCACCGTGCCGACCAAGCGCGAAGGCATCTCCGAGCAGGAGAAGACCGACGTCGCCTTCCGCGTGCTCGCCGACCACGCGCGCTGCGTCTCGTGCGCCATCGCCGACGGCATCATGCCCGGCAACGATGGCCGCAACTACGTCATCCGCCGCATCCTCCGCCGTGGCATTCTCTACGGTCGCAAGGATCTCGGCCTCGGCGTCGGTTTCTTCGCGCAACTCGTGCCGGCCGTCGTCGCCTCGCTCGGCGACGTCTTCCCCGAGCTCAAGCAGCAGCAGAACATCATCGAGCGCGTCATCCGCTCCGAGGAAGAATCTTTCGGCCGCACGATCGACCGCGGGCTCAAGCAATTCGAGACTGCGTCGTCCGCCGGCAACATCAGCGGCCATGCCGCCTTCGAGCTCTACGACACCTACGGTTTCCCGCTCGACATGACGCAGCTTCTCGCCGCCGAGCGCGGGCTCACGGTCGATGTCGCCGGCTTTGAGGCCGAGATGGAGAAACAGCGTGAGCGCGCCCGCGCCGCGCAGAAGAAGGAGATCGTCGTCGCTGCCACCGAGGGCAGCGAGACCGTCGAGCACAATCCGACTGTTTTCCTCGGCTACTCCGAGCTGAGCGCCGAGGCGCAGTTGCTCGAAGTCGTCCGCACCGAGAAGGACACGTTCCTCGTTTTCGACCGCACTCCGTTCTACGCAGAGATGGGCGGCCAGGCGGGCGACACGGGCACGGCGACCATCGACGGCCACGCGTTCCAGATCGTCGATACGATCAAGGACAAGTCGGGCCGCGTGCTCCACAAGCTTGCCTCCGATTCGAAACAGGTCCCGGCCAACGGCAGCACCGCCAAGCTGGCGGTCGATGTCGTGCGCCGGCGCGCGATCGCGCGTCACCACACCGCCGAGCATTTGATCCACTGGGCGCTGCGCAAGACGCTCGGCTCACACGTCCGCCAGGCGGGTACGCACAAGACCGCCGAGCGCATGCGTTTCGACTTTGCCCATTTCGAGGCGTTGACGCCTGCGCAGCTCCGCGAGATCGAGCAGCTCGTCAACGAGCGCATCCTCGACAACGCCAAGGTCGCGTGTTTCGAGACCGAGTTTGACCAGAAGCCCGAGGGCACGCTGGCGTTCTTCGGCGAGAAGTACGGCAAGGTGGTCCGCGTGGTCGATGTCGGTGGGTACAGCCGCGAACTCTGCGGCGGCACGCACGTCTCGACGACGGGAGAGATCGGCCTGATCAAGATCGTCTCCGAGTCGGCCATCGCGGCCGGCACGCGGCGTCTGGAGATCGTGGCCGGACAGGCTGCGCTGGACTTCATCGCCGAGCGCGAGGCGGTGCTGGCGAACGTGGGTTCGCAGCTCTCCGCCGGCCCGCTCGATGTGGCCAAGAAGCTCGACGCGGTGCTCGCCCAAAAGGCGGAGCTCGAGAAGAAGCTGAAGGCATTTGAGCAGAAGGCGGCGGCGGGCCTCTCCGAGGAACTCGCGGCCAAGGCCACGCTTAAGGGCGACCTCAAGTTTGTGTCGGCGGTCGTCTCCGTCGATGCGCCCGATGCGTTGCGCACGCTCGGCACGCAAGTCCTGCAAAAGCTGGGCGAGGGCGTGGTGGTGCTCGGCGCGGCGCTGGGCGAGAAGGCGACCGTCGTGGCGTTCTGTTCGCCGGCGGCGATCAAGGCCGGCCATCAGGCGGGCAAGATCGTCAACGAGCTCAGCCAGAAGCTGGGCGGCAAGGGCGGCGGCAAGCCGGACTTCGCGATGGGCGGCGGCAAGGAGCCGGCCAAACTCGCCGAAGTGATCCAGGGTTGAGCCCCGGACAAATAATTAAGCCTGGTCTGCAAGGGCCGGGCTTTTTTGCGCCCAGCGAATCGGGTTTCCTGCCCTGGTTTCGTAGAGGCGCAGCCTTGCTGCGCCTTTTTTAGCGTCGTCGGGCATCGGCCCGGGGCCGCGCCTGCGTTTCCACGGGCAAACGCAGACCGTCTCAGGTCTCCGCAGGACTGCTCTTCAGCGTCTCACGCGACGTCCCGGCGTTCCGCCTTCCGCGTTGCGCCGGCGGCGTCTCGTGGTCGAGGGCGTCTTTCACCGCTTGCGCGAGCGCGTGGATCGGATCGCCGGCGTTGGGGTAGAGCGCCTCGACGGGCACTTTCGGAAACGCCTTTTCGCCTTTCCAAAAACGCGCCGGATCGAAGGAGAACTTCGCCACCAGCCGCCGCCCGAAATCGATCTCGTAGTGCTGGTAGTTGTCCTTCTGCTCGCAGTCGCCCATCTCCGGGTACTCGCCGAGCAGGTAGCCTTCCTGGATGTGCGGGCGCACCGCCGTCGGCGGACACACGCTGGAGAGCCGCAGGATTTGCAGGCCGCTCTCGGCGCTCGCCGTGACCGCGCCGCTCAGATTGGGCACGCCCACCACGAAGAGAAACGCCTCGCCCGTCGCGCCGATCGAGGCAAACGAGGCCGCGATGCGCAGCGAGTGCGTCACGTCGAGCAGCGGAGTCGGGCACACTTCGTAGTGCTGGAGCAGCGCCCAGCGCAGGATGCGTTGACGTTTCAGCCGCGTGCCGCCGAGGCGGAAGTGCTGCGGATCGTAGCGCCGCAGGAGCTCTTGCTCGGCGCGCGCGAGGGTGGCGAACCGGCGTGCGAGCAGCGCGCTGTCGGGGTTGAGCCCGTGGCCGGCGAGCGGGCGGAAGAGCGAGGGCTTCAGCGTCGTGTTGCCCTCCTTGTTGAGGAAGTCGGCGTGTTGCCCGCGAAAGAGGAGCACGTGGTCGCGGTTGCGGTACTGGAGCTCCGCGACCTTCCGCGCCAGCTCCAGAAACGTCTCCACGCGGCAGTCGGCGTGTTTGCGGATCTCCGTGTTGGTGGCGGGCCGGGCCTCGGTGCCGGCACCGATAAACGACCACAATGCGGCGCGTCCGATGGTTTCCATGGTCAGGCGGCGGGGCTTGCGACGCCGCGCAGCGCCACGTGGGCGCCGGTCGTGCAGGGTGAGGGGAGACGCGGCTCGGGTTTCATGCTGGCCCGCCCACCGTGCAATCCGCCCCCGCCCAATGCAAAATGATTTTCCCAGCGGGCGAGGGCGAGGCGGCTGGCGGCCGGTTGGTGGGCTGTGCCCGTGTCAATTCTCCTTCAATATACTTACGGAGTCGTTTTACCTCTCTCTGCTGCGAACCATCAAAGCCGCGCGGGTTCGCTCGGATGAGTAGTCCGGGTGAGGTGGCCCCCGAAAGTTGGACAGCGGGGATGGTTAAGAGCAGAACCACGAACGATCCCGCGTCATGTCCAAGAAACGTCGTACATTCAGTCCCGAGTTCAAAGCCCAGGTCGGGCTTGAGGCC
>Ga0209719_1003454_pt1 | contig 14341 bp, 14 predicted proteins | sample AD_JPNAS2_MetaG_FD_184421 | JGI IMG/M metagenome (GOLD analysis project Ga0209719, IMG submission 184421) | Active sludge microbial communities of municipal wastewater-treating anaerobic digesters from Japan - AD_JPNAS2_MetaG (SPAdes) (version 2) | ecosystem: Engineered > Bioreactor > Anaerobic...
TTACCTGAAAGAACTCGAGTTCCGGTACAATAACCGGCGAAACGAAATATTTAATATTCTCTGTCAGTTTGCATGTGACTTTATACCTCTTGTGCCAGATAGGGAGTAATCACCTTTTTTAAATAACGAAATCAACATATCACTGAATAGAAGAGATTACTTCATCACTCTGATCAGGGAGTGAAGTACACGTACAACGACTTCAGGAATATGCCTCGAAAGCACAAGATGTTCTGTTCTATGATCCGCAAGGGCAACTGCTGGGATAATGCACAGATGGAGAGCTTTTCCGAACACAAAGGACATAATTGGCAATTTACATCCAGATTCCCGCAGTAAATTTACACCCACTTTCCCACAGGTGTACACATTCCCTCTCGACCGCAGTGGGTGTCCCCTTAGTGCGGGAATCTGGATGTCCCTAGACAGCATCTGACTTTATCGTTAGTAGCCTAGGTTTGTGACAACAATATTGAGTCAATTAAAGCAAAAATGTATCATTTTCAACCAAGTATTTCAGTAATTTCCTTACTTATTGAAATAAGCTTAGGAATTAGCGCTTGAGCTTTTTTTTCGGTAAACCTGTCAGAAGGCCCAAAAACTCCAAGAGAAAAAATAACATCCCCATTTACATTAAAGATCGGTACGGCCACGCCTCGGGCACCTTCATTCTCTTCCGAAAAACTATATGCATAGCCATTATCTCTAACCTGTTTTAATGATTTCAATAATTCCTCCGGGTCAGTAATTGTATTCGAGGCAATTTTATGTATTTTCTTAATCTCCTGAAAAATCACTTCCTCACCCAAGAAAGCCAGCAATGCCCTTCCTGATGAACCTGCCCACAAGGGGAAAATTTCCCCCACACGGGTAGAACATCTTACAAGAAAAGGAGAATTGATATGCTCATAACACATGCGATTCCCTTTTCCTGGCCCAAATAAAGAGACCGTTTCTTGAGTCTCCTTCCATATCCGCTCCATGAATGAATAAACAATCCTTTGAGGTTTATAATAATCTCTCGCGATGTTGCCCAAGACAAAAACGCCCAATCCAAGCGAATATGTTTTATCTTTATTGCGAAACAGAAATTTTCTCTTCTCAAGTGTTCGAATTAGGCGTAATGCAGTTGAAGGATGCAAAGCAGTCTGATTACAAATGTCTTTCAAAGAATAATTAGAATTATTTTTGGAAAAACATTCCAAAATATCAATAACTCTTTCAATTACTTTTACTGATTCCGTCAAGAAAATCAAATCCTTATTCGTTTTAGAGGACTATTAAAAAACATGCAAGTATTTATACATTACCTTTTTCCGGCTCTCCGAATGAAAAAGATAAAAAATTCCTCAGGTGCTTGTTTTCAATTTCAAGGATGTAAACTTTTTCTTTTAAATGTTTGTTTTCCATCAATAACTCAATAATTTGGGAGGTTTTATTACTACCGTAATTATTTCTGCATTTCTTTTGAAAACTTTCCGGACCATGATCAATATACTGTTTTTTCCATCTTCGTATCAAAGTGTGGTTAATACCATAAACCCTAGATAACTTGGAAATAGGAATACCCTTCTCTATAAATTGCAGAACAATATTTATTTTGAAATCTGATCCATATTTTTTGCGTTTGAGGCTACTATTTTCTCGCATAAAAACCTCCGAAATCTTTTCCCTGGTTATTGCCTGGATTCCCATTAATACTACATTCCCGGCATTTATAAACTGCGGCGCCGGGATGCCCAGCTCAGCGTAGATGCCTTTCTGTTTCTTCGTGACTTCGCCAGGTACCCTCTCATGTCCCAGAGCCTCAAACAGCTCTATCACATCCAGCTCGTAGAGCAAGCTCTTCAATGTCCATTTATCAAACAATCCGGAGTCCTGCATCTTCTACTTGACAAATGTCCTTGCTGCGGTATAGAGGCAACGCCTCAAAGGGATCCTTTACCTCTTTTGAAAGCAAAACGAAACACCCGTGATTCTTTGCCGCTTTCAGTATAGCATCTTCCCTGGGCATGACCCTCCTGTCGCGCTTGGGAGTCTCCGTAACTTGATAACGTACAATATTTTTCGCACAATTGTGTTTAATAAGAAGCAGCAGTCCCCTGAAGGGTGTAAAGTTTTATCTGCGACAACAAAACTTACCCCTGAAGCGGAGGCTGCTGCATATGAAAGATATCACAAAAAAAGCGCGTGAGACACAGCCAGTTTCTAAAATCATCAGCATTGACGAGGGAGAGATCCGCAACCATCTTGACCAGATGGTAAAAAAGAGTGTGGAAGACACGCTGAACAGTCTCCTGGACGCCGAGGTCGACGCTCTGTGCAAGGCCATGCGATATGAGCGTTCCCCGGACCGTGTGGATACCAGGGCAGGTTACTACACCAGGCAGCTGAATACGAAGGCCGGCGAAGTGACCCTCCGGATGCCCAAGCTCAGAAAGTTGACCTTTGAGACCTCCATAATAGAAAGGTACCGCAGAAGGGAGGCTTCGGTAGAGGAGGCCATGATTGAGATGTATCTCACAGGTGTATCCGTGAGGCGTGTTGAAGATATCATGGAAGCCCTTTGGGGTACCAAGGTAAGCCCCTCGACCATAAGCAACATGAACCAGAAGATTTATGGCCATATAGAAAGCTGGAGGAATCGTCCCCTTGAGGGAGAGCACCCCTATGTCTATCTTGACGGAATCTGGCTGAAGAGAAACTGGGGAGGCGAGGTTGAGAACATATCCGTACTAGTGGCGATAGGAGTAGACAGCGAGGGCTATAGAAAAGTTATCGGCGTGGCTGAAGGAGGCAAGGAGGACAAGGAGAGCTGGCTGAACTTTCTGAGACACTTGAAGGAAAGGGGGCTGAAGGGTGTTCGCCTCTTCATCTCTGATAAATGCTCAGGACTTGTGGATGCCCTGGGTGAAGCCTTTCCTGAATCTAGATGGCAGAGGTGCGCGGTTCATTTCTATCGCAACGTATTCACCGCAACTTCCCGAGGCAAGATGCGTGTGGTGGCGGACATGCTCAAGGCGATTCACGCTTCTGAAGATCTTAAGGCTGCGGAGAAGAAGGCGGAGGACGTGGTGGTGAAACTGCGGGAAATGAAGCTTCATAAGGCTGCTGAGATAGTAAAAAAAGGCGTCTCCGAGACCTTCAGCTACTATAACTTCCCCCCGGAACACCGCAGAAGTCTCAAGACGAACAACCCCCTTGAGCGAATTAACCGCGAGATTCGGCGCAGAACGCGGGTGGTTGGCGCTTTCCCGGACGGTAATTCGGCCCTCATGCTTGTGGCTGCCAGACTAAGACATATAGTATCTACCAAATGGGGAACTCGAAAGTACATGGACATGGAAAAGCTATATGCATACGAAAGGGATCGTGAACCTGAGGTTATGGCCGGATGCGTTTAATAAAAAGGACATCCCTATTCGGGGAGACTGCTGAATATTAAGCCCGAGAAAAAAATGTGCGAAAAATTCTTGACACTACCAAATAGTACAAGTACAAAGGATAGACAACATCAGTGTTTGGTATAGCGGACATCATATTGTTATCCAAAATAGTGGGTTGCGTTAGTACTCGCCTGCGATTGTAGGTTAGAGCGATAGTGCTTATAATTTTGTGTAAACCTCCATTGTCGGGGAGAATTGATATCTCTCAAGACGATGGAGGTTTATGTTATGGCAAAGAGAGGGAAGAAGGACAACAGCAAGCTGCGAGAAATGATCAAGGAGTACGGAGTCAAGGATCTCAATGACGTGCACGAATTTGTGAAGATGCTGACGGCGGAGACGATCCAGGCGGCCCTTGATGCGGAACTTGAGAACGAACTTGGATATTCGAGATACGACTACAGGAACAAGACGACAGACAACAGCAGGAACGGTTACAGCTCAAAGACGGTACAGGGCAGCATGGGCAAGGTGGAGCTATCGATCCCCCGGGACAGGAAGGGCGAATTTGAACCTGAGCTGGTGAAGAAGCACCAGACGGACATATCGGCCATAGAGGACAAGGTGATCTACCTTTACTCTCAAGGGGTATCGACCAGGGAGATCCAGAAGACCATGGAGGAGCTGTACGGCATCAACGTTGATGACAGCCGGGTGTCGAAGATAACCGACAAGATCCTGCCCATGATAAGGGAGTGGCAGGAGAGGCCTCTGCAGAGCGTCTACGCCATGGTGGTCCTTGATGCCATACACTACAGCGTCCGTGAGGACGGACAGGTAACGAAGAAGGCCGCTTACGTGGTAATAGGCACAGGACTTGACGGCATGAAGGACGTCCTGGGCATCTGGCTTGGCGCGACGGAATCATCGAGATACTGGCTGACGGTCTTCAACGAACTCAAGAACCGGGGTGTCGAGGACATACTCATAGCATCGGTGGATGGACTGGCGGGTTTCGTGGAAGCCATAAACACGGCCTTCCCGAAGACGGAGGTTCAAAGGTGCATAATCCACCAGATTCGCAACTCTACGAAATACGTCTCTTACAAGGACCTCAAGGAATTCACCAGGGACCTCAAGCCGATATACAGGGCAGCCTCTGAGGAGTCAGGCCTTGCCGCTCTGGATGACCTGGAGAAGAAGTGGGGTGCGAAATACCCTCTTAGCGTGAAATCCTGGAGGAACAACTGGAACGATCTGTCTACCCTGTTCAGGTACTCCCCCTTGATCCGGAAGCTAATCTACACGACCAATGCCGCGGAGAACTTCCACAGACAGTTGAGGAAGGTGACAAAGACCAAAGGCGCCTTCGTATCCGAGGGCGCCCTGATGAAAATGTTATATCTTACTACCATGCGGGTCAGCGAAAAATGGACCCATCCCATACCAAGCTGGGCACTGATACTGGGAGACCTGATGATATACTTCGGGGACAGAATGAAGCAGCAACACTAGGACTCAACCCCGACAGTGGACTTTACACAAAATATTACGCACTCCCGTTAGAGCAATACCAATTTTTGCAAAGCTGATACTGTTTTTTGGATGTAACGTGGCTCCGATCTTGGAACGAGTTGATTCTGAAATCCAATTTTGAGGGTGATTGATAAATATTTCGTTCCCCGCCACGTTCATGTCATTAACTTTAATGAAAGGATAATCACCGTTCGTTTCGCCCTGATACTCTTTTGGAAATACACTACCACCAAGAAAAATACATAAATTACCAAGGCTGGCTAATCTCCACTCACTCACCATAACCCTGTCTCCTCAACTCCTGCTTAAGATCGACAGTCCAGTCTTCATCCAATTCTCCATCTTTGTAGAGTTGCAAAATGACATCGGAATTCAAACCAAGTTTTAAGAACATCCCGTGTTTGTACCTATATTCAGGGTTCCCCGTAAAGGACTTCAGCTTTTCAATGTCCTTTGTTGCTTCAGGTCCAGTTGACTTTATTACTTCCATCACTATAAGGTTTTGATCTGTCATCCGGCGATGCACGATAATATCCGGAAATACTGTTTTTGCTTCCAAATCACAAGGTCCCAATTTATCGAAGTCAAAGATAAGTCGTTTTACATCTGAACCTTGTCGGTTATATTCGCAAACGACATTCCGACCATTGAATTCTTGCTGCAGGTATTCGGCCAACTTGTGGGAAACGGATCTTTCGTTCGCATGAATATCCAATAGATCCGCGTCATTGATCTTGAGTTTTTCAATAGCCCGTCTAACAGCTTTCTCTATCGCCCAGAAGTCATAATTACTCCCCATACCCCAAGGCCTCCAGGTTCCTTTTTGGAGTGACTTCGAATCTCTCGGCTTCGTCAAAATTTACAGAGCGGATCATATTCATTCTTCATCTCCCGGCAGCAAGCGTCGCACATCATCAGTCAGAAGGGTCATCTGCTGAATGGCGATCTGGTTGAGCCGCTCCAGGCGCTGAGACTGAGGCACTCCTTCAGCGATAAACAGCGCATTGAGGTTTTCAAGATTTGAAAGACAAACCAGCTGGGTTACATCGGCATCATCGCGAATATTCCCTTTCTTGTCCGGATTTAACTCCCGCCACTGAGCAGCGGTGATCCCGAACAAGGCCAGGTTGAGCACATCGGCCTCCGATGCATAGACCAAAGAGGTCTGGTTTTTATCCAGGGCAGGCGGGATCAGGTGCTTTTTGACTGCATCAGTATAGATCCGGTAATTGATTTTGGCCAAATTGCGGCGAATATCCCAACCCAGGGTTTTACGTTCTTCTTCTTTGAGACGCTGAAATTCCTTGATGAGATAAAGTTTGAACTCCACGGAAATCCAGGAGGCAAATTCAAAGGCAATATCTTTATGGGCATAGGTGCCACCATATCGACCTGCTTTGGAGGTTATACCAATGGCGTTGGTCGCATCGATCCAACGTTTCGATGTCAGCACAAAACTGTTCAGTCCTGCCTGTTTTTTAATCCCATCGAATTCGATGGGATTAAAATCCCGATTGTTCAAATGTTCCCAGATTCCAAGAAACTCAATGGCATTACGATTTCTCAACCAGTTTTGAATAATATAATCGGTTCGTTCGCTGTCCTTGTAGCGCGCCATATCCGTGAGGGAGATGTAGTCTTCATCCTTGACGGTATAGAGTCTGATCTCCTTTTCCAGAACCTTGATCTTCCCCATGGTTACCCTCCGAAACCTAATGATTCCAGATTTTTCTTTATAACGGCTTCAAGCCGTTCAGCTTCGGCGAACTGCTCGAATAACCTGGCTGAGAGTTCGGTCATCTTTTCCTCGAATGGAACGCCGTCATCTTCCTGCGCCTCGGCACCGACATAACGACCCGGGGTCAATACGTGGCCATGTTTACGGATCTCATCCAGAGATGCGCTTTTGCAGAAGCCGGGGGTGTCCTCATATTCCCCCGCGTCCTTTTCGCCTCGCCATGCGTGGTATGTGCCGGCGATGCGGGCTATGTCATCCTGGTCCAGTTCGCGGTGGGTCCGGTCAACCATGCTGCCCATCTTGCGGGCATCGATAAACAGGACCTCGCCTCTGCGGTCGCGGAACTTGTGGTTCTTGCGGTCCCGCGCAAGGAACCAGAGGCAGACCGGTATCTGGGTGGAGTAAAAGAGCTGCCCCGGCATGGCTATCATGCAGTCGACCAGATCGGCTTCGATAATGTTCTTGCGGATATCTCCCTCACCAGACTGGTTGGAGCTCATCGATCCATTCGCGAGGACAAAACCGGCGATGCCTGATGGGGCCAGATGGTGCACCATGTGCTGGACCCAGGCAAAGTTCGCGTTGCCCTTTGGAGGTACGCCGAACTTCCAGCGCTTGTCTTCTTTCAATCGTTCTCCGCCCCAGTCACTTACGTTGAAGGGAGGATTGGCCAGAATAAAATCGGCTTTAAGGTCGGGGAATCGGTCGTTGTGAAAAGTGTCCCCGTGAGCGATCTGTCCGTCTATTCCCCGAATGGCAAGATTCATCCTGGAAAGTCGCCAGGTTGTGTAGTTCAGTTCCTGGCCGTAGATGGATATATCGGCCCTTGTCTTGCCTCCGTTTCCGTTGCCGCTTCGGTGGGCACGAATGAACTCCACGGATTGCACGAACATGCCAGATGATCCGCAGCATGGGTCGTAAACCCGGCCGGAGTAGGGTTCGATCATTTCGACCAGCAGTTTGACGACACACCGGGGCGTGTAGAATTCTCCGCCTCTTTTGCCTTCCGCGCTGGCGAACTGTGAGAGAAAGTACTCATAAACGCGGCCGAGGGCATCCCTGGCGCGCGAATCCTCGTCTCCGACCTTGATGTTGCTTATGAGGTCTATGATTTCTCCCAATCGCTGCTTGTTCAGAACGGGGCGTGCATAATCCTTGGGGAGAACGCCTTTCAGCTGCGGGTTGTCGCGCTCGATAGCTGTCATTGCGTCGTCCACGAGTCGACCGATGGTGGGCTGTTTCGCCTGGGCCTTCAGGTTGCTCCATCGGGCCTCGGGAGGAACCCAGAATATGTTCTGGGCCCTGTATTCGTCGGGATCTTCGGGATCTGCCCCGCTTGCCTGCTCGGCAACGAGCCGGGCGTGCTGCTCTTCGAACGCGTCTGAAATGTATTTAAGAAATATAAGGCCAAGAACGACGTGCTTGTACTCGGAGGAATCCATGCTGCCCCTAAGGGCATCGGCCATCTGCCAGAGTTCTGCCTCGTAGCCTATGTTTGCGGAGTTTCCGTTAGATGATTTCGCATCGTTTCTTCGCTTGGCCATCGTAGACCCCCCTGTGGAATTTTGTCGCTATCTAAAATTTTTAGGAGTCTGACCTACACAATTGAAAAAATCTTTTCACTCGTTTTACACTTCCTCTTGCAGATCACCGATCCCATTTGATGTACCTGTAACCCGGAACAGTTTCTTGATCTTGATCCGGGCAGTTGCCTCTTTTCCCGCCATCTTGATCCTTTCCTGAAAACGAATGTCCTTATGGGAAAGGCTTCAATATGTGGAAATCTAGGTTGATATATCTCTGAAGACCTTTTTAATATATATAACATATTGCATGTTCAGTCAAGGAATAGGGGAAAAGTGTTGCAGGCAAAAGGGGGTCAGAATATCGATTCGGTTCGGAGCAACGAGGCCTTGGCTTTGTTTTCTCCCTTCCTGATGTCTGTCGCCCAGGTTTTCTACCCCATCTCTCTGGTCGGGGTACTTCGTCGGCATCCTCTGTGTCCTACCCTATCGCTTCGACGCCGGATAAGCGGCGGGGCCTGGTCCACGGGATGACAGGCAGAACCTTGCCGTTTCGGTTTCCAAGTTACCAGTTACGTGTCATGCGTCACGCTTTCGCTCTTCCTGTCGCTTGATGTCTGTGGCCTGTCTCCTTGCCCTACCTCCACCTCGACCTTCCTGTACTTCACGCCGGGGAGGGCGTCGGTTATCCTCCAGCCCCTCTTTGAGAGGACGCGCCCGTCCAGGATCACCACCCTGCCGCGGTCGCTTTTGCTCCTGATGAGCCTGCCGGCGGCCTGCTTCAGCAGCAGTTTGGCCCGAGGGAGGACGATGTCGAAGAACATGTCGGGGCCCTCGAGGATCTTCCTGGTGACCAGCACGGGGTCGGCGGGGTGCGGAAAGGGTATCCGGTCGATGATTACCTGGGTCAGCCCCTCGCCGGGGACGTCGATGCCCTCGCGGAAGGAGACGCTCCCCACGAGGACCGAGGAGAGGTCCTGGCGGAAGAGCCTCAGCAATTCGCTACGAGGGAGTTCCCCCTGCTCCAGGACGCGGTAGGGGTGCTCCTTCGACCTCAGCCGCTCAGAAACGGCCCGGAGGAGCCTCAGGGAGCTCAGCAGGACCAGGGTGCTCCCGTCGTTGTCGTCGCAGAGCTGTTCGGCGATCCTGGCGACGAGGTCGTCGTAGCCGTCGTCGGTCACGGCGAGGCCCAGGTCGACGACCCAGATGGACATCTGCTCGTCCAGGTCGAAGGGCGAGTCGAGGACGAGCCTCTCGGTGGCCTGCAGCCCCGTCTCCTGCTCCCAGAAGGAGAAGTCCTCCCCTATGGCCATGGTCGCCGACACAGCCACCAGGGCCTCCAGGGGCTTGGCGAAGAACCAGTCGCTTATGAGGTCGCCGCAGAAGGTAGGCGAGCTGTTGATGCTCCGGCCGTCCCACCAGTAGGCCCAGAGCGGGAAGCGGTCCACCCTGGCGCACCAGGCGGTGCGGTGCGACAGGTCCGCCACGCTGTCTTTCCACTGGTGAAGGAGGGCCGCCGACTCCCTGTCGTCGGCGCCGTTCTTCTCGGGCGGCTCCCCGGCGGCCTCGAGGATCTCCCCAGCGAGCCCCTGGAGCGGGCCGGGACCGACGGGAGGGCCGACTTCGTCGGTGAATATCCGGCCCGCGGGGACCTCCTTCTTCCAGAGGTGGAAGAGCCTTTCAGACTCCTTTTTCACCTCGTCGGCCAGGAGGGTCAGCCGCTGGCGGTCGTGGTCGGAGACCCAGTCCATCCTGGGGAAGACGCGGGCCTTGGCGAAGTCCATGACCCTGGCCCACTCCTCACCGGTGGCCCGCAGCGAGGCGGCCGACCGGGCGGCCTCGGTGAGCCGGTGGGCCTCGTCGCAGAGGATGGCTTCGTAGGGCACCGGGAAGCCCCTCCCGGTGGAGGCGGAGTAGGAGAAGAAGAGGTGGTAGTTGGCGACGATGATGTTCCACTCCTGGGCCTGCTGCAGAACCCTGCGGAGGAAGCAGCTCTCCCTGAAGGGGCAGCCGTTGCCCCGGCACGCGTCCGATGCGGCCGACAGGACGGATATGACGGGGTGCCCCGGCGGGAGGGCCAGTTCGGAGAAGTCGCCCGTCTCGGTCTTTTCCATCCAGGCGACGAGTTCAAGGACGAGGTCCGGCTCGAGGTGGGCCAGCAGTTCCCTCTCGCTCATCTCCTTGCCCCGGAGCCTGCAGAGGTAGTTGGCCTTTCCCTTGATGAGGCCGTAGGAGAGCCCATCCACGCCCAGGCAGTCGCAGAGGTCGGGGAGGTCCCTTTTTACGATCTGTTCCTGCAGGGGGATGCCCGAGGTGAGGAAGAGAATTTTTCGGTCGTCCTCGAGGCACCAGTAGACGGCCGGCACGAGGAGGGCATGGGTCTTGCCCGTCCCGGTAGGGGCCTCGGCCAGCAGGACACCGCCCCCACCGGAATCGAGGCTGGCCATGACCCTTTCCGCCAGGGCCTCCTGCTGGGGCCGGTGCTCGAAACCGGGGAACCGCTGCGAGAGCAGACCTTTCCCGGAAAAGATGTCCTTCATGGAGGGCTTTTTCAAGGGCGTGGCTCCTCCGTCACGAGCAGGTGCGGGACCGGTGGATCATCCTGAAACCGCCGATCCACATGGCCGCTACGATCCAGGTGGCCGCCATGAACCCGCCGAGGGTGTTCGTCAGCAGCAGGTAGTTGAACGCCCCGTGGGCGATGACGGGGATGGTGAGTATCTTCGCGAGGACGAAGGGAGGCCCGGCGGTCATCTTCTGGCGGGCCGCCTCGTAGCCCATGGCGAGGCCGCAGAGGGCGTGAAGGGGCACCGAAACGAGGGCCCTCCACCCGGCCACGGCCCAGGGATTGATGGAGCCCACCACGTAGAAGAGGTTCTCCATGGTGGCGAATCCAAGGGCCACGCTTGTCCCGTAGACGATGCCGTCGTAGCATTCGTCGCATTCGTTCGACAGGATGTACCTCTTGAGCGCCATCCACTTGCAGCCCTCCTCGATGAGAGCCACACCGAAAAAGGCCGTCACCAGCGGCGAGAAGGAGAGGGGGCCGCTGATGACCTTCTCAATGAGCCCGGCGGGGAAGACGAAGAGCATTCCCCTGAAAAAGGCGGAGAAGACCAGGGAGAGCGGTTCCGGTTCGAGGTAGTCCTTGTTGTAGAACCACCACAGGAGGGCGAGGCCCGGCGCCACGGCGACGGCCGCCACGAGTCCCTTTCCTATCTCCAAGCCCGTTCCCTCCCCTCGCGGCCGTTTCATGATAGAATGTCCTGGTTCGGCCCACGGTCATTATATTCCACGCTAGTTGCGGATAAGGCAACAGCCATGGTAAAATGTGGCCTGCTGCAAAGGGGGTGAAATGATGGCTAATACGAGATCCGCCCGCAAGAGAGCGCGGACATCCGAGAAGAACAGGATCTACAACCGCTACTGGACCACCCGGTGCAAGACCAGCGCCAAGAAGGTCCTGGAGGCGATAAACAGCAACGACCCCGAACTCGCCCTGAAGAGGTTCGACGACGCCCAGTCGGCCCTTGACAAGGCTGTGGTCAAGGGCGTCATCCACCGGAACATGGCCGCCCGGAAGAAGTCGAGGCTCACCAAGGCCATCCGCAAAATCCAGGAGCAGGCCTAGGGTCCTTCTGCGGTTTTTCACACTCCCCCTTTTAAAAGCCCTTCCGGCCACGGGAGCATCTTTCCCGCGGCCTTTTTTATTTCCCCGGGAGGGTCGAGAGCAGCCTGAAGACCTCCAGCTCGATACCGTCCCAACCGCGCCCCACCCCGCTCTTGGCGGAGGCGCTCTGGGCGGCCATGGCCACGACGAAGTCCCGTATTGCCTTCCTGGGGAAGAGGGACGCAGCCTTCGTGGTCTGCCTCACCTGGAAGGGCGTCGCCTCCAGCGCCGACTCGACCGCCCGGGCATGCTCAGGGTTCGCGCCGGAGAGGTAAAGGGCCAGGCGCATTCTCTTGTGGAGGGCGCTGATCATCTTCAGGGGTTCCTCCCTCTTCCGTAGGAAGGAGATGGCCCTAAGCACTGCGGGAATGTCGCCCTGGCAGAGGCCGTCCAGCAGGGAGAGCATCTGCCGCCCCCCCTCGTCCACAACGAGGTCGCCCACCAGCTCGGCCCCGATGACCCCACCGCCGGCGGCGATGGCCAGTTTTTCGAGTTCCGAGAGGAGTTCCACCCCGTCCTCGGTCCACTCGATGAGCAGCTGGACGGCTTCCCGGGAGATCGCGACCCCCCGTTTTTTCGCCTCCCTCTCGAGCCAGGACACCCGCTCCTTCGGCCAGAAGGGAGCCCTGGCCGGCTTTCGCACGGTCAGGAGATCCTTGGGGAGCGAGTTGAGCCCGGCGGGGAGGTCCTTCTCGAAGACCAGCAGGCAGTACGTGGCGGGATCGGACCGGAAGAGGTCTTCGAAGGAGCCCTCGGGGAAGGGTCCCAGGAGCTCGGCCTCTTCCACCACGAAGGCGCGCTTTTCCTCGAAGAGCCCACCCGTGCTGAGCGCCCCGAACAGGTCCTGCCACTCCTCGCCGGTGAAGCGCTCGAAGGTCTCGTAGCCCTTTTCGGCCAGTTCCCCCTTGCACTCAGCCAGGAGGTCCCTCTGGGACGGTCCCGATCCGGTGACAGCGATGAAGTGTGTCACGCCTTCCCCTTCACCACCACGTTGACCAGTTTATCCGGCACGGCGATGACCCGGACGATCTCCTTGTCGGCCAGCCGCCTCTTGACGGCGTCAGCGTCCAGGACGGCCTGCTGCATCTCCTCGAGGGTCATGCCGGCCGGGAGGTCCACCTGCTCCCTCACCTTCCCGTTGACCTGGAACACCACGGTGACCCGGTCGGGGGCCAGGGCCGACTCGTCCAGGGTGGGCCACCGGCGCTCCGATACGAAGCCCTCGTTGCCCGTCATCTCCCACAGTTCCTCGCAGATGTAGGGGGCGATGGGGGTGAGCAGCGTCAGCAGGACTTCCACGCCCTCCCTGAAGAGGAGCCACTCCCGCTCCGAGGAGGGCGAGTAGGAGCCCAGGTCGTTGGACAGCTCCATGAGCCTGGCCACGGCCGTGTTGAACTGCTTCTCCTCCTCGATGTCCCTGGTTACGCGGTCTATGGTGTAGTGGATCCTCCTTTTGAGGTCCCTGTCCTTTTTCTCCCTGAGGTATTCCATGGGGAGCTTCTCCGCAGAAGCCTCCCGGAGGCCGTCGAGGTGGCTCTCGACGAGCCTGTAGACCCTCTGGAGGAAGCGATGGGCCCCCTCGACCCCCTGATCGGACCAGTCCAGATCCTTGTCGGGGGGTGAGGCGAAGAGGATGAAGAGGCGGGCCGTGTCGGCCCCCCACCGGGTGATGATCTCGTCGGGGTCCACCACGTTGCCCCTGGATTTGGACATCTTGGCCCCGTCCTTGATAACCATGCCCTGGGTCAGCAGGTTCGTGAAGGGCTCCCTGACCTTGAGGAGCCCGAGGTCGGCCAGGAACTTGGTGAAGAACCGGGCGTAGATCAGGTGGAGGCAGGCGTGCTCTATGCCGCCGATGTACTGATCGACGGCCATCCAGTAATCGGTGTCGGCCTTTTCGAAGGGCCCCTTGTCGGTCCAGGGCGAGGCGAACCTCAGGAAGTACCAGGAGGAGCAGATGAAGGTATCCATGGTGTCCGTCTCCCTCACGCCCGGGCCGCCACAGACGGGGCAGCGCGTGTTCTTCCACTCCAGGGCATCCTCGAGGGGGTTGGACCCCGGCTTCATCTCGATGTCCAGCGGCAGTTCCACCGGGAGGTCGCTCTCGGGAACCGGCACGGCGCCGCAGCGGTCGCAGTAGATGATGGGGATGGGAGCGCCCCAGTAGCGCTGCCTCGATATCAGCCAGTCCCTGATGCGGAAGTTGACCTCCTTCTCCCCCCACCCGTGGGAGACGAACCACTCCTTCATCGCCGGGAGCGCCTCCGTTGAGGGCATCCCGTCGAAGATCCCGGAGTTGCACTGTATGCCGTCGCCGTCGAAGGCTTCGGCCATGGTAGCGCCGTCTAGGGGGGCTCCCCCGGGCGGGTTTATCACGGGGATGACGTCGATGGAGTACTTCCTGGCGAAGTCGAAGTCCCTCTGGTCGTGGGCGGGGACCCCCATTATCGCGCCGGTGCCGTACTCCATGAGGACGTAGTTGGCTATC
>Ga0209719_1003457_pt1 | contig 14338 bp, 17 predicted proteins | sample AD_JPNAS2_MetaG_FD_184421 | JGI IMG/M metagenome (GOLD analysis project Ga0209719, IMG submission 184421) | Active sludge microbial communities of municipal wastewater-treating anaerobic digesters from Japan - AD_JPNAS2_MetaG (SPAdes) (version 2) | ecosystem: Engineered > Bioreactor > Anaerobic...
ATGCGGTCGAAATGACAAAAAAAGGAGGGTTTCTTCCTTGTATGCTCTCATCTTGTTTTCTAAAACGGCAACTTTGAATTTTGAACTCTGAACCCTGAGCTTCTCTTCCCCCTGCCAACCAAGTTGCCGCTTCCTTCGAAAAAGAGCGGAACGAGATAAATTACATCAGCCTGTAATCATTCCGGGTTAATCCGATTGTATGTTCCCCGCCCGCATGGTATGAAACCTGCAATTGTCGTTAATGATGAATAAAATTTCAGGAGGGGTTTCGATGAAAATATTTTCGGCCCTATTTCTGGTCACAATCTTAATGGCAAGTCAGTCGTTTGCCGGCGATTTCAGGAGAACCTGCAAGACGATCAGTCTGCACGGCCCGGACCTGGTCGCGGTCTGCCAAAAAACAGACGGGAGAAGGTGGAGCAATACCAGACTGAATCTGAATCTGGGAATCGGGAGCCGAGGGGGCGCACTGGTGTGGGGCGACAATAACTTCACCAGGGAGTGCAAGGGCCTGTCGCTCGATCTTCCCCCGATTACCAGCTTCGGCCAGAAAGCCATCATGAGGGCGGAATGCATTGCAAAGAGATCGCAGAGCGGAGCCGCAGAGTATCGAAAAACGGAACTCAACCTGACGGAGCGGATCTCCAACAACAACGGCCGGCTGGAGTTCGATCGATAAGGGAAGGCATTTCGAGAAGAGAAGTGATCTATCCTCAAGCAACGCTACGATAGAGAATGGAATCAGGAGGAATTATGAAAAGGGCAGTTGGGATCGCGGCAGCCATGATCGTTCTTTTCATCGCCGGGGCGGTATCCGCGGGAGACATCACGGTAAGCAACAAAAGCTCCTACAAAATGAAGAGCGTCATCACGATTGTTCCTGGAGGCGTGAGATCGCCGGGCGATATGGCCCCCGGCTCCAGCACGCCCTTGAATTTCCCGGCCGCGGTCATCACGGGTGTTACTCTGTCGAACCAATCCAGTCCGACCCATGGCAACATGGTCTGCACCATGACATACTCCGGGGAGCACATCACTCCCAGCCACGCGGGCGACTACAGATATCACTCAGTTTTTGTCTGGAACCAGGCGGTCCTTCCCATGGACCAGTGCGCATCGCTTTCCGTCGAGTGCGTGAATAAAAAATGAATCAAAGGATCTGGAGATGAAAAAAATTACTTGCGCCCTGATTATCGTTTCCTCTTCATGGCGGGACAGGCGTTTGCCGGCGGGTTCACGAGGACGTGCGCCCATATCAAACTTGCAGGTTCGGTGCTGCACGCGGACTGCGAGATGCTGTTCAAGAAATGGGCAAAGGATGTAACGCTCGACCTGAATAATTTTATCGGAGTCGATGCGAACAACAAGCTGAAATGGAATTCTTCCGGTTTTGGGACACTCTGCCCCGACAAATCGATTACGGTCACTACGGGAGTAAGAACGGTATTGAAGGCTAAATGCAGAACAACCGCCTCCCCCATACCCGTAGAATACTGGATTCCGTGTCAAGCACGGAATGACAAAGAGGACAAAGCCGAATTTACCAGACTGATCGCGTCAGGCGCGTGTGTGAGGCAAGGTGTTTAACGCGCCGTCCCGAGTTGACCGAGATCTTAACTCTCATTTCTAATCCGCCGCGGCGGATGAGAATTCTTTCGGACTAATACAGCTAAAAAGATCTCTCTGGATCGGGGCAGGGATTTTCATCTATGCGCTATAAAGAACGAAAGATTTCTCGTCGCTCCGCTCCTCGAAATGACATGAAAGGGGCTCCTCGGGAATGACATGAGAGCCGCTCCTCGGGAATGACATGAGAGCCGCTCCTCGAAATGACATGAGAGAGGCTCCTCGAAATGACATCAAGGGGGCTCCTCGGAATGAAATGTAAGGAGAAAATCTGAAATGAAAAGACTCATCGTTGCCGCTACTGTTATTTTTCTCCTCACCGGCCCGGCCGGGGCATTCGATCCGGCCGCCGTTCAGAGGCTGAAGACGACAAATCAGTGCCCGGGTTGCAGCCTGGAAGACGCCGACCTCAGCCATTTAAGCCTGAAAGGGGCCAACCTGGCCGGGGCTCACATGAGCGGCTCGAAACTGACCGAGACGAAGCTGAATAACGCCAACCTCGTTTCCGCGGATCTTATCTATGCGGAAATGTACGCCGCAAAGATGAACGGCGCGAACCTGAGCGGGGCCAAGCTGTTCTCGGCGAAGCTGAGCGGGGCCAACCTGAGCAACGCCAATCTCTCCGGGGCGGACCTGGGAAGCGCGAAGCTGAACGGGGCGGACCTGAGCGGTGCGAATCTGAGCGGTGCGCTGCTGGACCGGGCGATATGGATCGACGGCTCCAGGTGCAAAGAGGGATCGGTGGGATACTGCAAAAAATAGTTTTATCCAGGGAGGACCCATGACCCCGAAGGAAATGGAAGAAAAGGCGGCGGCGCTCTTCCGCGACAGGATGGACCTGAAAATGAAGCGCTGGCGGGGGGCTGTGACATTCTGATTTGACCTTTCAAGTATTTTGCCGATGCTGCCGATAATGACTCGGGGGGGGAATATCATTTCGCAGCGGGCAACTGCATCTGGCAATCCCTGCCTTTTCTGATTTACTTATTTTCACATTTTTTCGACCAGTCCTGAGCCACGAGGCGGCCATTGGCGGTTACCACGAAAACGGGCGGCCAACTCGCACCCGTGATGAGAAAGCTTCATGACTGCAGGAAGCATCTCAAGCACGGCGACGTCTACCTCTGCCTGCACGCCTTCAAGGAGGGCCTCGAGAAGACCCTTACGCTGACTCTCCTGCCCGCCGACTTCAAGGCGCTCCTGGAGCTTATCCGCGAGCTCCAGTCCATGTTCCAGGAGAGCACGACCATCACGGACACTTTCGGCCCGATCACCTTCAGGGACGCCGATCCCAAAACAACGCTCGAGTTTGTCCTTCAGCTCCTGAAAGTCCAGGAGCAGGACATGGCCGCCAAAGCCGAGGAGGAGGCCGAGCGCAGGAAGGACAGGGTCAGGGAGATAATGGGTCTGTTCGAATCGGGGGACATCGCGAAGGCAAAAAAAATGCTTCTTGAATATGAGGAGTACCGAGACCGGGTCGGAATATCCCTGAACGACAGAGGAATTCAGGAACGAAAAGAGGGGAATTACGAAAAGGCTCTGGAATTTTACCGGCACGCTCTCGAGGTCCTGCCTGACGACGAGGGCATTTACTACAACATCGCCCGGGTCCATTTTGACAATAATGAATGGGAGAAAGCGATAGACTTTATCCGGACGGCGATGGATATGGAGCCTGAGTTCAAAGAGGCGGCGCAATTGTACTGGTATCTGGCCAGAAAGGGTAAATAGTGAAATCAGATCTCGTTACTGACGCCTGCCCCCCTTTTTGTCATTTCGACCGCATGGGAGAAATCTTTCGTCCTTTTTAACCCGCCCCTTAAGGGCGAGGGGTTCGAATTCCCGAATGTCAAAATTAAAGACCCCCTTTTACGTCTGTATCAGGGTGACGTGGAGAATATTCGAGCTGTGTCCCGCCCTGTCCGTTATCCAGAAAGGAATCGTGACGGGTCCTATGGTGCCGTTCAGTGTGGCCGAACCGATCCCGAGACCTACGATGCCGTTTTTAATTCCGGCAAAGCCGGCCCCGAGCACGGCGGAATATGTCACGCCGTCGTAAGTAAACTTGACGGATCCTCCGTCCAGGTCGCCCTCGGGATCAGTAAAAGTCAAAACGGCGGAAAAGTTCTGCATATCCCCGTGCTGGGCCGGGTTGGGCGCCAGGATGACCGCACTCAAGGTGGGATTACTCGAGGTGACGGCGGCCCCGCCGCCTCCCTCTCCCCCGCCTCCCCCGCTGCAACCGAAAATCACGGCACACACAAGCACTGTCATAAGAATTCCCTTTTTCATCTCCGATCCCCCCTAATCGCGGCTGATGATGAATCTCTTTTCTCCGACTTTTCTGCTGTTCATAAGTACATTTACCGACCATTCCCCCTCGTGCTTCGATCCCAGTATCTTGTCCAGAAGCGAGGGGTCGAAAATCACCCATGAGTAGGCGACATATTCGCACCCCGGTTCAGCCTGCGTGAATGCGTGGATGTAGTTCCTGTCTTCCGTCCGGAGCGATCCCGTCCGCCGCTCCCACTTGAACTCGACGACTCCCTCCGGCTCCGCCGGGATAAAGATGAAAACGGCGGTGATCCGGTCTCCGGGCCGAAAAAAGCCGGCGCTTTTATCCCTGAGCTCGCTCACCATCTTCAGGCTGACAGGTTCCCTGACCAGCGTATTCCGGCACAAAAATAGTTCAGCCGCTTCCGCACTGACTGAAAACAGGACAAAAGCAAGACATGCAAATGCAATCTGCATTCTGATCATCACGTGAAATGTCGGGCTGACTTTGAAATTTTTGGATTGAAAAGATGTGAAGGCGCCGTTGCTGCCCGAAAAGGATACTCAAAGAATCTGATCCCGTCGAGGCTGAATTCATTGAGCGAAAAGGCGTAGAAGCCGGCTCAGATCTGAGCGCACCTGGATTACGAAGAGCGGATCATGTATCCGGGAGGCTCTCATATTTCCGGCGTAGGACGGAAGCGAATAAATACAGGTTTTTTCAGATTTTATTAAAGTCGGCAGCCGGGAAGGCCGATTATATATACAGCGGTATTTCGGTGCGGGTTCGGCCGGCGGTGTTGCAGGGACGGCGCGTCCATGCATTCCCTGTCCGGAAGAGCCGCACGCGAGCCGCTCCGGCACACCGTTTGTCGTTTCTGAGCTTCAATTTTGAGGGAGAGCAATGATACTCGGAGACATAATATCTTACGTCCTGGTCCGGCCGGCCCATTACTCCGTATCTTCTTCAATCCTCAACGACTCGTTCTTTTTCTATGCCGTCTGCGCCTCCGTGGTGATAGTGCTGGCATATGTAAAATTTACGTTCAGCCGCAAAGAGCAGTAACATAGTGTGCAGACAAGAAAGACGCGAAGGATCAACCCTTCGCGTCTTTCTTGTCTGCGGCGGTATTGAATTCAGCTCAGCGACCTGTCGTGCCTGATTTCGCGGCGCATCCAGAGCCAGGTCGCCGCGATTCCGACTGCAAGTCCGGCCAGCATCAGCAGAACCGTCCAGTAAAAACCGCCGGGTCCGACGGTCGAATCGATCCAGTAACCAAGGACGGCCCCGATGATCATGGGCAAGGCTACCGTCCATCCGACGAGACCGTACTGCGCGAAACCGACTCCCCATGCATGCCGGACCCTCTGCCCTTGTCCCCTCCGGATTCCTCTTGCCAATATTTTCCGCCCTCCCCGGATAATTTCGGCTCTTCTTCAACATCCCGGAAAAAGGGAGAGGTTCCAATTCTCCAAAGGATTAAATACGGGTTTGTTTATTCTGAAAAAGGACATGGAAAACGGTCGACAAGCTCACCATGACATTTTCTTATACTCTTTCCATATCCGTATATGGAGCGAACGACAGGATTGTCTCTTGCGAATGATAAATAGCAGGCCTGTCAGTGCCAGGAGCCCCATTGATGTCATTTCGAGGAGCGCAGCGACGAGAAATCTTGCCCTCTATTCAACCCCGTTATGTTATACAATTGTCCCATGATCATCCGTGAGATCCTCGCCAAGGCCATTCTCTCCAAATCCCAGGTGTACGAATACGCCCTCAACCCCTACGTCGGTTGTGGGCATGACTGCTCGTACTGTTATGCGAGATTTATGAAGAGGTTCACGGGTCACCGTGAAAGGTGGGGAGACTTTGTCGACGTCAAGATAAACGCCCCGGAGCTGCTGGCCGCGGAAGTCGGGAAGAAGCGGCCCGGCAGGGTCTGGATAAGCGGCGTGTGCGACCCGTACCAGCCGCTGGAAAGGAAATACAGGATAACCGGGAGGTGCCTTGAAATTCTGACCGCAAGCGGCTGGCCGTTCACGGTACAGACTAAATCCGCCCTGGTCCTGCGGGACCTGGAAATCCTGAAGAAGGCAAGAAAGAACGATATCGAGGTCGGGTTTTCCATCGCGACGGCGGACGACGGCATAAGAAAAATTTTCGAGCCAGTCGCGTCCCCCATCGAAAAGAGGATTGAGGCCCTGGGGACCATCCGCGAGAACGGGATCTGTACTTTCGCCATGATAGCCCCTCTGCTTCCGGGCGCGGAGGGCCTGGCCCGCCTGCTCAAAGGCAAGGCAGATTACGTCCTGGTCGACAGGATGAACTACCACCACGCGGACAGGATCTATAAAAAACACGGCCTCCAGTGGGCGATGGAGGACTCGTATTTTGAAAGGATGGGCCGCGAGCTGAAGCAGCAGTTCAAAACGACCGGAATCCCCTGTCAGATCCTCTTCTGAAAAGATCGAAGATGTTAACCGAGATCCTTAAGTGTCATTTCGAATCCGCCGCAGCGGATGAGAAATCTTTTGGACTGATTGACTGAAAGATTTCTCGTCGCTTCGCTCCTCGAAATGACATCAAGGGGGCTCTTCGAGGAACGAAGCTGCAAGGATAGGGACTATAACTGGGAGGACTGTTTAACTGCGAAGGATAGAGACCTCCTAACTTCTCAACTTCTCAGCTTCTCAACTTCGGTTTTTGATTTTTATTTCCCCGCCAGGAAATTCAGATAATGCGCGGCCGTTTCCGCCGGCCGTTCAACCATGGGGATATGGCCGCAATCTTTCATGACCACCGTCCGGTGATTGCGTATTCCCTTTTCAAGAACGGGTACGCTGGAAACATGAAGGAGTTTGTCCTGATCGCCCCACAGGATCAGTGTCGGCGCCTTGATCCGGTGCAGAAACGGCTCGAGCCAGACCGTCTTCTTCATCATGTCTCCCATTATCTTCTCATTGAATGAGCGGTTCTTTACGGCCTTTTCCATATAGGTCTTCTTGACCGGGTACGGCATCGGGGGGACCTTCACAAAAAGCATCCCGAGCATCCGGTCGTAATCTTCGGCATTATCGACGAGCAGGGGATTGACTCCCTTCTCGATCAATTTCCAGAGTTCGCTTTTCTCCGGGCTCCTGATCCCCGCCGGGGCGAACAGCGCCACGCTCGATACTTTCCCGGGATACCCGGCCGCATAGATGCCGGCCACCTGCCCGCCCATGGAATTTCCCGCAATGTGAAACCTGCCGATTTGGACCTTTTCCGCGAAGCGGTCGAGGCGCGCCGCCTGGCTCATGATGTCGTATGACGCTTCAGAAATCCGGGAGCTCTCCCCGAAACCCGCAAGATCGGGGATGACCACGCGATAAATAGGCGTGAGGTATTTTGCGAACAGCACCCAGTTGTCCTTCTCCGCGCCGAATCCGTGGACGAGGAGGACGGTCTCCCCCCTGCCCCCTTCCAGATATACTATGCGATGATCGTCGACCTGAACGGTCTTCTCGGTAAGGCCGGCCGCGCTCCTTCCCGCGTAGATGGCCATTCTGTAAAACGGCGCGGGAAACAAGAAATAAACGAGGACCGGCACGATGATGAGAATTGCTGCAATGATTGCGATTTTCTTTTTCATTTCTTATCTCCGCAGTCGGTGTTTTCGGATGTCTGCCTGAGGTATATACCTGAATCTGAATGAAAATGCACAATCTGTCAAGCGTTGGGGTCAGGTGGTACCTACCCCAATGGCGATTGCCCTTGACCGCCCGGGTATTCAGATATACTTTTCTCCTGCCGATATAAGAGTGAGCCGGCAGGATTTATCATCCGCCGCGGCGTATGCGGAACGACATGCGGGGAAAATAATGAAGCACAGCATCAGGCATGGAGGCGGACTGATGAAGAAGACTCTGAATCTCGTCCCGGCAATCCTCGCCGCGATCCTTCTTTCGGCCGGGGACTGCTTTTCGCTCGACCTTATTTTCAAGGACAAGGAGTACTCGTTTCAGACCATCCGCGCGCTCGGATACACAGCCGGCGGTGCAGCCGACATCGGCGAAGTCCTCAACACGGCATACCGGATCAAGGAGGGGGACGACGAGGCCTGGTACCGGGAGTGGTCGGCAGCCGCGGAACTGCGCGAAAGGGCGGGAGACGAATTTCTCTCCCGCGGGAAGAGGGCCAGCGCCGGAACGGAATTCCTCAAGGCGTCAAACTACTACCGGACGGCGGAGTTCTTCCTCCACACGAATCCCCGAGACCCGCGGATCGTGAAGACGTGGCAGAAAAGCCGTGACGCTTTTCTGAAGGCGGCAAAAATCTCCGACCGCCCGGTCATCCCGGTCGAGATCCCATTTGAAGGTACTACTCTCCCCGGCTACCTGTGCCTCGTGGATAAATCGAAAAAGAAAAGGCCGCTCCTCATCATCCATTCCGGATTCGACGGGACCGCGGAGGAGCTTTATTACGCCTCCGGCGCGTTCGCCGTCCGGCGGGGATACAACGTCCTCCTTTTTGAGGGGCCGGGGCAGGGACGCGTAATCCGGGTGCAGAACCTGCCTTTCCGGCACGACTGGGAATCCGTAGTGACGCCCGTCGTCGATTTCGCCGTCAAGCGCCGGGAAGTCGACCGGAAGAGGATCGCCCTCATGGGAATCAGCATGGGGGGATATCTCGCCCCCCGCGCCGCGGCTTTCGAAAAGCGGATCAAGGCCCTGATTGCTAACGGAGGCGTTTACGATTTCCATGCGACGGCCGGGCTGACCCCGGAATTGGAGAAGGCCCTGGACACAAGGGAGGGTGCGCAAGAGATGGACAATTACATGTACGCACAGATGAAGAAAAGTCCGTCCTTCCGGTGGACCGTTTCCAACGGCCTCTTCACCTTTCACGCCGGTTCGCCCGGCGAATGGCTGAAAATGACCAGGCAGTATACGATGAAGGACGTCGCGGACAAGATCTCCTGCGAAACGCTCGTTGTCGACTCGGAAAACGATACGGTCATGAGCGGCCAGGCGAAGGCCCTCTATGGGGCGCTCCGGACAAAAAAGACTTTCCTGATATTCACGAAGAAAGAGGGCGCGGAAGAACACTGCCAGATGGGCGCCGTGCTGATATCGAATGCGCGGATTCTCGACTGGCTGGATGAAGCGATGAGGCGATAATTGCCTCACGCGGGCAATGGGTAACGGGTTATGGGTCATAGGCGAGACAAGTTTCTCAGCCTCTCAGGTCCCCAGCTTCTTTCTTTCAGGCGGGGAAAAGCGTCCGTTGCGTCCACAATAGCTGTAAATTAGGGGGAAAGATTTCTCCCGGAGTTAACCCTGAACCCCTTCGACAGGCTCAGGGCAGACCGGCCGATGGGGTCGAAATGACAATCAGGTATTATTGTCCTTTCAAGAAGCGCCTGGAAATCTCTTGAAGTGTCATTTCGAGGAGCGCAGCGACGAGAAATCTTGCCGTCTTTGATATCATTCATCCCTCTTTCCCCCGAACTATCCTGCCGAATTTTCTTATTCCGTCCCTCGTCATATTATCTCCCCCGGAATACAGGTTTTCTCTTTTCCTTGAAGGACAGCAAGGCCTCTTTCATATCTTCCGACGAAAAGAGGACCATGTTCTTGTGCTTGGAGAGATTCATTCCGTCTTCCACCGTGGCGTGCCGGCTCGCGTTCAGAACCTCTTTCGTCGCCTGAACGGCAAGGGGAGCGTTCCCGGCGATTTGCCGGGCAAGCTTCTGCGCCGCTTCCATCAATGTTTCGCGGTCGGGATAGACGGCATTGACCAGGCCCATTTTTTCGGCTTCCCCGGCGCTGTAGAACCGGGCGGTGAACGCCATCTCCCGGACAAAGCCCTGCCCGATGACGAGCGGCAGCCGCTGGAGCACCCCCATGTCCGCAACGAGCCCCACCGCGGCCTCCCGCAGGGAGAACGAGGCGTCTTCCGCGCAGATGCGGATGTCGCAGGCCGAGATGATGTCGAGGCCGCCTCCGATGCACATGCCGTGGACTGCGGCTATCACGGGCTTTCTGCAAGCCTCGATCAGATCGCAGCTTTCGAAGATGACCTTCAGCTTTTCCGGAAACTCCAGGTATCCTTTCGCCGAACCGTCAATCCCCGAGGATGAAAAGGCCTTGAGATCCAGTCCGGCGCAGAACGCCTTGGCGCGGCTGCAGAGTATCACTACCCTTACGTCGTCGCGTCCGTTCACTTCGCGCATGGCCGCCGCCATTTCCGCAGTGAAAGAAATATCGAGCGCATTGAGGGTCTCCGTTTTGGCCATGGCCATCTCGGCGACATAATCTTTCACCTGGAGATCTATAAACTGATAGGACATGTTTTCCTCCTGTAAATAAAATATAATCAGAAACCGAGCCAGCGGGTATTTTCCGCGACAGGAACACGCTTGCCCTCCAGGCTGTTCGCGGGGAAATTCCAGTCGGGGTACCCGACGGCTATGGAAATTATGATCTTCCTGTCTTCAGGAATGTGCAGAATCTCCCGGAGTGCTTCCGGATAGAGCACGCCCTGGTCTTCGATGCAGGTGCCGAGCCCGAAGCTCATCGCGGCCAGGCAGATATTCTGGATAACGGCGCCGAGGTCGAGGAGCGGTCCGACGTCGCTCAGTTTCCTGTCCGTCAGCACGACAATCCCGGCCGGTGCGTCGAAGAAGCGGAAACCCCGCTCCAGCCAGGCCGCTCTCTTTTCCCTGTCTTCTCTGCGGATATCCATCAGGCGGAAAATGTCCTTCGCGAGATCCACCTGCCGCTGCCGGTATACGCTGTCGTCAGGCCAGCTTACCACATGGTGTTCCGGCTGCATCGGAGCCTTGCTGTTCAATTTTTCCACGTTGGCCTTTTTCACCCTGTCCAGGACATCGCCCGCCATGACAATGAATTCCCACGGCTGGGTATTCATGGCGGAGGGCGCCCGGCACGCCGTTTCCAGCAGCTCCGCCAGGATCTCTTTAGGAACGGGATTTGGCTTGAATCCGCGAATACTCCTCCTCTTCTTTATCGCTTCGATGATATCCATAGCTTCTCTCCTGAAGGGTTATCGGTACAGGGTTCTTTTTTCCCGGGCCGCAGATACGAGCCAGGGAGCGGCCTTGAACCGGGGACCCCACTTGGCTTCAAGCTCCGCCAGCTTCTTCACCGCGTTTTCCACTCCCATCTGGTCGATGGCGTGCAGGGGGCCACCCCGGAAAGGAGGAAACCCCATTCCGAAGACCAGACCCATTTCCGCGTCCAGCGGCTCCGTCACGATGCCCTCGCCCATGCAGAATCCTACCTCGTTGAGGAGATTCATTACGACTCTGTCCCGGATCTCTTCCCTGGAGAGCCGGGCGCCTTTCCGCGATTTGAAGAGGGCGTAAACGGATTCGTCCACGTCCATTTTTTTGCCGTCGGCGTAAATAAAAAATCCCCTGCCGTTCTTCCGTCCGAGACGGCCGTCTTTCACCGTGACCTCCGTCAACTCGTCGGAGAACCTCTCCGGGAACACATTTTTCATGACGGTCAGGACGTGGGCGCCTACGTCGTGCCCTACTTCATCCATCAGGGTGATCGGTCCCACCGGCATTCCATATTCCAGCAGCGCTTCATCTATGGACTTCACGTCGGCGCCGTCTTCCAGGCAGCGCAATGCTTCGATAATATATGTCGCTACGATGCGCGTGGTATAAAACCCGTAGCCGTCGTTTACGATGATGGGAAGCTTACGGGTTGCGTGGGCGACGGATACCGCCGTGACGATCGTCTTCTCCGCCGTCTGTTTCCCCCTGATGATCTCGAGGAGCGGCATCCGGTTCACCGGCGAAAAATAGTGCATCCCGATCATCCGCTCCGGATTTTTCGATGCCTTCGCCAGCTCCGTGATGGCCAGCGACGATGTGTTGGAGGCCAGGACGGCATGCTCCGGAATGTACTGCTCGACTTCCCGGATCGTCTTCTGCTTCAGGTCCATGTTCTCGAAAACGGCTTCGATGACCATGTCCACGTCCCGGAATTCCTCGTAGCCCGTCGTCGTCTGAAGAAGAGAAAGGATGCCTTTCGCCTTGTCCTCGGTCATCCTCCCTTTTTTGACGCCCTGCTGCAGAATTCCCTGAATGGTTTTAACCCCGCGGATCAAGGCCTCGTCGCTGACGTCCTTCATGACGGCCTTTTTCCCGGCGGCGATAATGCTGTGGGCGATACCTGACCCCATGAGGCCCGCCCCCAGAATGCCGACCTTTTTGATTTCCGCGGGCTTTATGGACCGGTCCTTCGAACCGTAAACCTTGCCCATGGCGTTCTGCATCATGAACAGGTCGACCAGGCTCTTCGCCTCCGGGCTGCACAGGACTTCCGCAAAGACATCCTCCTCCTTCTGCATGCCCGCGCGGAAGCCTTTTTCCGCTCCCGCTTCGACGGCGTCGATGACCTTCATGGGGGCCCGCACGTGCCCCTTGGTCTGCTTCAGGGTCATCTGCCGCGAAACTTCAAAGAGCTTTTTCCGGAACGCCGCGCTTTTTTCTTCCTCTGATACTCCGTACCGGTAGTCCTCCTTATTCCAGGGCCGCCGGAAATCCTCCCCCGACCGGACCTTCTCCCGCAGGAAATCCGCGGCGGACGCGGCCAGCTTATCCGGCGGGAAAAGGGCGTCCACGATTCCCAGCTTCAGGGCTTCGGCCGCCTTGAGCGATTTGCCGGCGCAGATCAGCTCCAGGGCGTTTTTTATCCCCACCAGCGCCGGGAGCCGCTGCGTGCCCCCGCCGCCGGGAAGAACTCCAAGTTTCACTTCGGGAAGGCCGACCTGCACCGCCTTGTAATCCGCCGCCAGGCGCCAGCGGCAGGCAAGGGCCAGTTCGAGCCCGCCCCCCAGGCAGACCCCGCTGATAACCGCCGCCGTCGGAATGGGAAGGTTCTCCAGGCGGTCGAAAGGCGCATGGGCCATTGCTGCAAACGCCCGGCAGTCTTCCGGCGTCTTCAGCGCCTGCAGCCACTTGATGTCCGCTCCCGCGACAAAGACGCCCGGTTTCGCGCTTTCAAGCAGAAGCCCCCGGATGCTTTTATCGCCCTCTATTTTGGACAGCGTATCCATGAACTCTTCAATGAAAAGAGCGCTGAGCGTGTTCATCCTTTCGTCCGGATTGTCAAGGACGAGATGGGCGATCCCATCGTTGTCAACAGTAAGACGCATAAGCTTCGGCATCTGAATCTCCTTTCTGCGTTCAATTGTAAAAGAGGATCAATGTGCAGAGATTTATGTGGTAAGTAAAGTTTATTTATTTGTCAAGCAGAAAGCGCCGCAGGCGCTGGTCTGCTTGAAGTTGCGAGAAACTTTAGACTGGAAACTGGTTCTTATGGAGGGGCCGGCGGGAGTTGAACAGATATTATTAAGTTTATAAATATACTTCACAAAGAATATTGTTTCAATGATGATGACCTTGACTAACCCACTGCTCTCTTGCTGCCTCTGATGCGCTCAACGCGGCGCCAACGGCACCGACGATTTGCGGGTCGGGCGGAACAAAAACGGTTCTACCCATCTCGCTTTCCAGAAGCGCTCTCGCGCAGTTATTCAACGCGACACCGCCGGCAAAGAACACATTCCCGGGCGGCGCCACCCGCTTCAGGAGGCTTACGGAACGACTCACGATGGCCTTGTGAATCCCCAGGGCCACTTCATCGCGTGCCGCACCCTGTGTGGTCAGGGAGACCACCTCGGATTCAGCGAAAACCGTGCACATGCTGTTGATCTTCACCGACTTGCCCGCGGAAAGGGCAGCCTTGGCGAATTCTTCAAGGTTGAATCCGAGGGCTGTAGCCATGACCTCCAGGAAACGGCCTGTCCCGGCGGCGCACTTGTCGTTCATTTCGAATTTGTTCATGCGGCCCTCTTTGTCCAGCGCAATGGCCTTTGTATCCTGCCCACCGATGTCCAGAATGGACAAGCAGTCGCTGGAAAAATAGCGGGCGCCCAGGGCGAATGCCGTGATCTCGCTGATCACCGGGCAGTCCAGGTGCCCCTTGATAAGATGGCGGCCGTATCCGGTGGCGGCGATGACATCGAACACGGCGTCGTTCATGAGCTCTCGCGCTGTCTCCAGGGGGTTGTACGACGTCACCGCCTTCCGCGAAAGGGCAAGCTTGCCATGTTCCAGCACGGCAAGCTTGATGGTTCGTGAACCTATGTCAATTCCTGCAAATCTCATTATTTTTTTAACCGTTCGACAAACGCCTCAATCCTCGTCTTGAGCTGTCCCGCGTCTTCCTGACTGTAATCGGTCTCCAACCTCAGCGTGGGCAGGCCCGCCTTCTCAAGCTCTTTTTCAACCGGCCCGCTTTCCATGATGTAGGGCTGACAGAATTGCAGGCTGTAGTGGATCACCCCCTGCGCCTGGTATTTTTTCGCCATCTCCTTCACGTACTCGATTCGTGATGGGTTCGGCGTAAAAAC
>Ga0209719_1003481_pt1 | contig 14227 bp, 13 predicted proteins | sample AD_JPNAS2_MetaG_FD_184421 | JGI IMG/M metagenome (GOLD analysis project Ga0209719, IMG submission 184421) | Active sludge microbial communities of municipal wastewater-treating anaerobic digesters from Japan - AD_JPNAS2_MetaG (SPAdes) (version 2) | ecosystem: Engineered > Bioreactor > Anaerobic...
CGCAAAAAAAGAACTATTTAATTTGAATTACTCCCTTTTTTAACTTCATGGATCCGCTATTAATAACGAAAATGTTTGTTTTTAAAAATTTAATCTTTATTTGTAAAGATAAGTATGTTATCTAACCCTTCATCTGCACATTCATTATAATACTCTTTATATTCTTTAAAAACAGAAACTTTTTTGTTATAATGTCATCTACCAAATACAATATAGTCAACAAAGGCTATTTCGTTTAACAATTCACTTAGATTCTGATCAACAAGATTTGGGGTTGGATATGGCTCAATACTTACCCAAGTTTTAAACCCTGCTTCGTGCATTTTTCTTAAAGAGAGTATTCTATCAACATATTTCGCTGTAAATGGTTCATATTCGTTCCTAAAATCTTCATTTATAGATATAAGTGTTATGCCAAATTCATTATATTTTTTTGTAATTAAAGCTTCTTCTGGAATGACGCCTTTAGTTAATGTAACGACTTTGATACCATCTTTGTTGAGTCTTTCTATAATTTTAATTGTTAATTTTGTAACATCTTCATAACCAACCATAAATGGATCAGTTGTAAAACATAATTGAACAGACTTAATCTTATTTTTATGTTTTGGTATTTCTCTTTCCAGGATTTCCAATGCATTCGATACAATTTTTGGTTCAATCCATTCATCGTAAGATTTAACATAACCAAATCGTCTTGCGATATTAAATGCATAACACGGAAAAAGGCATCCATGTGCACATCCCAACACATGATTAATTGTATAATCACCATATTCAACATTAGTTCTATATATCAACGATTTCCGAGTAATTGTTTTCATATAATAGTCCTATATTTTAATTATCTTTACTTCACGACCGTTACCTTCCTACATAAACGTAGACAGTTTATTAGTCTTAGTGATACTTGGTGAGCGTTTAATTACTAATAATTTTTCTTTTTCTAATTGTGTCAGTAGACTTTTAACTCTATTACAATCAGTTACTATTCCATATTCCGTAAAAAAATCACATAAAAAAATTGTTAGTTTTGTTTCTTTTTTTTAAATTTTTTTCAATATCATTTCTTTTAAAATAATATCACTGTATATTCTACCGTCTGCAGTGTCTTCAAAAAAAGATAATTGATTACTCCTATTTCTTTCTTCTGATCTAACAAATGCATTATACATATTTTTAACCATTAGATAGCAACCATCTACATGATTAGTTATATGAAATAATCTATATTTAGATATATTTGAACTCTTGCTTGGATATACAGGTATATTTAAAACATATTTATATTTTTTTCTAAGGGATTTTTTAATATTATTGGTTAATTCGCGTTCTAATTCAACAGAATTAATCTCATTATTAGAATGTTTTTTTATTAGATCTTCCCAAAAATCACCACCTACCATCTTTGTTAAATCACTTGTTCTTGTTATATCTTTTAATTCATCAGATATTTTATCATTCTTATCAAAAGATTTACTAGAAAGAAAAGCTTTAGCAACACGTATGAACCCTTGAGTGTTAAAATTAATTAATAATTCAACACTTTTGTTAGTGTGTTTTCTTAATTCATTGCTGTTGTTATTAGTAATAATTCAACTGTACCCAACTCATTTAAGTTAGTTATTGGTATGGTTTGATTCAAATATTTCTTTTTATTTGATTGGATAAATTAATCTGGAACATCTAAATTTTTAAAAATCTTTTTAGAAAATATGCTGGTATCGAAAAACGGAAGGAGATAATCTATTGATAAATCAGTTTCACACATAACTAAATATTTATTATCGTAATTTTGTTTTCTTAAAGATACCAAATATTGTGATTGTTTAAAAGATTTCACTTCGATTAAAGGACTTCCACCCTGAGGAACCCAAAATTCCTTAATTTCTTTTTCATCGTCATATTTTACGAAAGGAATAACTTTATTATCAACCTTTAAACCCAAAACATCTGGTGCTATTCCAACTATTTTCGGATCATATTTAAAAAAATCAGAATAAACCTCAATTTTAAATTTATGACCAGTTTTTTTATAAATTTCTTCGGAAATATCAACTAAAATTTTTTTATTAAAAATAACACTCTCAGGAATAATGTTAATCCATCTATCGAAAATTCCGCAGATGTAATCGTTTTTTGAACTTAAAGCACTTTGCATTCCTCTTTCATTTTAATGCGCAATGCTACATACAAAATATATGTATGGAGTAATATCTTCTTTTAAAATTTCAATTTTCATCTTTTTCTCCTCCAATAATTATTTTAAGATATTTCTGTTGTTATATCTGTACAATTTAGATTCCTACTACTTGAACAAGTAAAGTAAATTATTTGATAATCTTTTGAAAGCCTATTAAATAATTCCTTGGCTTTTAATATCCTTTTATCATCAAAGTATGCAAAAGAGTCATCAAATATAATAAAAGGATGATTATTTTCATAAATAATATCAATTAATCCTATTCTAACTAGAAGTGACATCAAGTCCTTATTACCAGTACTAAAGTTATCAAAGTCTTTTGGTTCATGTGATTTTGATGGTTTTACCTTCATTAGTGAATTACCATCAAAAGTAACGGATAAATCATTAAGATCAAACTTCTTAATTAGTTCGTTTACTTTTTCTTCTAATGGATTTAAATATTTAGCCGCGAGTCGTTGATTTGCTTCTTCTAAAAGTTTAGCGGTTATTTCTAGTAGTCCTCGCTTTTTATCAAATTCAAGACGCTTTTCTTTTAAATCTTCTAACTCTACTTCATAAAGCTCTAAGTTACTAACTATCTCAATGTTATATTCAATGTTATGCTCAAGTGTATTGATTCTTTTAATTAATTCATTGTTAGTTTCACTAGCAATTATCTTTTCTTTTTCAAGTTCATCTTTATCTAAATCACCAAATTTAGTAAGCCCTTCTTTAATTTTTTCTAAATTATATTTTGCAAGTTCCTTTTTCTTGCTTTCAATTTCTTTAGTCAACGCAAAGTATCGATTATAGTTAATTTCCACTAGATTATAGGCTAACTCAATATTATCAGTTCCTGTTTTATAGTCCTTAAACAATGCAAAAACAGCCTCTTTTAGATATTTAAAGGCGTTTTCTTTATCTTCTATTTGTTTTGCAATTTCTTTTTCTAGTTGTTCTAGTTTTAAATCAATGTCACTTTTTTCTAGTTCATTTAGTTCTTTTTCATATTCCCTTATTTGCGTTTCTAATTCACTTAGTTTCTTTTCTAAACTAATAATTTCCTCTTTAAATTTTTTATTACGACCTCTAAATACGAAATAGTAAATTGAAAAGGTTATGATGCTTAATAAAATGACACCAATTGAAATTGGCTTAACCTTTAATCTAAGTTCTTCCAGTTCTTTCTTTAGCTCATCAATATTTTTCTTAATATCAGCAAGCTTTTCTTCAACAATAACTTTTTTAACACTGCTTTTATTACTCTCAAGTTTTTGTTGAATAATTTCTCTAGATTCTTTCTCTTTGCTTTTTTTAAAATCATTTAAAACTTGTTCTTCTTTTTTATATTTATCTTTTGCTTCTTTTAATTCTTTAAGATTAATTTTATTAATATCAGCATGATTAAAGAATGTCTTAACTTCAGTAAGTTCATTATCTAGTTTTTCTTTTTCTTTTGTTAAATTATTAATTGTCTCTAGTTCTAATTCTAACTTCTCTTTTTTACCATTTAAAGCAAGGTTTTGTTCAATTGAGCGCGTTTTTGCATCGTTTTCTTTCTTTGCTTTCTTTGCTTCTTCTAACGCCATCTCTTCTTTAACTAGTATCTCACTTGCATCATGAGCACCATTAATAAGACGATTAAGTTCATTAATTCTAGTTTCGTTTTGATTGTATTTAGTGTCTTTTCTATTATTTGAAGGATCTATTTCTCTTTTAGTTTTATTTAAAGTATTAAAAGCATTAGTAAAATCATTATCATCTGCTGTATCGCCGTAAAGTTCTCGAAGTTTTTTATTGATGTCACTATGGAGTTCATTTTTATCTTCAAAGTAGCGAGCATCTAATTGACCAATAAAGTTAATTCGCTCGAAACTAGATTCATTTATACCGAAGATAACTTCACCAAAGTTTTTGCCGTTTTTATCTAATGTAATACCCAAAAGCTCATCAATATCAACTTTACGCTTATGATCAAAGAGTCTAAAAGTGTCAGTTGAAGGTGTATTTTTAAAGGATCGTATTACTGTATATTTATCTCCATTAAGTTCAAAAGTAAGTTCGCCACCAAAATTATGCGTATCCCATGGCTTATAAATAGCCCGTGTCCTTTTTTTAGCCCCCATTGAAGGTAGGCCGTAAAACATTGCTTTAATAAATTCAGCAATCGTGGTTTTTCCAAAACTATTATCTTCTTCTATTACTACAATTGAAGAATCAAAAGAGAAGGAGTAATTAATAAACTTTCCAAAACCATCAATCTTAATATTTAATAGTTTCATATTTCAATTACCTCCTCTCTTAGCGCTTTTAAGCCGTATTCAAGAATCTTTTCTTTTTCTTCTTCGCTTAGCTTAGGATTATTCTTAACTAGATTATAAAACTCACCTCGAAGAGATATTTCTTTTTCAAAATCAATCGTTTTATAATCTAGGGTTGATTTATCTAAAACCTCTGCGTAATAAAACTTCCTTTCTAGGTTAGCTAATATACTATCTAAATCTTTAATCGTATCGTAGTTATAACTACCTATTAGAACAACGCGAACAATATCATCAGTGCTTATTGAGGCAACTTTCTTATTAATAGCGTCTTGAATAAGTGTATAGTTATCTAAACCACTTATATCAACGTTAACAATATGATATGTTCGGTTATTATTTGGAACGAAAGTTCTTTTTAATTCATGTTTATTAATTTCAAGAAGGAAAAAGCCCCGTTCTCCTAATTCGTCAAACCCACGTGGTTCAAGAACGCCAGAGTAGCCATATACTCCTTTTGCATCTAGTTTTTTTGCCTTAATATCAGGAATATGAATATCACCTAAAGCAAGATAATCAATATGTTTACCTACTAAACTAGCAAGGGGGATTTCACATTCCATTCCGTGAAGCATTAAGATATTAAAGTCATCTGGATTAAAGTTAAGATTACTAACTAGTTCTTCGCTTGTCAGTTTAGTTAAATCAAAAGCTTTAATATGAACTTTATCATATCTAAAACTATTATTATCACTATTAATAATATGAAGATTAGATGGTAATTCGCCTAGTTTTTCATTACTAAATACACTTGAATCATCATGGTTCCCATTTAAATAGAGAAAATCAATACTAGGATGAAGTCCAATTTTAGATACAACTTCTTTTAATGTTTTTAGTTTTACTTTCTTGCTATCAAAAAAATCACCAGCGATAAGAATAACTCTAGCGCTCTTAGCTTCAGCATAATCAATTAGACGAAAGAATGCATCACGAACTTCAGCTTGTCTTTCTTTAGCTTTTTCGGTGCCTAAACCATGCATTTTAGACTCTAAATGAATGTCACTAGTATGAATTATCTTCACTTTTGACCTCCTAATTAACTATTAAATATTGTATTTTTTAATTTTAACACAAATCTTGTTAGTATCGATTGCCTAAATATTAAGAATTTTCGTGAATGTTGTTAAAGCATGCGCAATATTTATTTTTTTGCATTAATGTAATTTCATCTATGTGTAATTTAGCGATAAGATAAAATCAATCACGGAGGATAACTATAAAATGATAGAAAAACGAAAATTTAGTGGTGTTCTTACAATACTCTTTTTTTCATTAACATTAATAACAATGGTAACTTGGTTACTTGTTGTTCAAAACGAAACCTCAAAAGCGTTAGATAGACCTTCAGATCTTTTATCGTTAGAAGATACTCTTAGAAATCTCAATATGGGTTTCGCTCTCGTTACCTTAATATTTATTGTTTTAGAGATGATTTGCGCATTTATTGCTTTAAATTATCTAAATAAGTTAATCGATCAAACTAATGATAATTCTTAAAAAAATAACAAAATACATAATAAAAAAATAGTTCAAAAAAATAAATTAATACTTTATTTACTACTTTATCGTAATTATAATTGCCCTTTTAATAAAACTAGTATCAACTAAAGCAACAGTTTTATTTTTTAATTCTTCATTTAGTTGTTTAGCATTCGCTGCACTTGTTTTTTCTATGACAACGGATGTTTTACTTTTCTTCTTTTTAGGGTCTTCCTCTACTAGTTTAATAATTACATTTACATCATCTTTAATTAAGTTAATTAATTCAGCTAAAATCATTTTATTCTCCTCTTTTCACTTTATTATAACATTTAGATTTAATAAGCACTCTAATTTCAATTAGAATGGCAAAATTAATTTACTTAATAAAAAACCACCATTAATGGCGATTTTTTTTAATTTTGGAGTCATTATTGACCCTAATGGGTAAGACTAAAAATTTTATAAAAATGTTAAACTGGTTAGTTTTTACCCTCATAATCCCTTTTGGTTATTCTTATATCCTTTTGGGGGAACTCCACAGAAAGTTGGTAACAGTGCTTAACTGGTTAATTTTTGCCTCCAAGGTAACAATAAGGGAATTTAGAGGAACATAGGACCCTCCAGTTTTTAATATACACATTAATCAGAGAAGTTGTTTTCAAACTCTAATAAAATAGATTTTAGATTTTCATCGAGGTATTTTAATGCATTTTCTCTAATTTCAACTGGAACACCATAATAAGCTTCTGCTATTCCTCCGGTTATAGCAGCTATTGTATCACTATCGCCACCAATAGAAATCGCATTTCTTATGGCATCTTCAAAATCAGTAGATTCCAAAAATGCTGTGATTGCTTGTGGTACTGTTCCTTGACAAGTTTCATCTGTTTTATATGACTCCCTAATATCATCTAATTTGAAATCCAACTTATAATAATGTTTATCAATATAATCTCTAATTTCATTAATCTTATAACCATTTTTGGCTAAGAAGATAGATACACTAGTAGCTTCTGCTCCTTTAATGCCTTCAGGGTGATTATGAGTTACTTCTGTTACTTTTCTAGAAAGATCAATTGTCTCATCTATAGTATTTGCTATAAATCCAATGGCACTGACTCTCATTGCAGCACCATTTCCAAAACTATTATATGGTTTAGGGTTACTTGATAACATCCACTGAATAAATCGCATCCCATAACCAGCTCTCGAATATTTTCTTGCCATTTCTTGCATAGATTTTACTGATTGATAGCTTAAATCACTATAATCTTCTTTTGCGTTTAAGACAGACTTAGCAATAGCAAGAGTCATTACTGTATCATCAGTAAATGTGCATTTATTATTAAACAATTCAAATTCTTTACTCTTATTGTTTCTAAATTCAAATCTTGACCCAACAATATCTCCAATAATTGCTCCTAACATATCTATCACCTAATCTAGCTCACCATTATTAATTTGTGCATTTGCATCTTCAATCAATGCAACCAATATTTTGATATCTTCATCGTTCTTTAAATAAAATCTAAAATTATAAATTGGAGCGTACTGATCAAATTCTCCAAATTCCTTTAATTCATCATTCTTTGGCATTATTAACTGAATTTTTACTCTTCTATTTCTTTTAAAAAACATCACTTGGCAGATTGTTTTATCATTTTTATTTTTAACTTCTATCCATTTTTTATTAACACTTAATTCTTCTTTTATACCTTCTATTTTAGATGAAACGAATGAAATTAATTTTGTATAAAGATTAACCATATCCTGCCTATAATTATTTAAGTAATCTATTATATCGCGGTTTCTAGTATTATGTAGTGAGCCACTAAGTTCAGGGCTTTTTTCTCTTTCTTCATTCATAAAATCAATACCTAAAACCTTTAATTTATCTTCATAACTTTCAAACTTAAATCCCCATCTTTCTTCCATAAATGAGATCAGGTGAAGTCCACGCTTTTTAATAGCATCAGGTGTCCAATCAGGATAATTGGTTGCAACCTCTTTGTCTCTCTACCATTTATTTTACTATAAATAAATGGTTATATCTTTAAAAACTATGATTTAAGAGTTCGTCTCCTTACCGTATAAGGAATTTTCATAGAGTTCGACTTCCTACCATGAAATGGTATAAAATGCATAAAAAAACTGCTTTAGATATGTAATTTTATCTATAGCAGTTTCTATTTTAGTCTTTATTTTTGGCTTTATAAAGCCATTTTTAATAACTTACTAATCAAAGATAAGTTTGGAGCTTCCATCAACCATAATGGGACGTGTTTTTTAAGTCTTAAAACCTTAACTGGTTATTTTATACCGTATTTGAGTAAGTACGAGTAAACGGTGGTAACCGTGGGTAAATAATGGTAAATGTGCGACAGTCACTAACTGGTTAATTTATACCGACTTTGCGTAAATAAGAGTAAATGGGGGACCCTTTGGGAGTCCTTTTTTTGTGTCTTTGGTTCAAATCCGACAGGCAAGGTGAGTTCAAACTATAATGGGTTCTTAAGACTTTAACATATTTTAATGTACAACAGACTTGCTTAAAACGTTCAAATAAGTATGCTGCAAAGGTTTCTGCTTGTTGTTCACTTAAGTGGGTATGCCAAGTATCAATTGAATCATCATAGTTTTCATCTTTAAATTCATGTTTTAAGGTGTTTAATTCATCTTCAGTAAAGATATCTGACTTAAGTCCTAGTCTTCTTCCAATAAGAGCTTGTTGTTGAACTGCGTGGAATGTTTCATGAAATGCAGTTTTAATAATCTGTTCTTCACTGGCAATCTTTATCCAATCACGATTGTACCTAATGACAAAGGTATCCTTTTCAAAGAGACCAGAATGGTTAATTGATTTAAAGATATTTCCATTGTTTATAAATACCCATAGCCCTGGATCTACATTTGTTACCTCTCTTGCGAAGTTAGTTGCTGAAATGATTAACTTTTCTTTGAAGTTATGATTTTCTTTATTCATGTAAGAATCTCCCTATTTTGTTATAGCGATTATACTACATGACGTCGCCCATTCCAAAGGAATATTTTATTTCACGCTACATTTTTTATTAAACTCTGTTCGTATCTTCTTTGTTTCTTCGCCAATATATGTAAAGAAATATTTACTGTAATAAAGTTCTTGTCTAACTGGGTCATTTGGGAAGTAGATTTGCTCATCTTTTTTTAAGCGTTTACCAGCAATTGTTTCAACCTTTTGTAACTGTTTAAATTCATATGATGCTTTCCATTCAAGTGTACTTTTATTTCTTTTAATTGCGTTCGTTAAATAACCCATACGGTTTGTTATCTTGCTTCGTTCTGCTTTAGATAGTTTACGGTATTGAAATAAGAAATATTGAACATGGTTTTTTAAATTATCAAAGTGATAATATTTATCTAGATAACTTTCAAAGAAACTATTAGCTGATATTAATGCATCAATATTACATCATACATAACTGAAAGTGTAACTGTTTGTGATGCTGATTTAGAAAATGCTAACGAAAAGATAGACTTATTAAATATCCAAACCAAACTTTTATCTGCAAAAAACAATCTTCCAAGTTACTTTAAGTTTATTCGTAATATTAATGACTCTTTAGATATACAAGAAATTAAAAGAATATTTGCTGCAATTACAATCCACTCAATATCAAATTTTTCTATCAAACTTAATCTTCTTGATAACGGTGAATATAATCATAAGTTAATTGAATCTGTATTACCTTTGAAACTTGGTTATAAAAATGTTGATGTTACATATTCCGTTTATCTATAAAGTTCGAACTCGTGTCACAACTTTTTTGAATAGCGGTTCAAACCCGTGTCACAACTTAATTTTAGTTTATAATTACAAAAATCAAAGTCCATCATGTCGGTCATTAAAGACTTTAAGATGGACTATTTTTTATTAAAAAATGCCCTAAAAGGGCATAATTTGGTGTTATTTGGTAGTTTTTCGCTACCAATTCAAGATTTCTTTGGAGCTTCCTGCCGGATTTGAACCGACGGTCATTGAGTTGCAGTCAATTGCCTTACCAACTTGGCTAAGGAAGCGTGTAATGTTAGTATACTAAAAATTTGTATTTTTACAATTAAGATTATTAAAATTAGTTGTTTTCTATATCAAAAAGGGTTAAATAGAACTACTTCTTTAGCTTTTAGCGATAACTTTACATCAATAATCCTTTGGTTACTACTTCCTCGGTAAGGAAGATTACCCTCTTTTAAGCTTTCAATAAAAGGACCATCAACTAGATAATCAGTATTTTTTAAGATTCCGTTAATAAGTGAATCTTTTAAGGCTATTAGAGATTCAAATGTTTGACCTGAATATAGACAAGTATTTAGTCCCTCTCTTTTAGCTTCCATTAATAGAAATAAGGCTGCTTCTTTTTGAAGGAGCGGGTCTCCTCCTGTTAGAGTTACACCATCTAGAAGCGGATTTTTCTTCCATCTAGCGACAATATTTTCTGCCTCTTCTAAGTAGCCTCCGTTAATATCCCAGGTTTCTTTATTTTGACAACCAGGACAGCCAATCTTACAACCTTGAAAAAAGATTGCCATTCTTATTCCTGGCCCATCAACAATCGAATCATTTACAATGCCTGCTAGACGTACTTTTATCATCAGTTCTCCTTATTTAGTAAAGACGCGGGACAACTATTTATCCCGCGTCTTAAGGTATTTAAACAAGCTTATGCTTGTTGGCTAATAAATTGAGCGATTTCACTATAGTTAGAGTAGGTGTCGTAGGTTTTTCCTTCATCTACGACTAGAAGGGTAGGAACGCTGCGAATATTATGTTCTTTTGCTAACTCCATATTATCATCAGCGTATACTTCTTCATATTCAATATGATGATCATCTAAAATTACTTTTACTAAGCGACAATTTGGACAAGTATGAGTAACAAATAGAACATAGCGCTTACCTTCTTTTGGAAGTTTAGAAACCATTTTTTCAACTGCTTCAACTTTTTCTTTCTTCTCTAATGGAGTTTCAAAGCTAATTTGTTCTCCAAGGCGATATTCTTTCCGGTTTTTAAATTCAGCAATCTTGCCATCATTCCAGTTTTTAATTGGGCGGTAGTAACCAGTGATACGGCTATAGACTTCGGTAGATTTACCGCAGTGAGGACAAACACTAACTTCACCAACTAAATATCCATGATCTTTACAAATTGAATAAGTTGGTGACATTGTAAAGTATGGAAGGCGGTAATTTTCAGCAATTTTTCTTACAATTGTCGCAGCAACTTGCCAAGATGGTAATCTTTGGCCTAAGAAGGTGTGGAATACTGTCCCTGAAGTATAAAGTGTTTGAAGTTCATCTTGAATATTAAGAGCTTCACTTACACTTTCAGTGTAGCCAACTGGAAGATGGCTACTATTAGTGTAATAGGGTGTACCTTCACTACTTCTTGCCGTAATAATATCAGGATAGCGATCAACATCATGTTTTGCTAAGCGATAGGCTGTACTTTCTGCTGGCGTAGCTTCTAGGTTATAAAGATCACCGTAAAGTTCTTGATAATCACTTAAGCGATTACGCATAAAGTTAAGCACTTCGATACTAAAGGCCACGCTATCTTCGTGAGTAAGATCTTTTTTAAGCCAGTTAGCATTTAAACAAGCTTCGTTCATTCCAACTAAACCAATCGTTGAGAAGTGATTATCAAAATGACCTAAATAGCGTTTTGTATAAGGATAAAGACCTTGTTCAAGAGCTTTTGTACATACATCCCGCTTAATTTTTAGTGATCTAGCACTTATATCCATTAGTTCGCCAAGCCTTTTATAGAAGTCTTCTTTATCTTTAGCTAAGTAAGCTAGGCGAGGCATATTAAGTGTAACTACACCAATTGAGCCAGTATTAGATCCGCTTCCAAAGAAGCCGCCACCTTTTTTACGAAGTTCACGAAGATCAAGGCGGAGACGGCAGCACATACTTCTTACATCACTTGGTTCCATATCGCTATTTATGTAATTAGAGAAGTATGGAGTGCCATATTTTGCAGTCATCTCAAATAAGAGCCGGTTATTTTCACTGTCTTCCCAGTTAAAGTCGCGAGTTATTGAATAAGTAGGAATTGGATATTGGAAACCGCGTCCATTAGCATCACCTTCTAGCATTACTTCTAAGAAGGCTTTATTAACCATATCCATTTCTTTTTGACAGTCTTTATATTTAAAGTCCATCTCAACTCCTCCAACAATCGCGTAGCGTTCTGCTAAGTCATTAGGAACAACCCAGTCGAGGGTGATATTGCTAAACGGTGCTTGACAGCCCCATCTAGAAGGAGTATTAACCCCAAAAATGAAGGATTGGATACATTGTTTAACTTCTTCATAACTTAAGTTATCAACTTTAACAAATGGGGCTAGATATGTATCAAAACTTGAGAAAGCTTGTGCTCCTGCCCATTCGTTTTGCATAATCCCAAGGAAGTTAACAAGTTGATTAGCTAGTGTATGAAGGTGTTTAGCAGGTTTAGAAGTAATTTTTCCTTCTACTCCTCCTACACCTTCTCTAATTACTTTTTCTAAGTCCCAGCCAGCACAGTAGGCACTTAACATACTTAAGTCATGAATATGAATTGCAGCGCTCCGATGAGCTTCGGCAATTTCTTGATCATAGACTTCGCTTAGCCAGTAGTTAGCAGTAATTGCCCCGCTATTTGAAAGAATTAAACCGCCTAAAGAATAGTTAACGGTACTATTTTCTTTAACTCGCCAATCAGCGATATGAAGATAGTCTTCAACAATCTTTTTATAATTAAAAAGAGTTGATTTAGCGTTACGCATTCTTTCACGGTCTTTACGGTAGAGAATATATCGCTTTGCAACTGTTGGTTCTACTTTCATTAAGTATTGTTCAACTTCGTCTTGGACAACTTCGATATCAATAATTTCTTCGCCGCGTTCTTCTAGTTTTTTAGTGATCTCTGCAGCATAAATTAATGATTCGCTGTCGCGTGTGCCTTGGAAGGCTAGACTAATTGCAGTTGCAATTTTAGTTGGATTAAATTTTTGTAATCTTCCATCACGTTTTCTAATTTGTTTAATCATTGTTTTCCTCCTTCTTCGATTTTAGGGATAGAAAAAAGTTACCTTTCTTCGCTACTCCTCTTCAAGCCGACAAAAATTATCTTTTTGGGCTGTGTGTTAGTATTAAAACATAAAATATTTTTCGCTTCAATAGGGACGCAAAAAGAAAAAATTTACATTTTTTTATTAGTAGTTTTTTAGGAGTTCATCTGCTTCTCTCGAAGGAAAAATAACTACTAAAAAAAGGCCAAATAGCCCTTTTAGGTGATTTTTATTTAGTCAAAAGACGTCGTTTTTGTCGCTTTTTTAACGCTGTATAAGATGTAAGCGTTTAATTGACAACTTCTGTCAATATATGTCTAGCTGCTACTATTCCTGAATAGATAGCAAACATTAAATTGTAGCCGCCGCAGAGTCCGTCGATGTCTAGTACTTCTCCTACGACAAATAGATGACTATCTTTCGTAGTTGAAAGAGTATCTAGATCAATTAATTCAAGTTTAACGCCCCCATTAGTTACATGATTAAAGAGGGCACCATCTTTAATAATAGGAGTAAAGGAAAGATTAGTTAAAGTATCACTTAAACTTGTCTTATCCTTTTTCATTCTGCCTTCTAGATAGTGAGCGATTCTCTCACTAAATAAACTTCTAATTGGATTATCTAGTTTAAGCACTTCTTTTATCTCTTTTTTGCTCATACTAGAAAGGAAGTTAATTCTAATATCATATTTAGCTTTACTATCTATTTTATAAGCCCAAACTAGATGACTAGAAATAATAAAAGTAATAACGCCGCTTAAAGCGTTTTTTCTAAAATGAACTTCACCTACTTCAGTTGCAAGTAGTTTTTCATCTTTATATAAAGACATTGAAATATCACGCCGTTCATTTTCAATACTAAATAAATTTTCTTTTACTTTTATTGCGCCTAGTACCGGCACTAGTGAGGTAGTTTCTAACGCTAAACTTGAAAGTAACGCACTGTTATTATTATCAAGGGGAACGCTAGAAATAGAGGCACTACTTCCTATAGAAAGAATTAAATAATTAAAATAGGATAGATGAATAATTAAAATTAACAAGATTAAGTGTTTTAATGATTTTATGTGGTGTTCACAATAAAGCGGATGATAAATTGACAAAAAGAGTAGCGGACTCTTGAAAAATATTGCTATAATGAAG
>Ga0209719_1003511_pt1 | contig 14114 bp, 12 predicted proteins | sample AD_JPNAS2_MetaG_FD_184421 | JGI IMG/M metagenome (GOLD analysis project Ga0209719, IMG submission 184421) | Active sludge microbial communities of municipal wastewater-treating anaerobic digesters from Japan - AD_JPNAS2_MetaG (SPAdes) (version 2) | ecosystem: Engineered > Bioreactor > Anaerobic...
CTCTTATCAGTTATCAGTATATTTATTTCTAACGCCCAAGATCACCTGCCGCCAGCGCGCAGCGGAGCTGCGGGATGGCGGTCAGGTGCAGCGCCCTGTTAGAGCACGCTACTAAGGATCCCCAGCGATGAACTTGAGAAAGGCATCTCCCAGACTCGTCGTGCGCTTAGCGGCTAATCCACTCCCGCTCATCGTCACATTTAGGCCGTCAGTATTAAGCAGACCGCGGGAATACAGATCCCTCCAAAGCTGTGTGTACAGGTCCTGGCGGCCACGGAGTTCGGGGATATTGTGCTCAAGGACACGCCCGAGTCCTCCTATGCTCATGTTCGGAGGCGGCGTGGGCGCCTGGAAGATTTTGAGAATTCGTAGGTGTTGGTCGGTCAACGAATCTACGAAGCCTAAAAACAGATGTTGGACGGTTTCGTCAGGTGCCTGACCCTTTGCAATATTGAGGATGGCATTTCTCAGCGCGTCGAGCTTTGCTGCTTGATGGGTTCGTAGGGCGACTTGCGAGGCATGCATTACGGCGGTGACGAACTGTTCGTTACTTTGAAGTGACTCGAGATTTAGTCCTTTTTCTTCAAGCTCCTCCAGTTTCTCTCCTACCTGCTCCATCCAGCGCACGCGTCGCTTCTCCAGCGGTGGCTGGACGATGTTTTGGAACAGCTCTGCCGCAGGGCCACCAACTACAGGGATCGCTGACAAGCCTGCCTTCACCACAGCGTGGGCCGCATCTCCACCTGTCTTTTGGGGAACGGAGAGCTTATTCTCGGTCATTGGAATCTCCTTCGCGCTCTAAAAATGTTTATATGGTTTCTTCATAACACCTTTGGGTCGCAACATCGCGGGATAACACCCCGCCTGCAATTCTCTCATAACATTTGCATTTTCAGAAGATCAGGCCATGTTCTGCACTGAACACGGGGGATGTATGGTTTCAACGGGCTGTTGCTCAATTACCCCTCTTAGTTCTACGAAAGGCGGGTCAGGCAGAACAGGTGATCGGTCGTCCCTTGAGAGCAAAACTGAATCGTTTGAGAATCTTTGAAAAAAGAACAAAGGCTCTGGTGCAATCCACCTTCAGGACCCGGGCTATCATCGCCGGGTCCTTCACAGGCCCGCCGCCCCGCTTCAACAGCACCTGGATGTTCTGTACGGCGCAGACCAGGTATTCCTGGATGCTCACCCTCCATAACCTCCTCCAGCGGGCGCGGTCATAGCCGTAACGCTTGCCCCTGGCGAAGGAGCGCTCCATGAGGTGCTGCCTCTTCTTTATGTCCTTCTTCGAAGCTCCGCTTCGGCTTTCCTCCAGCATCACGTCCAGGTCTTCCTGACGGCAGTGCCGCTTCACGGTCCTGCCCGCTTTGTTGGTGGTGCAGCCGGACCGGAGCGGGCAGGCCTCGCAGTCGGCCCTGGAAGCCCCGTAGTCGATGCTGCCCCTGCCCCTGTGAAGGCTCTTGGGTTTCAGTTCCTTCCCCGCAGGGCAGAGGTAGATGTCCCTTTCACGGTCGTACCGGAAGTGGGCCTCGGTGAATATGCCTCGCTTCTCTTCCCGGACCGACGCGGACCGGCAAAGGTCCGGCATGTGCGCCTTTATCCCCTGGTCGTAAAGGGACAGGAAATTGTCTATCGTGCCGTACTTGCTGTCGGCTACCACCGTGGAGGCCGGCTTGCCCGTCGTCTTGCGGTGCCTTTGAAGCAGCTCTTCCAGCATGTGACCCTCGCTTACGTCACCGGGGGTGACGACCGTGGCGGTGATGATCTCGTGGGCTTCATCGACCGATCGGTGGACCTGGTAGAAAAGGTCCGGCTTCTCCCTGCCCACTATGGCCGCGTCGGGGTCCGTGCTGGATATGTACCGGTCGTTGACCTTGCGGTATCTGCCGCTGCGGGAGGGCCTTCCTTCGCCACCGCCTCCCCCGTATCCGCTGTCATCATCGCTCCCTTCGCTCTTTTCACCCTCTTCATTCTCTTCGTTATCTTCGCTCCCGTAACTCCTTTGCCGCTCTGCGAGCCGGGCTTCAAGTTCCCTGTAATTCTTCTTGAGCTGGTGCTTCAGGGACTGGGTGTCTATTACGGAGTTGTTCGACGCGTCGGCCTCGACAAGGCTGGAGTCGACAAAGATCTTGCCGCCGTCCACCAACCCCGCCTCAACGCACTGGATAACTATCCGCTCGAAGAAGTTCCTGAACACTTCCGCACCCCAGCGCTTACGAGCCTTGGAGAGGATGCTGTGGTCGGGGATCTTCGTGTCGAGGTCGTAACCCAGGAACCAGAGCCAGTCCAGCCTCTCCGGAAGGGTGGCCATGAGCTCCCGCTCGGACCGAACGTTGTAAAAGACCAAAAGAAGCATCAGCTTCAGTATCACCGGGGGAGGAACCGATACGTTGCCCCTCGTCCCGTATTTGTCCGATACTTCGCGGTAGATGAAGTCAAAGTCCACCCTCGCCGCGATCTTCCGGAGCGGGTGGTCCCTGCGGACCCTTTCAGCGATGCTTATGTTGGTGTAAAAGAATTTGCCGACGTCGGGCTCCTGAATACCCATCATGTAGAGCACCCCCTCGCGTTGCCTACACTTATTTTAAGGGTATTCAGGTACTTCCACCTCAAGAAACGCTATTTGGGCAACAGGCCGTGTAGACCTGACCCCAATGAGGAGGTTTCACCATGCGGCTTACAGAACTGTCGCACAGCAGCGGTTGAGCGGCCAAAATAGGTCCGGCGGACCTGGAAAAGATCCTGAAAGGACTTCCCGTACAGGGGGACGGGTTTCTGCTCACCAGTTGGGACAAGGGTGAGGATGCCGCCGCCTGGATGATCGACGGGAAGAGGATGGCCATCCTGACCCTCGATTTCATAACCCCCGTGGTGGACGACCCCTTCACCTACGGTCAGATCGCCGCCGCCAACGCGCTGAGCGATGTCTACGCCATGGGCGGCAGGCCGCTGGTGGCTTTGAACATCGTCGGGTTCCCCGTCACCTGCGAGCCGCTCGAGGTTCTTTCGGAGATCCTTAAGGGCGGCCAGGAGCGGGTCAACGCAGCCGGAGCCGTCCTCGCCGGCGGCCACAGCGTCGACGACGGGGAGCCCAAGTACGGCCTAGCGGTCTTCGGCGAGGTCGACGCGACGAAGATGTGGAAGGTCACTGGAGCCCGCCCCGGCGACGCGCTCATCCTCACAAAGCCCCTGGGAACGGGCCTGGTAGCGACGGCCATAAAGGCCGGGGCGGCCGACCCCGGGGAGACGGAGGCCGCCGTCAGGTCCATGCGCGCCCTCAACGACCTCCCCATGAGGCTACCCGGGGAACTGTTGGCGGAGGTCCACGCCTGCACCGACGTGACGGGCTTCAGCCTAGCCGGCCACCTCCTGGATATGCTGTCCGGCGGCATGGAGGCGAGGCTCTCCCCCGGTGAACTGCCCCTGCTGCCCGGGGCGCTGGAGAAGGCCGAGATGGGCTTCATCCCCGGCGGCTCCAATCGAAACATGGAACTATACGCCCCGAGGGTCGAGGGCCTCGAGAAGATGCCCGGGGCCCTTCCCGCCCTGCTTTTCGACGCCCAGACCTCGGGCGGGCTTCTGCTCTCCGTGAGCGAGGGAGCAGCCGGCAGGTTCCTCGATGCATGCCATGACGCCGGTTTTCCCCACGCCGCAAGGGTGGGGTTTTTCGCCGAGGGCCCGGAGCGGATAACGGTTTAGACGAGATTGGACCAGGGCGGCTCCCGCGAGGCCGGGGGCCGCTTTTTTTGTATCCATTATCCAAACGCCGCCGCGCTTTCCCCCTCCTTCCTTCTGGTAGAATTAAAAAACTGGCTAAATAACTTGTCGGGGGTGCGGCAAATGAAAAAGGCGGAGCGGATTGTGGATTTCGCCATGAGGATGGAGCTCGAGGCCAGGGATTTCTACCTCGACTCGCTGCAGAAGGTGAGCAGGGCCGACACCAGGAGCCTCCTGGCGAACCTGGCCGAATGGGAGAAGGGGCACTACGATTTCCTGAAACAGCACAAGGTCAGCCTGGGCGAGTCTGGGAAGTGGGCCGACGCGGCCCCGCCCGTCGAGGAGATGGAGAAGGCCGGCGATATCATCCTGGAAAAGAGGATCGGCACGGCTGTCGAGCCGCCCCTGGGTGAGATGTCCTCCGATTTCAGCGTCCTGAGGATGGCCCTCGCCATCGAGACCGATTTCAGGAATTTTTACAACAACGCCGCCCGCACCATGGACGACCCCGAGGGCCGCAGGGTCCTCGAGATGCTCTCCGAGTGGGAGGGCGGGCACCAGGAGTACATCGACGAACAGTACCGGGTGCTGCAGCGGGAGTTCATGAGCGAGATGGGATTCGAGCCCTTCTAGGGTGTAAGGACTTTTTCGGACAGGGTCCTGTAGGTCCCCTTGAGCCCGGCGATCCTCTCCAGGAGGGGCTCCTGCTCGGTCAGTGAGGCTATCATGCCCCGGAGGGGGACCAGTTCGAAGTAGGAGTTCTTCCTCGAGGGCACCGTCGTCGAAAAGACCTCGGCCAAGATCCGCAGGTCGTCGCCCATCCTGAAGTCGTCGCGGGTCTCCTCGTAGGTGAAGAGGAAGTAGATCTTCCGGAACCCCGACCAGGCGAGGGCGGAAAGGCACATGGAACAGGGCTCGTGGGTGGCCAAAAAGACCGTGTCGGCCGGGTCAGGGTGCCCCTTGTCCCTGAAAAAGGCCCGGATAGCCGCCATTTCCCCGTGAAGGGTGGGGTCCGCGCCCCTTTCGTTTGTGGCGGCGACCACCAGGGAGAGGTCGCGGGCCCGCAGCACGGCGGCCCCGAAAATGTTGTGCCCCCTGGGCACCGCCCTTTCGGTGAGGGGCAGGATGTCCCCCTCTATCACGTCGAGGAACCTCGTCACCATGCTCCGGTTGTCCAAGCCGTCACCCCCTTCAAAGATATCAGAAAGGTCGTCAAAGGGGAAAACCTCCTTCGAGGGAGTGATGGGACAAATGAAGACCCTTCCAGCATCGGCCGGCAAGCGCCCGTCCCCGCGCTCCGCGGCGGCCTTCCTCCTCCTGTTGCTGCTTTTATCTCTCCCCTTCCCCGCGGCGGCCCTCGAGGCGCCCCGGACGGCGTTCCGCTTCGTGGGGAAGGATTTCGGGGCCCCCATGATCGACGAGGCCGCGCAAAAAGAGATGGTGGACCTTTTCAGGAAAAACTACTTCTTGCCCTGGGACAGGAGCGCCCCCGAGGTCGAGCCCGGTGAATCACTGTGGGCCTGGGAACGGTGGAAGGAGGGCGAACCCTGGGGAGAGAACTTGAGGCCCCACTCGAGGGAGTGGGTGCGTTCCCTCCTTACCCTCTGCGACCTGGACAAATGGGGCTCGGTGGGCCGGAAGGCCGTGGCCTGTGTCGACACCGACCTCAGGGCCCTGCCGACCTCGAGGTCCTTCTTCGAGGACCCTTCCCGCGCAGGAGAAGGTTACCCCTTCGACTACCTCCAGAATTCCAGGGTGAAGGCTGGCGAGCCCCTCTTCGTGGGGCATTACTCCGCCGACGGGGCCTGGGCTTTCGTCGAGACGGGTTACGCCTCGGGGTGGGTCGACTCGAGGGATATCGCCCTGGTGGATAAAGACTTCGCCCAGCGATGGCGGTCCCTGCCGCAGGCCTTCATCATCGACGACGGCGTCACCGTCAGCGACCGCGGCGGCGTCTACCGCTTCACGGCCCGGGTGGGCACGGTGCTCCCCATAGTGGGGGGTGGCAAGGGCGGACCCCTGACCGTGGCGGTACCGGTGAGGGACGAAAGGGGTCAAGCCGTCCGCGTCGAGGCCCTCCTTTCCCCGGGGCAGGCCTCCGACGGGCCTTTGCCGCTGACGGAGTGGAACCTGGCGATGGTCATCGACAGGTTGCTCGGTAAACCCTACGGCTGGGGCGACTTGGGGGGGAACCGGGACTGTTCGGGAAGCCTGAGGGACCTCTTCATCGCCTTCGGCACCTGGCTCCCTCGTAATTCGGCGGCCCAGGCCCGGGCTTACCCCTTCGTCCTCTTCGGCGAGGTCCCGGGCCGGGAAAAAGAAGAGAGGCTGGCCTTGGAAGGGGTACCCTTCGCCACCCTGCTGGCGGTGCCCGGGCACATCATGCTCTACCTGGGGACCTTCAGGGGAACGCCCTGGGTATTTCACTCGATGTGGGGCGTGAGAACCATCAGGGATGGGAGGGAGGGGCGCCATATCGTGGGCTCGGCGGTCATAACGACGCTCCGGCCCGGCAAAGACGTGGGGGATCTTGACCCCCGGTGGGGCGACCTGGCCGAAAGGCTCCTGGGAATGACCTTCCTCGTGTCCTCCCGCTAGTTGTACCCCGGGCGCGTTTTTTCCACGTACATCCTGTCGTCGGCCCTTTGAAGAACGGCGGCCAGCTTCTTCCCGTCCTCGGGGTAACGGGAAAAGCCGAAATCGGCCGTCAGCTTCAGCGGTATGCCGCTGACTCGGACTTCCACCAGCTTTTCCGAGATCCTCCTCGTCGCCGCGGCGGCCTCTTCCACCCCCGTCTCGGGCATAAGGACGACGAACTCGTCGCCGCCGAAGCGGGCCACGAAGTCCGATTCCCTGAGGCAGTCCCTGATGCAAAGCGACGCGGCCTGCAGGGCGGCGTCGCCCATCAGGTGCCCGTAGGTGTCGTTGACCTCCTTGAAACCGGTCATATCCATCATGACGATGGACATCTTTCCGCCGTACCGGTTGAGCCTTTTCTCCTCGCTGTCGAGCTTCTGGAAGAGGGCGCGACGGTTCGGGAGGCCCGTCAGCTGGTCCGTGAGTGCCAGGTTCTCGACCTCGGCCACCAGTTCAAGTGATTTCCATAGCGAGGCCAGGTGCCCAGCGAGGATCGTCAGGAACTCCTCGTCCTGGGAGTCGAAGGGGGCGTAGCCCTCCACGGTGACGACGCCCAGGACTCTTTCACCGTCGAGGATCGGTACGTCGATCTCCGAAATGCTCCCCTCGAAAAAGGGGACGTAATCCGAGGACTGTAAAACGTCGGCAGTGATCAGGACCTCCCTGGAGAGGGCCGCCCTCGTACTGAGCCCCCGGCCCGATCGCCGCAGGTCTTCGGTGAGCCTCTCCATGGCGGCAGCATCGAGCCCGCTGGAAGCCTTGAGGCGCAGCCTCACGTCCTTTTCCCTCTTTTCGGCCGCGTTTTCCAGGATGGCTACGTTCGAGATGTGCATCTTTTCCTTGAGCAGCCTGACGGTCAGGTCGAGAAGGTCGGGCAACGTTTTCTCACCCGATATTTCCCTGATTATCTCGTGGAGCGCCCGGAGCCCCGAGGCGCTCCTGGAAAGGACGAGGCCGGCCGTTTTCTGGGGTGTGGTGTCCCGGAAGGTTTCGATGGAGCCGCAGATGATCCCTTCCTGGTTGCTGAGAGGGCTTGCCGCGAAGGATATCCACCGCCCTTCACCGAGGCCCGGGAGGAAGGTTTCCACCTCCCAGCCTCCCGCCAGGGTGATCGAAGGGCGGGAGGAATCCCCGTAGAGCCTGGCGAATTCCTCCGGCGGAGCGCCATCCAGGATGAGGTCTGCCAGGAGGGGCCTCGCTTCGTGGTAGAAGGCCCTCCAGGCGTCTTTTGAGCCCACCACGTCCCCGGCGGCGATGCCGGTGAGGTTTTCGCAGGCTTTGTTCCAGTGGGTCACTGCGTGGTCTTTTCCCAGGACGAAGGCGGGGACGGCCAGGTCCTCTATGACCTGAGAGATCGAGGAGTGCTTCTGGAAGAGTTCGTCGCGGCTGGAGATATATTGCCGGATGAGGGGCACCGACCAGATCGTCGCCAGAAGGAGCAGCAACGACACCGCCAGCGCCGTTGATTCGTAAATCATCGGGTTGCCGGCAGGGTCTCCCCCCGAGAGGATACCTATGAAGTTGATGAGCCGTCGGCCCAAGATCAGTGCCACGGCCGCGATGAACAAATAAAGGCCCGGATGTCGTCGGGAAACGGGGAGAAGTCTGCAGGCCACGACCGCCGCCGCGAACTGCAGGACCAGGGAGATGAAGATGATGAGCTTTACCGCCATTCCACCGCCGCCCCTCTCTTTTTCACAGGGGTGGTGCGCCGTTATTTTATGATTTATTCAATCAATAGTCAATGGACAGAGTTGCTTCATGTCGCCGGACAGCGATAATGTCATCTCTTAAGGGGACAGGGAAAATGTCACTCCTTAAGGGGACAGAGTGTGACGATTGGTGACGTCACCCTTCAAGCGGCACCGGCGACAGGCCGGACCTCGCAAAAGGTGCCGTCCTTTTTTCGTGCAATCCAGGGAGTTTGGAGTTACTCAGGCTGGTTCATTATATCCGCCGAAAAGTCGGGCCAAGATTTTCCTTCATGGGTGACGTCTTTAGTGTAAGAAATCATTGTCCAGGTAAAGAAACAAGGGTATAATTCCTATTACAAAATTTCCAGGTCGGTCCTTCGAGGGAGGGGTGGAGTGGCGTGAGCAGGGAAAAGATTCTTCAAAAGGTAGCCGAAAAGATCAAGGATGTCCCTGGAACCTTCGTGGACAAAAAGGAGGTCTTCTGCCTCGACAGCGTCATCGCCGAAAGGAAAGCCTTCATGAGCAAACAGAAACTTACCTACACGGCAAGATTCAAGGTGGATGAGGGCAGCAAGGAGGTCACTTTCACCGAGATGCTCAAGGAGGAGAAGTCCGGGCTGGGCGCAGGGGGGCTCGACGATCCGAGTCCGGGGCTCTCCTTCAGGAAGAGCAAGGTGTCTTCGAGCACCGAGGGGCTGGAGGGTGTCGTCGACCAGCAGGCGAGCCTCTTCGGCAAGAAGTACGACTACACCTTCGATTACAAGAGAGTGCGTTCGGCGGTGAAGGAAGCGGCCGAAAGTGAAGGCTACTCTTTCACCTACAAGATCTGGGGCAAGCTCTGATCGTTATTGCCCTCCGGGATCTACAGGGTGGACGCCAAGGGTGACGGTGTCGGAGCATCGGGAGTCCTGGTGTACGAACTTCACCCCCGGCGTTCGGTGTTAAAGGGCACTGATCGGGCCCTGTGTGCCTGACGGGTTAAAAAAAACAGGGGTCGGCCTTTTGAAAAGGTCGACCCCTTACCTATTGCAGGGTAGTGGGTGGATCGAAGGTCCTACCGGTGGGCCAAGGCTTTCTCGTTGGATAGTTGTATTTGGTAGTTACTGGCGCCGCCGTGAGTGACTATCCAGGCTATCCCGTTGCTGGGACCGCTGAAGTTCATCAAGAAGAACGAAATCCCGCCCCCTCCCGTGGTGGGCTGGAAGGTTATGTCCTGGCCCGGGGTGACATAGTTTGGGGCGGTCAGCATCTTGACACCGAAGGGCTGCTTGCCCCCTGCAAAGTCGGCGGAAGGTATCTCAACATGTCCAGTGTAACTGGAGGGGTTATCGCTCGTCGGCGTTAAAACTACAAGCCCCTGGCCCTGGGGGAACTCCAGGACCCACGGACCCGAGATGTCGACCACGTCAGCGGCGGCGGGGAAAGCCAAAAACAGGACAACAAACATGAAAACCAAGCAGGACAGCTTTCTCATGGTATGCCCTCCTTCCGGGATAGAGTGCTACTGTCGGGAAGTCTATACATTGGGGCATCCCTGGTCAATAGGCCGGAAAGTAAATACCACCCAGCGGCAGGGGAAGTCTTTCACCGCCCCGCCGCTCCAATTTTATCGCCCGATCCCACGGCCTCGCCCCCCGGCAAAGGCCAGGGGGAAGAGGTCATCGCTGCCCCTGTTCCGTCTCCTCCAGCAGTGCCTCCAGGGCCGATTTCAGTTTTTCCAGCTCCTGGCCGTAGCTTGCCCAGTCGCCCCTTCGGGCGGCGTCCTGGGCCTCGTCGAAGTGCTCCCTCGCCTGTCGGGCAAGCCCGCCGACACTTTTTTCTTCGGCGGCCGGCCGCCGCGGCGCGGGTCTTTCCTCTTCCGCCGCGGGGTGGCTCACCTCGGGGGGAGCCTCGCCGTGGAGCCGGAGCAGCAGCGTGGTGATAGCTTCATCGACCGTTCCTCCCCAGGCCACCTTCCCGCCCGAGGAGACGATGACCCGCTTGAGTTCCGGCAGGTCGCTGTTCTCGGCCCTGAGGTACAGGGGCTGGACGTAGAGGAGGGAGTCGCCCAACGGGATGACCATAATGTCGCCCCGGATGACGTCGGAGCCCCGCTGGGTCCAAAGGGAGAGCTGGGCCGCGATCTCCGGGTCCTGGTCAATCAGGGCGGCCACCTGGGAGGGGCCGAAGATGAGTTTCTGCTTCGGGAACTGGTAGACCAGGAGCTGCCCGTAGTTGGGCGGGTCCGAGCGCCCCGCCATCCAGGCGATCATGTTGTCCCTGCCCACGGGCATGAAGGGGGCGATGAGGGCGAATTCGGCCTTCTCCTCGCCCACGAGGCGCATGATCAGGTAGTAGGCGTTTATGTCACCCGTCGACGCCTGGGTCGACAGCCTCCAGACGTCCTCCTTATTGTAATAGGTGTTGGGATCGCTCATGTGGTAGGTCCGGTATATCTCGCTCTGGATCAGGAAGAGCCCCATAGGATATCGGATCTGGGTGCTGAGTTCGGGCGGGGCTTCGTCGGCCGGCGTGAAGAGGGCCGGGAATATGCCCTGCCAGGTCCTAAGGATTGGGTCATCGGGGTCGTAGACGTAGAGCACGATGCTGCCGTCGTAGGCGTCGATCACCGCCTTGACGCTGTTGCGGACGTAGTTGATCTTCTGCCTCGTCCCGGAGAGGCTGACGGGGTTCGAGTAGGGGTAGCGGTCGGTGGCCGTGTAGGCGTCCACGATCCAGACGAGTTTCCCGTCGACGACGGCCAGGTAGGGGTCGCTGTCGTAGAGCAGGAAGGGGGCCACCTTCTGGAGGCGCTCGTTCAGGCTGCGGTACATCAGGATCCTGCTCTCGGCGGTTATGGCGTTGGTGAAGAGGATCTGGGAGTCCCTGAAGCGCAGGGCGAACATTATCCTGTTGAAGACCCCCCCGATGGGCACCCCGCCGGTCCCCTCGTACGTGGTCCTCACGTTGGAGTCGCCCATGGGGTAGTCGAACTCCATGATGTTCGTGCGTACCAGCGAGTAGGGTATGCGCCTCTCGCCGAAGTAGATCTGGGGCCTTTCGATCCCCAGAGGGACCGTCGCCTGGGGGGGAAGGTCCTTGACGATCAGCGTCGGTTTACCGGCGGTGTCCACCTCGTTGACGAAGTTCATCACCAGGCCGTAGCCGTGGGTGAACTCCAGGTGCTGGTTGACCCAGGTCTGGTTCTGCAGTTGCCCGTGGTCGAGCTCCCTCGCCGCCAGCATGACCTGGCGGTAGGAGCCATTGAAGGTGTAGCGGGCGACGTCAACGTCGGGGAAGTCGTAATAGGTCCTTATCTCCTGGAGCTGCTTGAAGGCCCTGAGGATGGGCCGGTAGTCCCAGAGCCTTATGTTCCTGATGGTGTCCGGTTCGTTACGGATGTCTTGGGCGGAGACGGCGTCCTCGGGGAGGAAGTCGATTATCTCCTGGTCATCCAGCCCGTAGGCCTCGAGGGTGCCGCGGATGTTGAACTCGATGAAGGGCTTTTCCTTGGCGAACTCGTTGGGCTCGACGACGTACTTCTGGACGATGCCGGGGAGGAGCCCCCGCAAGAGCAGGGAGGCCCCCACCAGGAGGGCGGCCCCCGCCATGGCGGGCCTCCAGGTCCTCCTGAAAATGTTGGCCACCAGCAGGGCCGCGACGGCCAGTGAAAGGCCCACCATGATATTCAGGGCCAGGAGCTTGACGTGCACGTCGGTGTAGCCCGCCCCGAACACCACCCCTTCGGGGGAGAGGAGGATGTGGAAGCGCTCGAGCCAGAGACCGGCACCCCACAGGACGACCACCAGGGCGCCCAGTACCGAAAGGTGCCCCCGGGCGAAGGGGGGCAGGTAGAACCGGTTCTCATCGCGCATCCTCGGCAGCACTGCCAGGACGGTGATCAGGGCCACCCCTATGAGGGTGGTGACGAGGGTGCTGAGGAGCCAGCCCTGGAGCAGCGAAAGGAAGGGGATATCGAAGACGTAGAAAGCCACGTCCCTGCCGAAGACGGGGTCGTTCCTGCCGAAGGGGGTCCTATTCAGGTATTGGAGGACCGTCATCCACCCCGACCGGACAGCGAGGCCGTTCATGACGGCCAGGACCGCGGCGACGGCCACCACCGCCAGGGCCGAGGCCCGCATGGGTATGTCGAGGACCTCTCCCGGCAGGGACGCGAAGGCGATCTCCCTCATGGCGGACCGGCGCGCCCTGAGCCAGTTCAGTGAAAAGATCACGAAGGCCGCTGCGGCGGCCGCGGCGAACAACACCCACTGCGGGAGCAGCCTCGTCCAGAAGACCTGCAGGAGGCCCCTCTCGCGGAACCAGAGCAGGTCCGTGTAAAAGGTGGCCGTCGCCGGCACTATCACCGCCAGCAGGAGGAGCGCCCCCAGGATGATCCAGATGCCTTTTTTTACTTTCAAGGGAGGGACCCGCCTGGGGCGTTCGCCCTCCCCGAAAGGTGACCCGTGAAAAATATCTCTCATCGACATGGCTGCCGCTCCTCACTTTTTCAGGTGGTTCCCTGGCTGGGTGCGTTACCGGCACAATGTACCATGTACCGGTAGAACAGGCAAAAAAGGCCGCCCGCGAAAAGCGGACGGCCGCGATGAACAGTGTCGTGCCGGGGTAGCCTAGGAACCTGAGTTTTCCATCTCAACCACGGCAGCCTCCTCCGCCGGCGGCGGGATCTCCGACTTGCCCTTGTTCATCACCACGAGGGCCCCGACGACCACAAGGGCTATCAGGAACATCAAAAGCATCGACTTTCCCTTCATATCGCGTTCCCCCCCTTTCCGATCGGTCCCAGATTTTCGCGACCCGCCTGGGCGACGGGGCCGCTTGGCGGGGACGGGGTTTCGGCCGTCACCGTCTTATCTCCGAACACAAACAACCTGCTGGCCGCCGGCCTGGCGGGCAGGAAATCCAACGCCTGAACCAAAAGATGACGGCTGATCGCTCCTCGCTCGATGTTGCCCGGAGAAAAGGTGGATATATCGTTGTTGGCAGAGGCGCCTTATTTTGTGTATGAAGTATACACAGAAAAAAGAAAATCGTCAAATAATTCACGAACCCGGCTCAGGGAAGGCGGAAGCCGCCCATAACGTGCGGCGCCCCGGGTTTGGGTGGAAGGGGAGGCCCAAGGGCGTCGCGAGGGGAAAGCCGCGCCGCTGGGATTTGCGGAACGCTACCTGGGATCCCCGGACGCCCTTCAGTTTTACATTTTTTCGATCTTTTTATTCTTCCTCCTGCAGTGGAAAACGTAGCCGGCCGCGAGGGCCACGCAGAAGGCCGCCAGGACGTAGGAGGCGGTGTGCATGTACCGGTGCACCAGGGCCTGGTTGTTGCCCACCCAGAACCCGACCCAGGCGAGAGTCACCACCCAGATGCCCGACCCCAGGGTCGTGTAGAAGAGGAAGAGGGGGATGTTCATCCTCGTGAGCCCTGCCGGCAGCGATATCAGCTGGCGGATGCCGGGAAGGAGTCTGCCGATGAAGGTGCTGATGTGGCCGTGCCTCGCGAAGTACACATCGGCCCGCTCCAGGGCCTTGTCGCTGACCAGGAAGTACTTGCCGTACCTTTCAAAGAAGGGGCGCCCGAAGGTGAGGGAGACCCAGTAGTTGAAGATCGCCCCGAGGATGCTCCCGGCGATGCCGGCCAGGATGACCAGGAAGAGGTTCATCTGCCCCTTGGCCGCGAGGTAACCCGCGGGGGGGACCACCACTTCGCTGGGGAAGGGGACGAAGGACGACTCCAGGAACATCAGGGCCACCACACCGGTGTAGCCCATCTTCCCGATGGTGGAGACTATCCAGGTTACGACCTGACCGAGCATCGCCGGCTGCCTGTCTTCATAGGGTGTACCCGTTCCGGCGGCCCGTCATGGACTCAATATCGATCCTGACCACGGCGATAGCCGCCATGGCCTGGTCCGGGAAGGGAAGTTCGCGGCCCGCGTACTGCCTCACCACGTGGTTCAGCCCCTCCCTTTTTTCCTCCGTCCCTTCCAGGAAGACGGCGGTGCCGAAACCGACGACGCTCCTGTATTTTATGGTCCACTCGCAGGGGTCGGGGTCCTGGACGACTTCG
>Ga0209719_1003515_pt1 | contig 14109 bp, 10 predicted proteins | sample AD_JPNAS2_MetaG_FD_184421 | JGI IMG/M metagenome (GOLD analysis project Ga0209719, IMG submission 184421) | Active sludge microbial communities of municipal wastewater-treating anaerobic digesters from Japan - AD_JPNAS2_MetaG (SPAdes) (version 2) | ecosystem: Engineered > Bioreactor > Anaerobic...
ATGGCTACGGTGTCGACGGCTCCGAAAGGTGCTTGTGCGAACCTGAAGGCTTTCACACCGCGACTAAGGGTGCAGGGGACTTAAGCGACTGTAACGATGGTAACCCAAACATTAACCCCGGTAGGAATGAGGATTGTTTAACAGGCTGGGATGATAACTGCAACGGTTTGACAAACGAAGCAAATGCCGACAATTGTAAGAACTGGTATTACGACCTAGATGGCGATGGTTATGGTGACGACCAAAACTTTAAATGTTTGTGTGGGGCGCAGGGCTCGTATAGCGTAAGCAAGGGTGGTGACTGCGACGATTCTAACGATTTAGTTAATCCCGGACAGCAAGAAATCTGTCATGATGGTATAGATAACGACTGTAGCGGCAGTCAAAATGACGAAGGTGCCAGGCATTGTACCTGGTTCCACGAAGACAAGGACCGGGACGGTTGGGGAACTAAACTAAGGAAGTGCTTGTGCTTTGGGGAAGGTGATTTCACTGCAGAGCCTCAAAGTGATTACGACTGTGATGACAACAATTCTGATGTTTATCCTAAACGGACAGAAATCTGTGGTAATGGCATAGATGACAACTGTGATGGCATAACCGACAAGGGCGAAAATGCGGAGGGATGCACTCCATATTACTTCGATAATGATAGAGATGGTTTTGGTGTGACTGAAAACATGAAGTGTCTGTGCGGTCCTGAGGGTAGGTACGATACCAAAAAATCTGGTGACTGTAATGACCAGAACGCCAATATCCACCCGGATGCCAAAGAGATTTGTGACGGTATTGACAACGACTGTGATGATCAGGTCGATGAAGATCCTAACAACGATTTATGCGCTCCTACACCTAATGCCAGCATGACCTGCCTATCAGGTCAATGTGAGATTAAGGCCTGTGCTGCTGGATGGTTTAATGTGGACCAAATTCCTAGCAACGGTTGCGAATGTCAACAAGATGACCTGGATAACACTGGTAATACCTGCGGTACGGCTATTGATTTAGGACAGATATCGGATAGTAGTGATATTTCAATATCGGTGGTAGGTAAGATTGTGCCAGTAAATGACGAGGACTGGTACAAATTCCATGCTGTAGACACTCCCGATTCTGGTACGATGGATAATCCAGGTCATGACAAATTCCACGTGCGTGTTAAGGTCTTGAAACCCACTGATGGTAGCATCAAGGTACGAGTGGTCCGTGAAAGCTGTGATGGTACGGCCTCCTATGAGCCGCCATGTCCTGAAGGTGCAACGGACTATCGCTGGTACACAAACCACGTCAACCAAACTAACCAGACGGGACAGGGCAACTGCATCACCCCAGCTCCTGGTGACAATCCATACTGGTACTGCTGCCGAACTGGCGAGTGTGGTGGCGGGCAGGCTCCAGACTCCTGTTGTAGAGGTCAGTATGAGGGTGGGGCAGAGAATAGCTGTACCGGACAGACGCCCCAGAATGTTCGAAACTGCACCAACGAGTCTAATGAATTTTTTGTCAAAGTTTACTGGGCTAAGCCTGCATATGCGACCCAGTGTTCGCAAACCGAATACCAGTTGGAAATCTCGGCTGGTAAGTACCCACCACCATAACGCTCCGTAGATGCTTTTGGAAAGTACCTGCTGCTCTTACTTTCTGATGAATCCTTAAAACCTTGTTCGCGATTTTGGTCAAGGGAATATTGTAATTAGATCTTGGATGCCAGAGGTAAACTGAAAATCCAGGGCTGGTTGGTGGGGACTAAATTCCTAGGATCTGGCGGGCTTGTTGGTGGGTGGCGAGGGGGCGTCCTGCTTGTGCGGCCATTTCGGCTACGTTTTTTACAAGTTCCCAAGAGCCTTGGGCCAAGACTCCCTTGGAAAGGTAGATGTTATCCTCTAGGCCAACTCGCACATGCCCGCCCTTTTCGATTGCGGCCTTGGCTAAAGGCATCTCAAAGCGTCCAACGCCAGCCACGGTCCAAGTCGCGTTTTGTGGGATAGTTGAAAGCAGGAATTCCAGTCTGTCTGTTGTTCCGGTCATTGCACCTGGCACGCCAAGGACAAAATCAAAGTGAAGCGGTTCTGGGATTATGCCTTTCTTGACTAGAGTTAGCGCGTTATCGACGAAACCGGCGTCAAATACTTCAACCTCAATTCTGGTGCCGGCCGCGTTTGCCTTTTTTGCAATCGCCTCAATCATTGGCATGCTGTTTTCAAAGACATCGTTTCCAAAGTTGCATGTGCCTGTAGTCAAAGTGCAAAACTCAGGAGCCAAGTCCAGGGGGCCTGTCCTTTCATCGACAGTCATCCCAACGGCTCCACCGGTTGATACTTGAATGATAACATCTGGAACTTTTTCTTTTATTGCGGCTATTGCCTTGGCAAAGACATCTTTGGATTGGGTGGCTGAGCCGTCTTCATTTCTTACGTGCAGGTGGATTACCCTTGCACCATGCTCATAGCAGCGCTGGGCCTCAAGGGCCAGTTCTTCGGCGCTGTATGGAACTGCAGGGTTGTCAGCCTTGGTAACTTCTGCACCGCAGATGGCGGCAGTGATTATTAAAGGATTGTTAGACATGGTTCCTCCAAAGTGCACCGATCAATTTCGGCGCTGTAAGGCCAAGGGAGTTATGCAAGTTCCAGTGGCTTTGCATACCACGATGGGTGGGTCCAAAACTTCAGCCTGGGATGGGGTGTTTGGGTCCCTTGAAGAGGCTATGACCTTGGTTGCAACGAATTCCATCTTCCTGGAAGTGCGCCCCGTCGCTGTTATTCTGCCGCGGGCTTCAATGAAATCTCCTGCATATACAGGGGCCAGGAAATCGACGGAATCGTAGGCCCGAAAAAGACCCTCATCACCGTCCAGTCTGATTAACAGCTCGGTGGCAACATCTCCAAAGAGGCCAAGCATTCTGGCACCATCGACTAGGTTGCCTCCATAATGGGCCTCGTGAGCACTGATTCTTAGGCGAATGACGACTTCTTCCATTTGGTAACTCCTTGTTGTTTAAAAAGGACGGGCGATCATTATCAGCGAGAGCCCGACTGGTAGCTTAACAGATCGCTCAATTGGCAACACGATTGGAGCGATTCGTTCATAAAGGGACAATTGGCCAACTGGCAGGCGCTGTCTTTTTAGGATCTTGCCGTTTAAAAGCCAGCCAAGTACGCCCATGGCGTTAAAGCTGAAGATGGTCTCTACCTCAAAACCTGTTTTGGCTGCCAAGTCTCTAAGGCCTGCCTCATCGTAGCGCCGGAAGTGGCCAAGATTTTGGTCAAGAGCCGAATAAAGCCGTGGTCCGGCTGGGACCAGCAGCACCAAGCGCCCGTTGGTGGCCTGCAGCGCCTTTTTCATGTTTTCCAAGGCTGAAACATCGTCTTCAATGTGCTCCAGCACGTTTAGGCACACCACGGTGTCAAAGTTACCATTGACCAATTCATCTGGGATTGGGGTTGATGCATCCCAGACTTGGTGCGCAAAGCCTTCATATGCCGCAAACTGCAGTGCCATGCGCGTAAGTGAGCTTTCATGCACGTCGGTTGCAGTCACACTGGCACGCTGCAGCAAGAATCTGGTTATGTTTCCAGTGCCGGCGCCAACTTCCAATATCTTTTCACCAAGGTACGGAAGGATCGTTTCATACATGTGTTGATTGAAACGCTCCAGGGCATTCATCTTGGTCAGGGTCTCCTGGACGATGTCTTCTTGTAAGTAATCGTTATCCAGGGCCGCGTACTTCAGTATGCTCCAAAGCGCCTCAAAACCGTCTTTGACGCCTATCTTTTTGCCTTCTGCATATGTTCTGCCACTGTAGCTTATTGGAACTTCATAGATGCGATATCGCATCCTAGCCACCTTGGCTGTAATCTCGGGTTCAATCCCAAATCGCTCGCTTTTTAGCTTTAGACCCTTGATTACATCGGCTCTAAAGGCCTTGTAGCATGTCTCCATGTCTGTAAGGTTCAAGTCGGTAAAGGCGTTTGAAAGCAGGGTCAAAAAGCGATTGCCGACGGAGTGCCAAAACAGCAGGACTCGCCTGGATTCGCCGGCATATCGCGAGCCATAAACAACGTCGGCGCGTCCATCGAGGATTGGGGCCAGCACCTTGATGTAGTCGTTTGGATCGTATTCAAGGTCGGCGTCCTGGATGATAATGATATCGCCTGTGGCGGCGGCGAAACCGGTGCGTAGGGCGGCCCCCTTTCCGCGATTGACCTCGTGAAACAGGCTTCGAACAGTCGCTTCTTTGATTCTGGCTGCAGGCACCCCTTGCTCGGCCATCAACTTCTTCCAGTCAGTTTCGAGCATGGCTACCAAGTCAGTGGAGCCATCGGTAGAGCAGTCATCAACTAAGATGAGTTCCTTGCGAAGGCCACCTTCAAGCTTGACGTTGAGGACTCTGGCCAGGATTGCCAAAATAGTTTGGCGCTCGTTATAGACCGGAATGATGATGGATAGCGTTTTCACCGGCGATAACCTCCTTGTGGACGCGGCGGACGGCCCCGCCCGCTACGGCGCGGCCCTTTGTATCTTTCGTCACGGTAATCCGACTCATCTTGGAGTGAGCCCAGGAATTCAACAGCCCATGTGTCGCCTCTAAGCAGCGAATCAATGAGCGAAGCTTGGTCTTCGACGTCTTCCAAAAACACGGTCGCGGCGCGCCCAATTCTTTCAGGCTTTTCCATGCCGGTTCCACCTACTGGCGCGACCTTAATGCGGGTTGAGGCATCAATGGCCATGTTATTGCGAAGGCGGTCTTGCTTTGCATTGGCCACTTGGATTCCAGTTAAGCCTATGGTTTGAAAGATGGTGTCTCCAAACGAAATGCCTCTGCTTCGATCATAGGGATGCACGGCGATAGTGGCTGCATCTGGGGTTATTTCCAGTACATCATTTGTTGTTTTTGGAGGCTTAATGCTCCAGTTATCGAAAATCTCGGTGTCTCTTGGAATCCAGACCAGACCGCCGCGGTCAACTTGGAATAAAACTCCGAAAAAGAGCTTTAGTCTGGCGCCAAAACGGCTTTCTTGTGCGGTTTTAATGGGCGGAGGTTCGCCTATGCCTAAAAGACACACTCCGTCTAAGCCAGCCTCTATGCATGAGCCCAATATAGGGTCAAGTTCCTCTCCCTTGGGAACAGCAACGTACAAGTCCACAATCATGTCAACACCCCTTTAGATTACGAAATTTACCAGTCTGTCTTTAACCACGATTACTTTACGGATTGGATTGCCTTCCAAAAGTCGTGCAATTCGCTCGTTTTGCATGGCTGCCTGCTTTAGTTCTTCGTCGCCAGTGCCCTTGGCAACTAGCATATCTGCTCTGAGTTTTCCGTTGATTTGGATGACTACCTTGACCTCGTCATCGACGCAAAGTGTTTCGTCGTAGTCAGGCCATGGATGGTTGCAAATCGAAGGCTCGTGGCCCAGCTTTTCCCACATTTCTTCGGCTATGTGTGGTGCGAATGGGGACAGCAAAAGCAAAAGCTTTTCAATGACTTCGCGATAACGCAGTTCATCTTTATAGGCCTCGTTTACCAGAGTCATCATCTGGGCAATTGCAGTGTTAAATCGCAGTTTTTCAATGTCTTGCGTTACCTTGCGGATGGTTTTGTGCAGCGTCTTTTTCAGTTCCAGTGGCGGCTCTTCATTGCTGATTTTGCCATCAAGTAGGCGCCAGACGCGGTCCAAAAAGCGTTTTGTGCCAACGATTCCCCTTGTGTTCCAGGGTTTTACAACCTCGATCGGCCCCATGAACATTTCATAAAGCCTCATTGCATCGGCGCCATATTCCTTGATCACGTCATCTGGATTAATGACATTTCCAAGAGATTTCGACATTTTCTGGCCGTCTTCACCCAGGATGAGGCCTTGGTTAAACAGCTTTTGGAATGGTTCATTTGTTGAAACGATACCTAGGTCGAACAAAACCTTGTGCCAGAATCGAGCATAAAGCAGGTGGAGCACCGCGTGTTCTGCGCCCCCAATGTATAGGTCAACTGGCATCCAGTATTTTTCCTTTTCTGGGTCGACTGCCACTTCATCGTTATGGGGGTCGATGTAGCGCAGATAGTACCAGCAGGAGCCGGCCCACTGTGGCATGGTGTGGGTTTCCCTTTGCCCAATGATTTCACCGGTGTCGGGGTCTTTGTATTGGACCCATTCATCTATGGTGGCAAGTGGAGATTCGCCTGTGCCGGCTGGCTGGTAAGATTCGACCTGGGGCAGCGTTACTGGCAGTTGTGATTCTGGGACCGCAATGACTTGTCCGTCGGGCAGATGCACCAGTGGGAAGGGTTCGCCCCAGTAGCGCTGGCGGGAAAAGACCCAGTCCCTTAAACGATATTGGATGCTTGCCTTGCCTAGGCCCTTTCTTTCAAGCTCGGCGGTGATCTTTGCCTTGAATTCAGCCGTTGGCATGCCGTTGTAGGGGCCAGAATTTACGGAATAGCCTTCCTCGCAAAAAGCCTCGTCTGCGACGCCTACCGGTGTTGTTTGGGGCGACACCACTTCGATAATCGGGAGCCCAAATGTCTTTGCAAAGGCAAAGTCGCGCTCATCGTGGGCTGGGACTGCCATGATGGCACCTGTTCCATAGGTGATGAGGACGTAGTCGGCGACCCAGATGGGAATGCGCTGGCCGTTTACTGGATTGATGGCGTATGCGCCTGTGGCGACTCCGGTTTTTTGCCTGGTGGTGTCAGTTCTGTCGATGTCTGAAAGCTTGCCTGCTTTAGCGATGTAGGTTTCTACGGCTTGCTTTTGGTTGGTGGTTGTGATCTTTTCGACCAGTGGGTGTTCTGGGGCCAAGACCATATAGGTGGCGCCAAAAAGGGTGTCTGGTCTGGTTGTAAAGACGCGGATTGTTTCGTTGTGGCCGTCGACTGTGAAATCGACCTCGGCACCTTCGGAGCGGCCGATCCAGTTTCTTTGCATTTCCTTGATTGGTTCCGGCCAGTCAAGGTCGTCTAGGTCTGCCAAGAGCCGATCCGCGTAGGCGGTGATCTTTAACATCCACTGGCGCATGGGGCGCCTTTCAACAGGATGGCCGCCTCTTTCGGAGACGCCGTCGACGACCTCTTCATCTGCCAAGACGGTTCCAAGTGCAGGGCACCAGTTGACTGGGATATGAGTCTGATATGCGAGGCCCTTTTTAAAAAGTTGCAGGAAAATCCACTGGGTCCATTTGAAATACTTTGGGTCGGTGGAGTTGATCTCGCGGTCCCAATCGTAGGCCAGGCCTAGTGCTCGGATCTGGCGGCGGAAGGTGTCGACGTTCTTTTTGGTTGTAATGGCTGGGTGGATGCCGGTAGCTAGGGCATATTGTTCGGCTGGTAGGCCAAAGGCGTCCCATCCCATGGGGTGAAGGACGTTAAAGCCGTTCATTTTTTTGAATCGAGCGACGATGTCTGTGGCGGTGTATCCTTCGGGGTGTCCGACGTGTAGGCCGGCGCCGGAGGGATATGGGAACATATCGAGGATGTAGTACTTTGGTTTTGAGCTGTTATCGTGTGCGGCGAAGGTTTTGTTTTCAAGCCACCAGTCTTGCCACTTTTGTTCAACGGCGGTGAAATCATAGTTGGGATCGTGTTCAATCATCAAAGGTCTCCAGTTAAACGCCCAAAAAGTCAAGGCGGCTGATTCTAACCTCTATTGCAGATTTTAGCGAAAGGGATCCTACCTCAGGGGGTTCGAGCCAGCCCCAGTCGTCACGAAGCGGCCCTGAGCCAGTCTCCTGTTCCCTGATCCTGTCCCTGTTCCTGCTAATTAGCATGTTATGGTTCCAGATTGTTTGTTCTTTTTTGCGTTTTATCTCTTCGTTACAGTTTTAAAACATGTCCGTGGGCATCCTTCCGGGCCCAAAATCTCCCGTAGCCACCCCGACTGTCTCTTAGTGACATCGTCCGGGCGAAAGCCGCCATGAATGGCGGCGGTGTTTATGCCCGGACGGGCCGCTGCGCGGCCTTCATGTCAGCTAAGTAGCCCCCAAAATCACCGCCATAATCGTGAGCCGGCCGTCGATGAACCGTTGGAAAGGGGATTTTGCTCATCTGCGGCGTTGCCTTCGCCAATTTGAGACTCGATGTACGGTCAAGTACACCTTCACTCAAATTGGCAAAGGCGCCTTGCATATGAACCTGTCTCGCCAGCCTTCGTCATCGACTAGACGGTGATTTTGGGGGCGCCGTCGGGTCCCGGCAACTCCCGATAGCGCCCTCCAGGATTGCCCCCGGACCATGTTGCAGGGTGCCCTCTCGACCTCCTTTTAGCTCCAGATCCTGCAGAATTGCACAATCGTCTCCCTGCCTCCTGTCCCTGTCCCCGCCCCTGTCCCTGTCCCTGTCCCAGCCACCATTTTCACCCCGTTTCCTCCCTTCTGCCGTCATCTACGCCGGCTGCTGCCCAATTTTTGTGTAATTGAGTCTAAAATATTATCCGGCCTTTTGGGGCGTGTGTTTATGGAGGGGATAGATGAAACATAGTCGGTTTTGGATGAGTCTTGTGTTTGCTGTTGGTGTCTGTGTCTCGTCGTGTGCTGATGAGGCTGATGAGAAGGATGTTTTTGTCCAAGACCAATCTTGGAATAGCGGTGATCCAACTGGTGAAAATCAAAACGGAAATGACGTGGCTGACGAGCCGGACTTAGTTGGCGATAGCGTGGTTGATGCTCGTGATTTGAATAGTGAGCTTGACATCAAGCAGCCTGAAATTCCTGAGCCTGAGATTCCTGACCCAGGTCAGGATGTTGATGACACTGGCGGTGGTAATGGGGACGAGGTTGTTGAGGCCTGGACTGCGGCTCATAACGCTGCAAGGCAACTGATTAGTGACGGTAAGGTTACAGGTCAGCCGAAGGCTTCTCCTGCCTTGCCTGATTTAACATTTGATGAAAAACTTCAGGCTGTTGCGTTGAATTATGCCAAGAAGTGCGTTTGGGAACATAACCCAAATAGAAATCAGGATTATGCGGCTCAAGGGGGTAGTGGCTACGTAGGGGAAAATCTTTACGCGTCCTATGGTGGTGGTATGCCATCTGCAGAAACGGCCGTAAATAATTGGTTTGATGAGCATAAGTTCTATAACTACGAAAATGATTCCTGCTCGGACGTGTGTGGACATTACACTCAGGTTGTGTGGCGAGATACCCTTAGGGTCGGTTGTGCTGTTCACCAGTGTGACCTCTTGCAGGGGATCAATTGGAAAAATGCCTGGATGGTTGTGTGTAACTATGCCCCGGCAGGGAATTATATTGGGCAGAGGCCGTATTGAGCAGGGACAGGAGCAGGGGCAGGAGCGGGGGCAGGAGGCAGGGACAGGGACAGGGTTCAGGGACGGGTGATGTCACATCCTTCGTTTAGAATTGGTTCGTTTGTGTTTCGGGACTGGGCATGAGGATTTTGCATACTTCGGATTGGCACCTAGGACGGGGGCTTTATGGTTGGTATAGAAACGAGGAGTTTGAGGCCTTTTTGGACTGGTTGCATAAGCTAATCGACGAAATGAATGTGGATTGCCTGTTGGTTGCAGGCGATGTTTTTGATACCAGTACCCCCTCTAACAGGGCTGCGACTCTTTACTATAGATTCTTGGCTGGTCTTACAACTACAGAATGCCGACATGTTGTAATCATTGGCGGTAACCATGATTCGCCTTCCTTTTTGAATGCTCCAAAAGAGCTGCTTGAAGCTATGGATATTCACGTAGTTGGCAGCGCAACTGACAATTTGGCAGATGAACTGATTGTCTTGCGTGATAAAGCTGGCCAGCCTGAGCTAATCGTGTGTGCAGTGCCGTATCTACGTGACAGGGACGTTCGATCTGTGGAAGCTGGTGAAAGCATTGAGGATAAAACCAGGAAACTGGTGGAAGGGGTTGCAGACCATTACCGCGCCATCGCCGAGCTAGCAAAGCGTGAAAAGGCCAACGTGCCAATTGTTGCCATGGGCCACTTGTTTACTGATGGCGGCCAAACTGTCGATGGCGATGGGGTGCGGGAGCTTTATGTGGGGACTTTAGCAAGGGTTGCTCCATCGATATTTGATTCTAGCTTTGATTATGTGGCCTTGGGTCATCTACATGTGCCTCAAAAGGTCAAAGGGCAAGACCATGTGCGTTACAGTGGTTCGCCAATTCCAATGGGTTTTGGAGAGGCTGACCAAGAAAAGAGCGTTTGTATTGTTGATTTTGAGGGGGCCGGGGGCAGTAAATTAGAGCGTTTTCCAATGGTTATCCAGCAGATCGCCGTGCCACGATTCCAGGAACTTAAACAGATAAAGGGCGATTGGAATCACATCTCCGACACGATTGATGAACTCGCAGACTCAAACGCTTGGTTGGAAGTCGTTTATGAGGGAGAGGAGATCATCGGTGACCTGCGCCAGCGGCTGGAATTGGCGGTTGAAGGATCGGAACTAAAGGTCTTGCGGGTGCAAAACTCTCGGTTGTATCAGCAGATACTGATAAAAGGCGATGAAACGTTGGATGATCTGACCCCTAAGCAGGTGTTTGAGCGGTGTCTTGATGCAAATGAGATTAGTGATGATCAAAGGCCTGAATTGATGGCCGCTTACTTGGAAATTCTGGCGGAAATTCAGGAGGTTGATGCTCAGGCATGAAGGTTTTGAAGGTGCGATTCAAAAACCTGAATTCCTTGGTTGGGGAATGGACAATCGACTTCACCCACAAGGAATTTGAGGTCAATGGGATTTTCGCGATTACTGGGCCCACTGGTTCAGGCAAAACCACTATTTTAGATGCCATATGTTTGGCGCTTTATGGCCAGACTCCAAGGCTTAGCAAGATTACCAAGTCGTCAAATGAAATCATGTCCAGGGATACTGGAGAGTGCTTCGCCGAGGTGGCTTTTTCAACTGAAGCAGGGCAGTTTTTGTGCCATTGGAGCCAGCAGCGAGCGCACAAAAAGCCTGATGGCGCCTTACAAAGTCAGCGCCACGAGATTTCAAATTTAGTAACAGGTGAGGTCCTAGAAAGTAAGCTAAAGGATGTTGCTAAAAGGGTTGAAGAGGTCACTGGGATGGATTTTGACCGCTTCACCAGGTCAATGATGCTGGCTCAAGGCAACTTTGCCTCGTTTTTGCTGGCAAATCCGGATGATAGGTCACCAATCCTTGAGCAAATTACTGGCGCCGAGATTTACAGCAGGATATCGATTGCCGTACACAACCGGCAACGTGATGAAAAAGAGGCGCTTGACAGACAGATAGCAGCCCTGAAAGGGGTGCCTATCTTAACTGCAGATGAAGAGGCCGCTGTAAGGCAAAAGCTTGAGACGAAGCAGGCTGAATCAACCAAACAGACGGCTTTAATAAAGGAACTTGAGCTTGCGGTTAGTTGGCTTAAAGGGCTTGATGCCTTGCGAAATGAGCTAAGGACGCTTGGCCAGGAAAGGGAGGCCTTTCAAGGGCAACTTGCAGCGTTTGAACCCCAGCAAACAAGGTTGGATTTGGCCTTAAAGGCTGCAAGTTTAGATGGAATTCTCGCGACTTTGTTGGCAACTCGCAGTTCTCAACAGGCAGATGTCGAAGCTTTAAAGAAGGCTCAAGAAGGCTTACCTGGGCTTTCGTTGGCGGTTGAAAAACAGGGGCAGATTCTTGGTGCAGCAGAAGTGCAAACGGTGCTGGCCAAGAAGGCGCTTGAAGATGCCAGACCACTGTTGCAACAGGTAAGGGCTTTGGATTTAAGGCTTGGTGATTTGGTTGCGCTGGTTGCCAAGGCCCAGGAGGGGTACAATCGTGATCTTGCAAGGTTAGAGGAAGGGAAAAGAAGGCTGCTTGAAGAAGAAGCCAAGTTGTTGGCCTTGAAAAAACAGTTGCAGACTGTTGATGAATACCTGAAAACTAATGCAAACGACCAGTGGTTGGTGGCTGGGCTTGCAGGCATTACCGAGCAAATTCGAGGACTTCACCAAAGGCAAGCAGAAATCGCCACCAAACAGCGAGATGCCAAAGGGCTTAGTAAGGCGCTTGAAAGGGCTCAATCTGATTTGGCGCGGCAAAGGGGTGTCATCAAGGAGCGAAAAGAAAGGCTTGATGCGGCTCTTGCGAGCTTAGATGAGGGCAAGACCAAGCTTGAACAGGTTTTGGATAACCGTTTGCTTCGTGAATTGCGCGAAAAACTTGACGGCCTAGTTAAAGAACAGATTTATCTGAATAAAATCGCCGAGCTTACCGAACACAGAGCCAAGTTACATGATGGCCAACCTTGTCCATTATGTGGGTCTGTTGAGCATCCGTATGCCATGGGCAACGTGCCTGTAGCAGATGAAGTTGAGCAAAAGATCGAGGCCTTAAGAGTACAGATTAGACAGGCTGAAGTTCTGGAATCCCGGGTTTCAACCCTTGATAAAGCAGTTGTGTCAGCCAAAGAAAGTCTTGCTGAAGCTGAAAAGGCTAAAGATATTGCCAAACTCAACGAGTTGAATATCGCCAAAAGTCTTGTGGCTGTGAAAGATGACCTTGGTGCTTTGCAAAAGCTTTATGAAGACCAACGTTCGGAACTGCTGGAAAAGCTAGCTTTATTGGGAATGCAAGATGTAGGGGATCTGGACTCGTTATCAGCAAGTCTTCAAAAGCGACTTACTGATTGGACAAAGTATCTGGACAAAAGGGCTGAACTTGAGCGTCAAATTGGTGGCTTAGACGGTGAAATCAAGGCTCTGGCCGCTTTGGTTGAATCCCAAACGGAGCTGCTTGCTGAACAACTGACTGCCTTGGATGCTAATAAAGCGGGTGTGGCACAGCAACAAAACGAGCGAGAAAAGATTTTTGGAGACAAAAACCCTGATAAACAGGAGCAGCTTTTAAGCCAGGCAGTTACCACAAATGAAAACCAGGAAAAGCTTGAAAGGCAAAGGCATGGCGAGCTTACAGATCAATTGAAAGCCGCTATGGAAAGGATCAAAGTACTGTCAGACCAAATCGCACAGCGTGAGGTGCAGTTGGCTGGTATGGAGACTGGGTTTTTGACTGAGCTGACTTCTTGCGGATTTGACGAAGAGGCGACGTTCATGGCCGCGAGGCTGGAGCCTGAGCTTAGAGCAAGATTGCTGGATACTTCTAGGGCTTTAGAGCGGCAAAGGGCTGAATTGGATACAAAAATCAAGGATCGCAATAACAGACTAGAGGCGGAACTGGCCAAAAATCTTACCGGACAGGATTTAAAAGAGCTGGAATCGTCACTTAAGGAGCTGGGTAGTGACCTTGCCGCCACCCAGGAAGTGGTTGCACAACTGAAGTACCAATTGGATGCCAATGCCAACGCAGTTTTGGAAAATCAAAGTAGGCAAAGGGAGATTGAGGCTCAAAGGATTGAGTGCCGTAGGTGGGACAATTTAAAGGAGTTGATTGGTTCCGCAGATGGTAAAAAGTTCAGGAATTTTGCTCAGGGGCTGACCTTTGAGATCATGGTGGGGCTTGCAAATCAGCAGCTTCAAAGGATGTCTGATCGTTATTTGCTGGTGCGTGATAAATCTGAGCCGCTGGAGCTCAACGTGATTGATAGTTACCAAGGGGGGCAGATAAGGTCGACCAGAAATCTGTCTGGTGGTGAAAGCTTCATAGTTAGTCTGGCTTTGGCTTTAGGCCTTTCCCAGATGTCCAGCAGGAACATCAAGTTGGATTCTTTGTTTTTGGATGAAGGTTTTGGCTCACTGGATGAAGACGCCTTACAGACCGCGCTTGACACGCTTGCAAGCCTTCAAGGGGACGGTAAGCTGATCGGTATAATTTCGCACGTGCCTGCATTAAAAGAGCGAATCTCAACTCAGATTCAGGTGGAGCCAAAGTCATCTGGGAAAAGCCGGCTGTTTGGACCGGGGTGCAGTGGGTAGGACAGGGGCAGGGACATGGACAGGGACAGGGGCAGGATCAGGGGCAGGGACAGGGGCAGGGAGACGTTTGTGCTAATCTGCAGGATTTGGAGCTAAAAAGAGGTCGAGAGGGCACCCAGCAACATGGTCCGGGGGCAATCCTGGATGGCGCTATCGGGAGTTGCCGGGACCCGACGGCGCCCCCAAAATTACCGTCTAGTCGATGACGAAGGCTGGCGAGACAGGTTCATATGCAAGGCGCCTTTGCCAATTTGAGCGAAGGTGTACTTGACC
>Ga0209719_1003532_pt1 | contig 14052 bp, 8 predicted proteins | sample AD_JPNAS2_MetaG_FD_184421 | JGI IMG/M metagenome (GOLD analysis project Ga0209719, IMG submission 184421) | Active sludge microbial communities of municipal wastewater-treating anaerobic digesters from Japan - AD_JPNAS2_MetaG (SPAdes) (version 2) | ecosystem: Engineered > Bioreactor > Anaerobic >...
TCGCCCGGACGATGTCACTAAGAGACAGTCGGGGTGGCTACGGGAGATTTTGGGCCCGGAAGGATGCCCCCGGACATGTTTTAAAACTGTAACGAAGAGATAAAACGCAAAAAAGGACAAACAATCGGAAACCTAAACAGGCAAATTAGCAGGATCTCTAGTAGGAACAGGAACAGGGCCAGGGACAGGATCAGGGCCTGGTCAGGGCCTTTCTGGCTTCCTCGCCTCTTACATGAGACAGCCAGTACTCGTACTCGGCCTCCCTAGGCGACGTCGCCCTGATTTGCACCCTCTTGCCAATTGAACGCTTTATCCTACTAATTCGCCGCTTCTGTTCATTCACCGGCAAAAAAGGAGCATCCGCCAAGGCTGTAAACCGCTTTGGCACAAAAGGCGAAATTGAAATCGACAACCTCACAACCGACGATATTTCTTCACAAAGCTCGCAAAACTCGTCAATATCCCCATCACCCTCATCAGGCAACCCAGTCATCACATACAACCGCAAACGATGAATCCCAGCACCCCTAGCCGCCATCGCAGCATTCAACAAATCATTCGCACTAATGTTCTTCCTAATCAGGTCCCTAATATGCTGAGACGTCCCATCAGCAGCCACCGTCAACGTCTTAAGCCCCGAACTTGCCAATAAACTTACAAGCTCAGACCTAGCCCGATCCGCCCTTATTGAACCTAACGTCACCTGGATATCACGTGCCAAAAGCTCTCTGACAATTGCAACAAGCTGAGGATGGTCGGACACCGCCGCCCCAAGCAACCCCACCCTTCTGGCTTGCTTTGGAATAACCTCTAAAATCTTCTCCTTCGTAGCAAACCTGGCAGGCGCACCCTCACCAGTCGCAACACAAAAAGCGCACAACCTTGGACACCCGCGCCCTACTTCCACCAAAAAAGCGTCCCCAAAATTGTTAGCTCGAACAGGCCAAGGTGAACAAATGGGAAGGTCCGTTTTTTTTGGACGATGGACTACAATTGGCACCTCAAACTCGATTCCATGAACAGCCGGCACCCAACAGCCCGGAATTAAAGCAAGTCGCCTCAACGCATCCAAACGACCTTCTGCACCAGCCAAAGCGCTGTATATCTTGTCAAAGGCCCTATCTGCGTCGCCTACAAAAACAGCATCTGCACAAGCAGCCAAAAGATCAGGATTCGACCTAGTCAATGGACCTCCAGCCACTATCAAAGGCTGATTTTCAGGCCTCAAAACCCTGTCGGGCTCAATTCCGGAATCCAAAAGAGCCTTGGCCATCGTCGGAACTTCCAACTCCCAGGCTAAACTTGCGAAAATTACATCGAAATTTGAAAGCGGTGTATTGTCTTCAGATGCCCTTAACGGACCTGAGCTCAGGACTGCGGTATGACACCGCCCAAACCCGGACCATGCGGCACTAAATCCAAGGGATGACCAAGCTAGTTCTGCTGGAACTGGGGTAAAAAGTACTGGTCTCATCACCAAACAGCCGATTCGACCGGATATCTGAATTCTGATCTGGATTCTTGAATGCGATTAATGATGGAGAGCCAAGACATGTCTTTTCTTAATTCGCGCATCTCACGGCGCAAAAACAAACTGCGTTTCAACGGCTCAAGCCCTCTAGGATCAATCTCATAAACTAATCCGTGGCCTACCTCTGAAAGGGCTGCCACCTGAGCTTGAATCGCCAGATTTCGGATATCGTCAAAGTCGTCCTCTGAAAGCTCAGTCCTAGCGTGCTGGTCCCAGAAATTGCCAACAGTATCAAAGGCTTTTTGCTGCTGCCAATCCATCAATTTCCCAGTCACTCTGACGTTAAAATTGCCCGTCAAAACAGATGGTTTCAGCACCGTACTTAGGAAGCGCACATGGTCAGGATCACACCATTGCAGCGTATCAAAAAGCAGAGAACCACCCTTTGCACGGGTCCTTGAATCAAAACGCATTTCCCAATACAGGTGTTTGGCCATTGGAAAATAAAAGCTTTCCGTCATTTTGGTGGGCACAAAGTAATTGTGGGCCACAACATCAGCGGCCAAATGGCAAAGCTGGCCCATAAAGGCGGCCTTTTCTTCGTCGGTAGAAGCGTTGTCAAGCAAATCAAGAACACGATCCCAATTGTGGGTGTGGTGCTCAAATGGAGCCATGTTTTTGGCCAACATCCGATCTGGATCGACAGTGCCACGCAAAAAAGCCTTTCTGTGGCGCTGGATGATGCTGGCGGCTACGGTACCAATGGCGCTAGCCTGTGCCAAAACGGCCAACCCCATATCAACGTGTGCGAAGGGGCCAAATGCAAATGCTGGCAAAGGCAGCAATATAATTAAAAGGACAAGAAGCAGAATCAATAAAGGTCCTCAAAGTAGCTGGCTCGTATAATAAGGCTTCAAATACTTTTTTCAAGCTTGACACCAGATGGCCACCTAGATCTGTAGCTGACCGTCGAACGTTTTTCCCTTGGGGGGCTGGAAATGACGGATTTCTTGAGTTTGGGCTAGATACCGTGGACAAAAGTAGTATTTTTAGTATTCTTCTAGGGTGTCCTTTTATCCTTTCCGGGAGAAAACAAATGGCAACACGGTTTCAACTGGCAACTCTTGCGATTTTTGTGGTGTTTTTGGTGTCCTGTGGCGGGTCACAAGGGCCTGTGGACGATGTGGACAACAAACCAGGGGGAGGTGATACCTTCAATTATGAGGATACCGATCCTGGTGAAGATGTCTCTACAGATGCGGATGTTAGACCTGATGACGATGTAGACCTGGATGCCGATGCTAGTGATATCGAAGATCCGGGGGACGCAGACATTGAGGATCCTGGTGACGCAGACATTGAAGACCCCGGCGATCCTGGTGACCCTGGCGATCCTGGTGACCCCGGTGACCCTGGTGACCCTGGAGATACAGACACTGAGGAGCCTATAGACCCAAAAGACAACTGCACTCTAACTCCTGGAAGTCTTTGGCTTGCATTGGAAGGAGACATCGTTGTCCCAGACGATATACTCCGCAATAGCGTTGTATTAATCGACACTTTCGGAATTATCAAGTGCGTCGGAGACGATTGTCGTAATGACTCTAATTACGCCGGTGCAACCAAGGTTGTATGCCAAAAAGCACTTGTCACCCCTGGTTTAATCAATGGGCATGACCACATCACCTTTACAGGACACGCCCCAAAGGACCACGGAACTGCACGCTACGACCATCGTCACGAATGGCGAAAAGGCGCTGGCCCTGACAAACCAAAGATTCCAGTGGGGCAAACCTATGGTGCGGCAGCTTGGGGCGAGTTAAGAAACATTGTTGCCGGCGCCACTTCGATGTTTGGTTCTGGAAATGCCAAGGGGCTGCTTCGAAATCTCGATGTAGCGATGATTGGACTGCCTGACGCATTGAAGTCCAAATATGACACCTTTCCCCTTGGTGACGGCAAAGACGGTGTAATGCTTACCGATTCTTGTGCTTACCCCAATATGCCGGACCCCACGACCACAGCGGGCTACCACTGCTGGGTTCCTCACCTAGCCGAAGGCGTCAACCAAGCTGCCAGAAATGAGTTCCTGTGTTTGTCCGGTGCGGCACCGGGAGGCAAAGACAACATATTGGAAAACACGGCCTTCATTCACGGTGTGGCTTTGACAGCCACGGATATAGCACATATGGCGCAGGTTGGGTCCGCCCTAATCTGGTCTCCAAGGACCAATGTGGACCTATATGGCAACACTGCGGCCATCACGCTGTACAGCCGTTTGGGAGTTACCATTGGGCTTGGAAGCGACTGGACGGCATCAGGTTCAGTTAACATGATGCGAGAATTGGCGTGTGCTGATGAGTTAAATAAAGCCCACTTTGATAATTTCTTTACAGACCGTGAACTGTTCGATATGGCCACCATTGGAACCGCGAGGGCGTTCCAAATCGAAAGCGTTGTCGGCAGCTTGGAGGTCGATAAAGTTGCGGATATTGCAATATTCCATAATGTGGTTCACAAGGACTTTAGAGCTGTAATTGACGGAAATCCCTCAGATGTTGCCTTAGTCCTGCGAGGGGGTACGGTCCTTTATGGCGACGCCCATCTTGTTCCAGGCCTACCTGGTGGAAGCACTGGCTGTGAAGCGCTTGATGTGTGTGAGGTGGCCAAATCCGTATGCACTATCCGAGAAACCGAAAAAACGCTGGCTGAACTCAGAGTTGCAAGCGTGCAATATGACCTGTTCTTCTGTGGCATTCCAGATAATGAGCCAAGCTGCCTCCCATTCAGACCTGGGGAATATGACGGAATCCCTAAGGAAGGAGACATGGATGGTGACGGAATACCAGATGACCAGGATAATTGCCCAACCATCTTCAATCCAATCAGACCTATGGACAACGGAAAACAGGCCGATGAAGACAATGATGGCGTAGGAGATGTCTGTGACCCATGTCCACTGGACGCCAACACAGATGTTTGCACCCATTTCGATCCTAACGACCGCGATGGTGATGGATTTCCGAACGAGCTTGACAATTGTCCGTCGGTTTACAATCCGGACCAAATAGACTCAGACGGGGATGGTAAAGGCGATGCTTGCGACCCATGTCCCCATTACTACAACCCGGGTAACGCCTACTGCCCACACAGCATCTATGACATCAAGAAGGGGGTTGTTCCAGCTGGAGCTGTTGCTGAAGTCAGGGAGGCTGTTGTAACTGCTCATGGGTTTAAAAATGGGGTCTTCCAAGGCTTCTTCATTCAAGTGGACCAGGATGACGCCGAAAGATTTGAGGGTTCAGAGTACTCTGGGCTTTATTGCTTTGGCCCATCAATCAATCCCAGACCTGCAGTTGGGGCTGTTGTGACTGTCGACGGTTTAATTGATAGCTACTACAATCAGATCCAGCTTAAAGTCAGAAATCTTACCGTTGTTGACAATTCGGAGGTCATCCCAGTTCCAGTGGATGTGACTGCTGCTGATGTGGCAACAGGCGGGACACAAGCTGCCGCGTATGAAAGTGTTTTGATTAAGGTTTCGGATGTTGTGGTCACCAACCAAGACCCAGACCCTGGCGCTGGTGACGCAAGACCTCACAATGAATTTGAGGTGACTGGCGGACTGCGGGTGAACGACTTTGTTTACAAACTGGATCCTTTGCCTTTGACTGGTGATGAGTTTGCCTTGATTGCAGGAATCCTGCGCTGGGCCAATGGCCTGTCGAAACTTGAGCCACGAAGCGAAGCCGACGCTATCAGGAGGAACGTGGCAGCAAAGCTGGCTTCATTTGGTCCAGACACTGTTTATATTCAAAAGGGTTCGCAAGCCGTTCCAAAACCTGATTTGGTTGTCAAACTGCAGCGTCCCGTTGATAGCGATACGTTTGTTGCGGTGACCTCCAGTGCGCCTGATTCGGCAACGATAGTTGGAGGCGGAGTCCAGATCCCTGCAGGTCAAATGGTAGGGCTTGTAACTGTTGATGCCCTGGAGATCGGGTCAGGTATTACCCTGACGGCCAGTCTTGACACAGTAAGTCTCAATGCAACGCTGAACGTAGTAGCCCAAGATGCCACTCCTGTAGCGTCAAAGGTTGAACCAGACCCCATGGAGCTGACTGAAGGAGACCAGGCGTCAGCGACCTTGTATCTCGATATGCCGGTCTTTGGTGCTCCAGCCTCATTTGCAGTTGCTGCAAATCCGACTGGGATTGTTGAGATTCCTGCGACAGTTGAAGTTCAGACCTTTGCACTATCAGCTTTGATCCCAGTGACGGCGATTGCTAAGGGAAGTACCACGGTGACGGTGTCTTCTGCGAATGGCAGCGTTAACTTCCAAGTGAATGTTGCAGAAGCCCCGGAATTTCCAAGGGTCTTCATCAGCGAATATGTTGAAGGTAGCAGCTATAACAAGGCGATCGAGGTGTTCAACAACACTGGAGCGGACCTGAGTCTGGCCAGTTGTGAACTAAGGCTTTACTCGAATGGTTCAGCCACAAGTACCGCCAGCGTTAGACTGGGTGAAGACAATGAAACCATCCCCCATGGTGGAACTTTCGTGGTCTGCCACAAGAGTGCGAATGAGGCTATCTTAAGTATTTGCAATCTCCAAAACTCTAGCGTCTGCAACTTCAATGGCGATGACGCCCTTGACTTGGTTTGTGATGACATAGTGGTTGACACCTTTGGACAGATCGGCTTCCAGCCCAACAAGGAATGGATTGGTTCACAGGGCAAAGCTAGGACAGCGGATCGTACCTTGCGTCGAAAGTGCGGGATTGGTCAGGGGCAACCTGACGGCAGCGGTCCATTTGACCCAGATCTGGAATGGGACAACTACGCCAAGGACACCTTCTCTGGTCTGGGATCGCATCAAGTCACGTGTGATTAAATGGACCTAGCTAGGCTGTGACTTGGCTTTGCTGCGCCTTCGAAGCTTTCGTGAAAGCATCCCAAATAGCTCTTCTAATTCTTTAATCTTCAGCAGTTTTGCAGCCAGAATATAAGTGATAATAGCTGCTGTAATAATCCACGTAAGCCGCAGTAACAGCCCTGCCTTGGTGACAAATTGAGCACCCGGTCGTAAAGGTTTAGTCAGTAGTTCTGCATAAAGAGCAAGCAATATAAGTACAGCCATGATTAAAGAGGCCACCAGCATTTTGCCGAGACTTATAAACAAGGCCTTTGAATTAAGCCTTCCTATTCGTTCCCTTAGCACAAGGTACAAAATACCAGCGTTAGCAAGGGCGGCTATGCTTCCAGCAAGGGCCAATCCTCCGTGGCGCAACGGTCCCGCCAGGAGATAGCAGAGTCCTACGTGTAAGATCATGACAACAAACGCTATTTTGGCAGGTGTGCGCGTATCCTTCATCGCAAAAAACACCTGAACAATGTTGCGCTGGGCCGCTATAAAAAATATGCCAGCGGCGTGAAAATACAGCGCAAAGGCGGTCATTCTGATTGATTCTTCGTTAAACTGACCAAACTTGAAAAGCAATGATGTTATGGGCTTACCCAAAAGCATCAATCCAACACTGGCAGGAATGGTAATGACTCCAAGCAGTTTCAGAGAAAACTGCAAAGTATCCTTGACTGCGACAAAATCAGCGTTTTTTGCCTGAGCCGACATTGTTGGGAGGATGACAGTCGCAACAGCGACAGCAAAAACTCCAAGTACCAGTTCTTGCAGGCGCAAGGAATACTGCAGCGCAGAAACTGAGCCATGTTCAAGGGTTACTGCTATTGCCTGGGACACAGTGACGTTAACTATATATACAGCTTGGGCAAAGACACCTGGCAAAAATATCCTGCCAACTTCACGGACAGCTGGGTCCTTAAAGCCCCGCAAAGTTGGAATAAATTTAAGGCCTTTACCCCTAAGAAAGGGGACCTGAAAGGCCAGCTGAATAAAACCACCAACGATAAAGCCGACTGCCAACGCATATGCAGCATCAGGAAAACTATCCCAGAAAAATATGACAACCCCGATATTGACCAAATTTAACAACACCGGGGCAAAAGCTGAAGGACCAAAAATATTGTAACTGTTCAGTGTGCCCTGAATCAGAGCGGCAATTGAAATCAAGAACAAAAAGGGAAACATGACCCGGGTGAGGGATATCGTCAGCTCAACCTTGCCCGGCTCATCTATAAAGCGTCCTGTGAAGAAATTCTCGACTATTGGAGCGGCTAACAGGATGCCCAACAGCGTCACCGCCAGCATCAGCAAGGTAAACAAGGTCATAAATCCCGAGAAGAACTTGGAAAGCCTCTCTTTGTCCCCTTCTTCCTGTAGTCCCTTGAAAACTGGGATAAAGGCGGGCGTCATCGCCCCATCGCCAAACATGCGCTGCAACATGTTTGGGATCATCGAAGCAATCGCGAAGGCGTCAGATCCATGGCCAGTTCCAAGATAATTGGCCCTGACCTGTTCCCGTATTAACCCAGTGATACGAGAGATGATGGTAAAAAGTGAAACGACGGCGGTTGATTTGACTAGACCAGAAAATGCCTTGCGACCTTTTCCACGTTCAACAGACTCTTTGCTCAAGCTACCACTCGCTGCAAATGCCCATGCCAACTGACACTAATTGCAGTCCATGTCAGGGTCAAGTTTTTTGATAACCTGGTGCATTAGTTTATTTCTCAAGTTCTTTGGCTTGATTCCAAAGATCGTCCAAGGCTTTAAGTGGTTGATCGCCAAGGCTTTTTCCTTGACTGGCAAGCGTTTTTTCGATGTGGGAAAATCGCTTCTTGAAGCGCACCAGCATGCGTCTTAATGCCTCTTCAGGATTCAGGCCATAATTTCGCGATATGTTGGCAATCGAAAAGAGGACATCGCCAATCTCATCTTCGATGCCCTCTTCATCGCCTTCGGCTATGGCTTCCTTGAGCTCGGCAATCTCTTCATCAAGCTTGTCCACGGCACCTTGATTATCAGGCCAATCAAAACCAACGTTTCTGGCCTTATCGCTGATTCTTAAGGCCATAAGCAAGGCTGGCAGGCTACCTGGAACTCCATCCAGCAATCCTCGTCCTTCCTTGCGCTTGAAACCTTCCCATCTGTTAAGCACTTCGGCCGCATTTTCAGCCTTGCTTTCTTGTCCAAAAACATGGGGATGTCGACTTACAAGCTTTGTAACCAAGGCGTTACAGACATCAGCGATATCGAAGGCACCCTGCTCTTCCATAATCTTGGCCTGGAAAACGATCTGAAGCAGCAAGTCCCCAAGCTCTTCCCTTAAGGCTTCTGGACGGCCGGAATCAATGGCTTCAATAACCTCATAAGCCTCTTCGATCACATAAGTTTTCAGGGTTTTTAATGTCTGCTGTTTATCCCAAGGGCATCCATCTGGGGCCCTCAGCCTATTCATAACCTCTACCACGGCCTCAAAGGCTTCACCCTTGGCGCCTACACGTTTATCTTGCATGTCTTTTTTCCTATTGAACTACTCGGCCGCAGGTTGGATGAAGCGAACTTTTCCGGCCTTTGACAAGTTGTGGAAGTCGTTTCCAGCAGGGCTAAAGGCAGAGGCGCCGATAACTTTGCCACCTGTCGCATCAATCCTGAAGAAGTTAGCTCTGATGGTAGAACCAAGCGTTGGCGGGATGTCCCCAAAGTCTGGGATAGAGGCAAGCGGAATGGCCACTTCAACGGTGTAGCCATTGTCCACATCATCGTCTTTGTTTAGGGTTCCATCAATATGAACAGCCGTTTTCAACCCAGGGATATCATGTGCCTTTGCCTCCTGCCATGGGGGAGTCCGATGGCCGGTAAACAAGGCGTCAAAAACGACATTTGCAGGAGAAACCTGGATTTCAAGATAGTTGTTTCCATCTGACTTGGCGTCAAGATAGATCTCAATACAGTCTTGAGTCCAAAGCTCATCATCTCGATTCTTCAAAGTGCTTCCTATGTGCTGGTCCTTCACTTCAAAGGCAAAATACAAGTTGGTGTCGTCCCACACCGATTTAACGGTCACAGTCGACTCGCTGACTGAGCCGTTGCTGGTCATAAACGGCATGGATGGTGTCGCCAGTTTCCAGGCCTCTTCATCAATCTTTCCATCAATGACTATTTCAGTTCCTATCTTAGTCGAGGTAAGGGTAGGCGTTGGTTTGGAGGCCTTTGCCCTGATCTGGATCTTCGCCATTTGCACTCGATTGCCACCATCGTTGGGCACCTGATCGGTGTTGACCAACATCATCCGGTCGCCACCGCCCCTGGTGCGGTAGATTTCTTCATTATAAATCCCGCCCCAAAGGACCGCGGTCCCACCATTTGCATCGCGATCAACGACGACGGTTTGTATGTCTCTGATGATCTCACCAGCTTGCCACTGCCCTATGGGGTACAACTCGCCAACGGGGACGTGATCCAGCACCATTCGCTTGCCACCAGGCAGTTCTAGGTGGCCAAATATCTTCCACTCACCTGGAACAGCTTTGACTACCTGCCAGTAGTAGGTGATTGTGATTTCGCTTCCAGCTGTAACGGAATCTGCCGAAACATCAACCCCAATCAACTTGATTTTGTCGTCAAAATTGGCGTTTAACGTGTATTTTGGTTCTGGAACCTCAGTCAGAATATTGTCTTGGATGCGAATTCGCTGGTCCTTGGTAAGCACCACCTTCATTGGCTTTCTACAAGCATCGAAAGCGACCAACGCCAGCAACACGGCCAGTGAGAAAAAAACTTTTTGCCTCATCATCTCCTCGGCAAATAAACGGACGCCAGCAAGATACCGCAGGGGCGCTTATGTTGCAAGAGGGAGCACGCGGCCAATGTTGCGAGAGGGAGCAGGCGTACGGGGCGAAGGGGCGCGGACTTGCGGGGCGAAGGGGCCGAGGGACTAGTTGGGCAGTGATCTGGCGAGGCGGAAGCCAAGGTCGAAGTCGCGGCGGTCGGGCGAGTCGCTGCCGCGAAACGCCGCCCGCACGCCCCCGGCGAAGTCGTAACCGGAACCGCCGCGATTAACCCGGTAAGAGCCTTCATCGGGGCCTACAGGATCTACACAACCCTCAGCACAAAAACTGTCATAGGCACCAAACCGGTCATAAACCCATTCAGAAACATTACCATGAACATCGTACAAACCAAATGGATTGGCTGCCTTTAGACCTACTGGATGGGTTGTGCAGCCTGAGTTGTAGGCATACCAAGCAGCATCGGGTAGCAAAATTCCAGCATTATCATCATTCCACGAGCACACTGCTTGCCCACCATCCGTAACGTTACTTCCTATCCAATATGCAGTTTTGGTTCCAGCTCGGGTGGCATATTCCCATTCTGCCTCGGTGGGTAAACGATAGCCTTTGCAATTAAGACCGGCAAAATCTACTGTGGCAGAATAGTTGCCGGTGCCTGGAGTACCTGAGGGATTGCTCAAGGTGTAACACTGTTCAAATCCTTCAGCCTCGGAAAGCCTGTTCGCATAATAAACCGCATCATACCAAGACACCATTTCAACAGGGCAGTCTTCACCACAAGTACTAAAGTAAGATGGATTACTGTCAATCAAAGTGGACCACTCTCCCTGTGTGACTTCGGTCTGTTTCATATAGAACGGACGAGTTATCGTGACAAAATGAACTGGACCTTCCCAAGGTGCACGACATTTCTCATCATCAGGAGAACCCATCTCAAAGGTGCATGCCGGGATTAGGCACCAGCCTTCATCGCAGTTAGCACCGGTAACGCAGTCATCGACCTGTAAACAGTAGTTGCCAAAGTTGCGGTAGCCCTCGTCACAGTTACAAAAGGTGGAAGCGTCATCATTGATCGCGCAAGTGCCGTGACCGCTGCAGCCGACACCTAGACATGGATCTTCAGCTAGGCAATGGTTGCCAAAGCGATGGTAGCCCTGGTTGCAGATACAAAAGGCATCGCCGGAACCAGTGACTACACAGGTGCCGTTATCACTGCAGGTAACGCCTGAACATGGGTTTTCAATTGCAACGCAAGTAAGGCCGTCAGCGCTAAAACCTTCGTTGCAGATGCAAAAGGCAACGCCAGAATTGCTGACCACACAATGGCCATTTTCACCGCAGGTGACTTCTGCGCATGGATCCTCGATTTCAATCACAACGCAGGTATCGCCTTGAAGACGGAAACCTTCGTTGCAGATGCAAAGGGGGGCACCTGAACCGGTGATTACACAGGTGCCGCCGTCACCGCAGTTTACATCTGCGCATAGATCCTCAATCTGAATCACAACGCAAGTGTCAGATTCTAGGTGGTAACCTTCGTCGCAGATGCAAAGAGGGGCTCCTGAACCGGTGATTACACAGGTGCCGCCTTCACCGCACTCAACTTCTTCACATGGATCCTCAATTTCAATCGCGACGCAAGTGCCCTCTTCAAGACGGTAACCTTCATAGCAAATGCAAAAAGCCGTACCTGAACCGCTGACTACACAGGTGCCGTTACCACAGTCAACATCCTGGCAAGGAGAAGGTGGTTCTTGACCATCGTCAATCGCAACGCAAGTGAGGCCTTCACGACGGAAACCATCCTTGCAGACACAAAATGCATCGCCTGAACCACTGATCACACAGGTGCCGTGCTCATCACAGGTAACATCTTTGCAAGGAGATTCCGGCTCTTCAACACCATCCTCAATTGCTGTGCAAGTAAGCCCATCTGGACGAAAACCATAGTCGCAAACACAAAGCGCAGCACCTGAACCGCTGATAACACAGGTGCCGTGCTCATCACAGTCAACATCTTTGCATGGAGATTCCGGCTCCTCACCTCCATCTTCAACGGCAACGCAAGTAAGGCCTTCAGGATTGTAACCATAGTCACAAACACAAAGCGCCGCACCTGAACCGCTGACTATGCAGGTACCGTGGTCACTACATGTGACATCCTTACAAGCAGAATCTGGCTCCTCACGGCCATCGTCAACGGCAACGCAAGTAAGGCCATCAGCACGATAACCCAACTCGCAGATACAAAGAGCCTTACCCGCTGCGGAGGCTATACAAGAACCATGACCAGCACACGTCACGTCTTTACATGGGTCATCTGCCAAGGCTTCCTTGCAAACGCCATCTTGCAGGGTAAACCCGCTATCACAAATGCAGATAGCCCCTTCGGCACCAACGGCACAGCGACCATTACTACCACAGTCAACTCCAACGCAGTAGTTCTGGAATTGCTCGCCACTATCGCCACAAGCAACGAAAAGTACTGCAACCAAAGGCAACACTCGCTTTAGCATGGAACACCCCCAAGAGTCGGAAACCAGCGGAATGACAGCCCAAGCACAAACACGAAAAGGCCACTTCACCTTTGCATCCTGCTAACGGCCAAAGTGACAGTCAATCAATAATTTCCTCGTTGTTTGCCTTGAGGCAGGGGCGGGGGCAGGGACAGGGACAGGGGCAGGTAGTCGAATTTTGGGTCTTGGGGCCTTGACTAGGTTTGGGTTAGTAACTAGCTTCGTCAGTGGTCTTGAGGGGCTGATTTTATCCGTTTGTAGGAGATGTTTGATGGCTACTAAAGATGATGTAATGCTTGCTTTGCACCAGGTCATTGATCCGGAATTGCACCGCGATATTGTTACTTTGAAGATGGTCAAGGATGTTGAGGTCGTTGACGGTGTGGCCAAGATTAAGGTCGAGCTGACAACGCCGGCTTGCCCTCTGAAGGACCATATTCGACGCGATATTGAGGCAAAAACGATGGCTGTTGAAGGGATTACTGGGGTTGAGGTGGAGATGGGAGCCAAGGTAAGGGGCAAGAGTAAGGAAGGTCGGCTTCCAAATGTGAAAAACGTCATTGCTGTTGCCTCTGGCAAGGGTGGAGTTGGTAAATCGACTCTGGCTGTGAACTTGGCTCTGGCATTGGCCAAAACTGGTGCCAAGGTTGGGCTGTTGGATACCGACCTTTATGGGCCTAGCATCCCTATAATGCTGGGTATCAAGGGTCAAATGCCGGATGTCGACATGATTGATGGGAAGGAGATGATGATTCCTATCGAGGCGCAAGGGCTGAAAATCATGTCGATTGGTCTGATGATTAAGGAAACCGACGCAATCATCTGGCGTGGCCCTTTGTTGCATAAGGCTTTGACACAGTTTGTGGAAGAGGTCCATTGGGGCGATTTGGATTACCTAGTGCTGGACCTGCCTCCTGGAACTGGTGATATTCAGATTTCTTTGGCTGACTTGCTCCCTGTGACGTCTGCGGTTGTGGTAACGACTCCCCAGGATGTGGCCTTTGCTGATGTTTTAAGGGCGGTCAAGATGTTCCAGGTTACTAAGGTGCCTATTTTGGGTGTGATCGAGAACATGTCGGGTTTTGTGTGCCCAACTTGTAAAACTCATCACGCGATTTTTGGTGCTGGGAATATCGAGGCAAAGACAAGGGAGCTTGGACTCGCATTTCTGGGCTCAGTTCCATTGGATGCCGCGGTAGCACCAGAGGCAGACGCAGGTCGACCAATCGTGGTTTCAAACCCAGACAGCGCCCCTGCCCAAGCCATCACCAAGCTGGCAGGCACCATTGCTGGACTGCAAACGGTGGTCCATTTTCAACAGTGACCACCCGAAAGAGATGAATTCCTTCCGCCCTA
>Ga0209719_1003535_pt1 | contig 14042 bp, 29 predicted proteins | sample AD_JPNAS2_MetaG_FD_184421 | JGI IMG/M metagenome (GOLD analysis project Ga0209719, IMG submission 184421) | Active sludge microbial communities of municipal wastewater-treating anaerobic digesters from Japan - AD_JPNAS2_MetaG (SPAdes) (version 2) | ecosystem: Engineered > Bioreactor > Anaerobic...
CGCTCGCCCCGCGCACGGTCTCGGAAAGGTCGTCGGTCTCAACCAACGTCGCCCGGTAGACCGGCATGAGGACGCCTTGCGCGATCTTGTACCCCTCGCTGATCGTGGCGTCGCTGTTCGACTCATTGCGCACCACGGCGGATATCTCGCCTCTGTAGTCCGAGTCAACAGTACCGTGCACGAGAAGAAAGTCTGTTTTCGATGACACTCCGGAGCGGGAGCGTATTTCAAGCTGAAAGCCTTCCGGGACTTCAGCGGCCCAACCGAGCGGGATTTTCGCTACGCCGTGAGCGGGTATTGTTACCGAGTCGCAGGCTCGAAAATCCATCCCAGCCGCGCCCTCCGAGCCGTATTCGGGAAGAACTGCGTTGTCGCGTACTTTCTTGATTCTCACTCGCTGCATTGTGTTCTCCTTTCGTGCTCCAAATCGATAGCCTTGTCCAGATACGCACGCGCTTTCAGCAAGTCCTCGATGTAGTCGCCCTTTCGCCCGGCGCGGCTGACATACTTGATTATGTTCCCCCGGAAATAGTCGAACTGCTGGTCCGCGATAAAATCCCATACTTCAATCTTGCCGCTCGTGTAATGTGGCGGATGATCGATCAATTCGCTCACGCTTTATGCCTCCCTTGTCCGTGTACGTAATCCATCCGTCGTACAGCTCGACGAACCCGTACCCTCGTTCCCGGCACCACCTGACGGCCTGCTCGCGGGTCATGCCCCGCACCACTTCCTTACGGCCTCGACTACCTTGTCGCCGCCGATCCGCATAGCGTCCCGCATGGCGGCGCGGATAGCCTCGTTCTCGTTCCGCAGTCGATAGACTTCATGCGCCAGCGCGTAGGCGTATTTTGCCCGGTCGCACCGGCGGGCGTCCCTGCTGTGCGCGGAGGATGGAGTGGATGTTAAACTCTACCATTTTCATCACCTATCCTGTTTTTTCGCCCGCTGTTGCGTTTTATCGTCCGACAGGAGCAAATACCCGTCTTTCGCTACTTCGTGCGTTCTAGGGCCGTTCTCGCTTGTCTCCGTGGACAAATCGAGGCAATCCCATCCACAGCGGCTCCCTCGCGGGAAGCATTTACTTTCGCAGCGCATCGCGCTCCTCCGCTTCGATATCCGTCAGGAAGGCTTCGATTTCGCCGAGCAAGAGCTCCATTTTTTCGGGGAACGCAATTTCTCCGAGAAAATAGTTCAACACGCGGTGAAGCAGCTCGATTGCCTTCTCCTCGCGTGTCATTTTTTCTTCACCCACCTGTCATAGTAGTCGATGCACACGCGACATATGCGCCGCCCTTGAACGGTTCTATCTCGCAGAAGGCCACCGTCTCTATTCCTGCGGCGTGCGCGGCAATGTCGAGTCCACCGATGCCGGAGAAGAGAGACAGGGCGGTCAAAACAACTCCCTCCCTCATACCGATTCTTCCTTGTCGAACAAATTTCCTTGCCCGCTTTCGCGCTTCCTGTAGGTGAATTGCTCAAAACTACGCCCGCACCGGGGGCACCCGTAGTCAAATCTCGCCTGGTTCACCATTACTTCCGCCAGGCGATAGCCGCAATTAAGACACTCGAATTCCCAAACTGTCTTCGGGCTCATTCCTCCAGCGCCTCTTTCCTCACAAGCTCTATCAGCCGTTCTTCGGATTCCTTGCTGTATCCGAACATCGTGATTTCCTGGCACAGGTCGTACAGGGCATAATATTTGCAGCACAGGGCATTAGATTTCTCCTGCTCGTCCTCCAACAGTTTCGACAGGTACGTTATAGCGTCCGCTTTTTTCATTGCACGGGCGCAGCGTGAATGTTCGCTCACCTCATACACCACCTTCCATCCTTCCACCGGAAACACTGCTCAAAAAACGCCTGCGCGTATCTCACCTCGCACCCGACGGCACGGGCGGCTGACTCGTAGGAGCATGATTTGTCCTGGAGCCAGTGGAGATAGAGGAGGTAGGCGAGGGTCATGTCTGCACCCCGTAATAGGCTATGCACGCCGCGTCCGCTCTGCCGTCCCGAGGTTTTCGGCACCCGGGCGGGACCAGTTCGATTCCCGGGAAGGTCTGCGAGGCGAGGAGGATTGACCGGGCCTTCCCCTCTCCAGGGACGCCCTTCAACAACTTCCGCGTCCAGTCGCAGGGACGAACTGAGCTGTACGGGATTCCGAGAGCTCCGACAACGCCGATCCAGATCCCGTACCCCATGCCGGTGCTGAACGTACTGGTCACTCCCTGCCCTGGCATGGGCTGCGCCCGCTCGATAACTACCCTGGCAGAGCTCCCCAAGATGATGGATCGGAGGAGATCCGCCATTTCTGAGACGTGGTATTCGCACTCCCTACCCACCTTGAGTACCGGGGTATCGCACACCCGGTACAGTTCCCGCGTTTCGCTGTCTACCGCCGCGACTGCCCCGTACACGCCGGGGTCAATACCGATGACTATCACGGTCTCACCTCAGAACGGGATATCCGCATCTCCGGCTGCGGAAATATCCATCGGGAAATCATCGTCCGACTGCACCCCACACGCGGATGCAGTCGCCCTTGAAATACCGGTTCGAAATTTCCTCGCCCAGGTCGCCCCAGATCGTGCACTTGAACCACGTTGAAGGTTTATCCACCCATTCCCCGGTGCGCTGGTCCTTGTAGTTGTTGCTCACCGCTACGGAAAAACTCGTCACCGACTTGCCACTGCTCGTATTCCGCGTCTCCGGGTCTCTTCCAAGGTGACCTATGATCTCAAGTAGATTTTTGTTAGGCATTGTTTCCCTCCTCGAAAAGTGCTATCTGTCCCTGCGCCGCCATCATGTCCCGCTGGACAGATTTGTATTCGCTCAAAATCCGCTCGTATTCCGATTCCTTGAGCGCTCTCAACGGAGCATGGTCAGGGAGATTTAGTATCTCGTCGTACACCACCGTCAGGCGTTTTTCCAGCTCACGCGCCCGTACTTCAAGGTCTGTGTGATCTCCCATCAAGCAACCTCCCATATTGTGATAACCGTCTCCGGCGACTTGCGCCGTCCGTCGATCTCAACAACGCCTCGAAGATCGTCTATTTTAGAATCGTCGGCCCAAACGCCGGCCTCGGTCAGCGCGTCAAGCAGCAGCTTGTAGCGATTGTCGATGTCCCAGCGGCCGCGGGAGCGGACTTTGAACGTGACCTGCACGTCGAGTCTGCCGTTGAGCGGATGTCCGTGGTACGCCCCCCGCGCCTCGTAGACTGCCCCGCGCTTCCACTCGGCGGCCTTGCTCGTCAGGCATTTGCCGTGTCCGCCCCTGCGCTGGTGGTATGCGGTCCACAGGGATGGCGGCAGCCCGGTGAGGACTATCTCCGCGACGGGAGCATCAGAACGGGATGTCCGCTTATTGAAACCTCTTGCCATTGAATCCCCCTCCTAAAACAGCGTCGTTTGGCCAGAGCGCTCGTCAAGCTCCCGGTCAATCATCAGGATCTCCCCGCCGAGGCGGTTCAGCTTGCGCTCGATCCGGTCCCGGAAGGTAGGGAAGAGCATCGATATCTCCGTGTCGAGCTGCTTTTTGACCTTGAGGACCTCCCGTTCGACTTCAGACCGCTTCGCCAGGAGCTCTTCCTTGGTGAACTTTGGTTCGTTGGTTGGTGTCTTTGTTTCATTCATCCCGATCGCCTCTTTCAGCATTAACCACAGATCCGTCTGTCACCGCCCGGGCAGTCAAATAACTAATGCCGCTTTTGCTTCCCTCCGACAGAGCTGCCGGAAATATCAGACTGCCATCGGAGATGTCCACTACAGGCGGGACGTGTTCGAGATATCCTCCGGACTTGTTGTGCCACTCGTGATATCCAGGGAAATACGGCGGGACGCAAAGTCTTCCATCCTCTCCAGTCCATGAGGCCACCCGGAGACCAATCTCATATAGGCGCCGCCATTCCCGTCCCCTGAATTCGATCTCTTTTTCAGACAGGATGTGCCATGATTCTCCAAGGCGAATCCACCCTCCGAGATGCTCTATAGCGTAGTGATACGCCGGATCAGGGAATCGCACAGAGGTGTAATAGCCAAACCGATCCAGAGCCCTCAAAAAGACTCTCCACGCCACCGTGGATTTTTCTTCCGCGCTCCCCTGCAGAATCCGAAAAATATCCGCAGGCTGGACGGCAAATTTACAGGTCCGGATGTGCTCTTTAATCGCCTTGGAGACTTCGTCAATAGTGAATTCCTCCAGTATCCGGAACATGAGCCCGACCGCTTCCCCGCTCCTCGGTTTCCCGGCGGTGAGTTCGTCGGCAGCTTTCAGAAGCTTGCAGAACGGCCCCCAGTCATTCCGGTCCATGAGACAATATCCCCCCTTCACGACACTCTTTGACAGGCCTGCATTCCACGTCGATAGGGTCTTCTTTCTTGCTGCAGCCAAAGGGATCAGCCGTTCCAAAGGCCTCCCGCAGAATTTCTTCCGGATCCGTGCTGGAATAATCGTCTTTCGGCCTTCCACGGACACGGTATTTTCCGTCGATGACCTTGGCAAAGTTCGTTGGTCGCATAAGCCATTCCAGGTCCGCTTGCCAGCCCCGGTCATTCTCGCCGAGCAGGAACGGGCTTGCCCTTACCGACTGGAAAAAGTTCCTCCACCAGAAGAGGGTCTGATATTCCTTTTGCTCTCGCCATCGCGCCTTGATGGCTGCCTTGAGTTTTTTCCGTCGCGGTTCTCCCCACATATCAGGCTGAGGGAGCATTGGGAGCATCTTGCCGTACAGGGCGATGATTCCTTCCTGAGGGCAGGCGTCACCCGGCTGGCCGCTGCGTGATTTCGTCGGGCCGGCGTAACGGTCCTTCCCCCCTTCAGGGGGGATAGGGGGGTGATCGGAATCAGGAATCAGAGAATCAGGAATCAGAGAATCAGGAATCAGAGAATCAGGAATCAGAGAATCAGCCGGGCTCGTCTGTGCCTTTTTCGTGTCTCGGCACTGCCTAGGTTGTGCCTTGGCACTGCCTAGGTTGTGCCTTGGCATTTTCTTTCCGCCGTCGTGATCCGGACAGGGCGGTATTTCGCTTTCCTTCTCTCTCGCATGGGGATTCTGATGCTTGAGGAAATGGGTGATCTGGATATACCTCTCACCGTCAGCCTGGTAACGGAGAATGAAACCGGCATCGTCCAGGCTCGACAAAAGGGAATCAACGTCGCAGGAGTCATAGGGAAGCACCTCCGCCTTAATACGGAGCGGTCTGTCTTCCAGTCGCCCTTCCCTGTCGGCGAGGCACCACAGCCCGGCAAACAATATGCGGGCCAGAGGGTCAAGGGCGGCCAATTCATCATTCTTGAAAAAACCAGGCTTGATATTCCGGGACCGCATCTACATACCTCCGCTCTGAAAAGGGGCGGACTACGCCGCCCCCTCACTAAACGGGGAAGGCTTTGCAGCCCTCCCCCTCAATCATCACAGGGGTCATCACGCCCCGCCGTTCACATCAGATTCAGGGAAAATGGTCTCGTTCATCTTCGGCATCTCTTCCCGGATAGACGTTCCAAAGTCGTCATCCTTCATCTTCGACTTCAGTGTGTGCAATTTTCTCTTCGCTTCCTCCGCCGCTGTGGAAGGCTCTTCCTCCGGCTTGTTGACGAAGTCGATCCACTTTGCTTCTCCGTCCCGAATGGTCTGATAGATTGACCGCAGTTCCTGAAGCTCCGCCGGGCTTGTCTGCGAAAGAGGATGCTGAAGATAGGCTTCGAGATCGGAGGGCATGACTCTGATTGCGGCGAAGGCGTCAGCAAGTTTCTTCCGTGCGGCGTCCGGGTCGGCCTTGTCCTTGCGGTTCACCGTCTCCCGCGCCTTCTCTAGAGCCTCCTCGATGATGTCTTGAGGAATGAGCCGCAACCCCTCGTTTCGGAGAGACTTGCTCACGGCGGCGCCCTGTTTGTTCGCTATCTCGTCCTCCGTGGCCTTAACGATGAAAACTTTTTCTCCGTAGGAGTTGATGCGCTCGCTCATGACCTCCCGCCCCTCGCTCTTTTTCCGCTCGACAGTCTTGTTGATCTGAATGGATGCGCTGAAGGTGGTATTAGTCTCAAGGTCCGTGATGGTCACGTTGATTCTTCTGGTCGTTTCGTCGTCATAGACCACCTGATTTTCGTAAGCGATGTTCCCCCACTCCCGGAGGGCCAGCTCAGCGAAACGGATGGACGGTCCCACAATCGGGCGTCCGCCCCCAACCGGCTTGCTGTACTCCACCTTCTCGGCAAAGGAAGGGCGGGAACAGGCTTCAAGGATCTTCACCCGGCTCTGGTCATAGCTCCGGGGCCGCTGCATGGCCATGATATAGGCCGCCTGTATCCGTGCTTTCGCCGCCTCTGCTGCCGCAACCGCTGCCGGGTCGGCGTAGGCTATCGAGCTTGGGGTATTCTGATTCATTGCAAGTGCTGTATTATTCATGTCCTGTTCCCTCCTTCAAAAAATACGGGCTGAATTTGCGGAAGGTATCTCCCCGCTTAAAATACGGCTTCATCGCCTCAATCAGCTCAGGATGCTTCTTCGCAAAGGTCCGATGGTCGAAGGTCTCCCGGCCCGGCTGCTCTTTCCAATACACTCTCAGTCCGGCCCCCTCGGCTGCGACGGCCCCCTGCACGGACATGAGGTTCTGCAGTCGCTCCTTTGCAGACTCCTCAAGGTCCTTCACCTCAGCAAGGATCTCCCGTGCCGCCCGCAGGTCTTCAACGGCCCGCGCCCACCCGTCAGACTCAATCTGGACCAGCTCCGTCCCCGTCTGAAGGGGTGGAATGTCAGGGTTGGTCAAGGCCTTCTCCTCCGGAGGAGTGCCGTCCTGCACAAGCTGCCAGAAGGCCTCATCTCGCTCGATGATCAGGTCTATCAGCTCATCGTCCCGATCAACGTCAAAATGGATCAGCTCCCACATCTCGGCGTTGAATATCGCGAATGCGCCCCAGGTACGGCCGGTTACAGCCAGGTAGTGCTGCATCTGAAGCTGGTAATAGTCGGGAATGCCTTCACGTTTTATCTTGCCGAAGGTCCGAAGTCCGGGGCATTTTATCTCAAGTATCCCGGGCGTTCGCCCCTTCACCCCGACGATCTGCCGGTCGATGTTTCCGATCATCCAGTCATGGTCAGGGTGGCGAAGGATGGCGTTCACCCTCTGGACCTTCCGCTCCGTCTCCCCGGCGTAGAGGGTGGCAACCGTGGGTTCGAGGGCTGTTCCCCGGAGCATGGGCGGTGTCGGCTTGTCGTCCTTGCGAATTCCAACCTTCTGCTCCCACAGCTCCCGTGGAGAGGTGAAGGGGTGGTCATTCCCTAGGACTATAACCGGCGTGTCGGAACCCCCGATGCCGGTGCGGCGGTGTTCGAGCCACTCCTCCCGTTCCATGTCCTTTGTGCTCGTCAGGATTTCAGCCATTGCTCCAACTCTTCCTCTATCTTCCTCGCCATCCCTTTCAGCCGCAGGTATTCCCGGTGCTTTCCGCATGAGCTGTCGGATGGGTCGAAGTTAGCCGGGCATACCCATTCTTCCGGGCAGTAACGAGTCGCGGGGAAATGATCACGCCACTCGCATCCTGTGCAGAGGGCATCGGTGACGTTGTCGTCGATGGCTTCCATGATGGAATTAACAATTTTCATTTCGTCACCTCCGTGATAAAATAACAGCGTCTGTTTTCGATTACCGCCCTTGCCGGGGCGGTTTTTATTCGTCATCGTCTGATTCTTCCCACTCAATCGGCGCTACCGCTCCGGGAGTGAACCTCATTCGTCTTCGTCCTCCTCGTCCTCGTCTCCCGGCAGCACGCTGTCCAAAAAATCCTTCAAGTCTTCCATCACGCCAGCCTCCTCAGTATTTCCTCGTTCGACTCAGCCTCTTCCGCGTCGGTCATGTCGATAACCTTCTTGCCGATCCGCCGCGCATACACGCTCTCCATCACGCAACCGGTGCTATTTCGCCAGTCGCCGAAGAGCCAGAGTTCATCAGCTTTTTCAATCAGCCTCAAGCATTGCCCGAGTACCCAGTCCTGCGGAGCCGTCACGCTCTCGAAGCTGAAAGCGTGTATCGGGGAGAGAATGAGCAGGTCCGGGTAGATAGCCTTGAGATTCTGACAAATATCCGATACCGCGTTGAAATTTCGCCGCACGTCGCCGCGCAGCGGGTGAGCTACGTAGATCGTCTTCATTTGACCACACCCCACGCCAGAACGAGCGCCAGACATGTAAAGAACCCAAGCGCGAACATCATGCCGCCTCCTTCTTTTTCTTGCCCTTGCCGCCCCACGGATTATTCCCGGTCTTCGGCAGCATCGGAACGCCGGTTTCCTTCGCCCATTTCTCGGATGATGTAAAAATTTCGATTCAGCGTGCTTACCGCCATCTTCACGCCGGTTCCCTTGAAGATCGCCTCGCGGATCGCCGGCCAGGTATGCCCCCGCGCCTTCGCCTCTCTAATCTCCGCGTACAGATCGCGTACGATGCGCATAGGCAGTCCGAGGCTCACACCGGTCTCCGGAGGATTCGCCGCGAGGTTTTTCAGCAGCATCCGCGCTTTGTCGATTCCTTCGACTTCGGGGGACAGTTTCATATTCTGCTTACCCTCTCTTTCAAAGATTCAATTTCCACCCGCATCAGCTCAAGAATGAACGTGTATCGAAGTCTGCACATGTTCATAATGTCGCGGTCGAGCGTGCGCTTGTCAGATTTGAAACTTATGCTCATGTTCATGCCGTCGTCCTCTCCCTCCATTGAAATTCCGTGAACGTCTCCACCCATCCGCACTTGTGGCGGAACTGGTGTAGCGTCGTGGCGCCGTGAATAGTCTCCAAAAACGTGTAGTCGCCGTACTGCTTGCCCGGCTCGAACCGTTTGACCGGCCTTCTGATTGTCGCTTTCGCCCAGTCCGTTTCACCCCGTTTCCGAGTGCGGTAGCCCCAATCAATCAAATAGCGAGAAACAAGTTGACCGCATACACCAAAATGTTCGGCGATTTGAGTTGTCGTTAGTCCTCGTAATCGCATTTTCACGACAGCCTCTTTATGGTCCGCGAACGCCATGTCACTCCACCCCCGCGAACAGCCCGAAGAGGACGGAGCGCCTGACCGGGCGCGGCGGATCCTCCATCTGCTCGATGACCTCCAGCTCGCGGCGGGTCCGGTACCTGACCCAGAGCGGGAGCGGTCCCGGCTCGCGCAACCGACAAGCAAAACTTGTCAGTTGCCTGGTCTTATACGGCCCGGAGATCGCCCCCGTTTTCGCCAGCTTCTCGAAGTCGATATCTGAATGTGCGCGGTCCGAGTTGAACACGCTCAATCTGCTTCCCCTCCCTAGCCAGCCGCCGCATGGCGACTGGGTGTATTTTGTAAATCCTGCAAAAGTCCTCCGAGGTGTAAAATTCCATGTCAGCCTCCTCATTCCCTGCGCCGTCCTCGCCGACGGCGCTTTTTCTATTTTCGCATCTCACCCGGTTGTGGCGGTCTTCAAGGCTCTTCGCGCCGGACGCTCCACTCTCGCGCTCGCGGGTGCCCGGATGATTTACACGGCTCATCCGAGTAGGCCGGAAGGTTGTCAAGCTACTCCCGCTTTTGTCCGTAGGCTCCTACCTGTCCGGAGCGGGGGGGTGGTTATGCGAAAAGTTTTTTAATTTCCTGATATTTCCCCCGAAGTTGGAGTACTATGCACTCTCCGTCGAGGCTTCGGGGGCAGAAGTGGGGTTTCCGGCAATCGCCTGAAGGATTACCCACTCTTCCACCCCGTAAAGTTTGGAGAGTTCCGGGATTATCCGGACTGGGAAATCGTAACTGCGTTCCCAGCGCCGAATGGTATCTCTGCTGCAGCCGAGCTTTTCACCTACCTTTTTCTGTGAAAGCCCGGCTTTTTCCCTAAGCTGTACAAGGTCCTGCGTCATTTTTGCACCCCCTTCCCGTCGCAACCCTATTATAATGCGTCACAAATAAAGCACAATAGGGCTTTTGGCCCATTTTGCGCTATCTATAACGCACCTTTAGAATGGGCCTTAAGGCCTATTTACCTAGCGCAAAAGATGGGCCCTAAGGCCTATTTACCTAGCGCAATAAGCGTGATATACTTTTCTCAGATCGACGGGCGAGGCCCGGGAGGAGGATGAAGGAAATGATGACACGGAAAGAACAGCTTCAGCACATGGAAGAGAAGTTCGCAGGTTCCGAGTGGATGAATTTTGTTTTGGTAAACACGGATGACCCGGAGGAGTGGTACAGTCTTGATTACCAGGAATTCCTGCAGGCTGCAGCCAATGTGAACCGCCCGCCATTCCCCGCCTTCGAGACCGCAGAGGAGACGGACGCCGCCTATGAAGCCGCATGGGATGAACTGCAGCGGTGCAAGCAGCTTGATGTCCAGGACAAAATTTATCAGGAAGACCTTGAGAAGCGCAAGGAGGGATGGAAAGACTACGATGGGAAATAAAATCACCGTGCGGAGCAGCATGATCAGGTAAAGGGCGGTACAAGGGAAAAGGCTCTCGCGCTTGATGAATGGATGAGGGGAGAGTAAAGCTAAATACCGGAGGGGCTTCGGCCCCTACACATAACTTAAGGGAGGAAGAGAACAATGAAGATCACTGTCAATGACACGAATTGCACGGCGCGTATTGAGGGGTTAAATCTCGGGACTACCCTCACTGTAAGAGGGTACGATAAGAAGGGGAACAAAAGCGGGTATGTATACCTTGACGGACAGCAGGTATGCGAGGGTTTCGAGTTGCAGGGAGCAACGATGCTTTACGACCCTTGCGAGCCCTTTTCAGAGTACATCAGACGGCAGTGCAAGAAGAGCGGCAGGAAGTACCGAGTAGTGGTGAAAAATGACTAAAATCACCGTCACCCAAGCCGCCGCCCTTCTGGGGGTAACACCCCAGAGGGTGCGGTTCATGATCAAAGCGGGGATTCTGGAGGCAGAGAAGTGGGGCAGGGATTGGCAGATCGACGGGGAGAGCGTGGAAAGCAGAAAAAAGGCCATAGAACAAAAAAAGAGGGAGCCCTGAGGCTCCCTCTCCTCATTTTTGCCCTCTATCTAGCGTCCAGTTGAATTATTTTTGAAAAGAGGATGATTCATACCACCAAGATCAATATTATTCAACCTGGGGCATTTTAGGGGCATGTTTCACCTCAACAGCTCCCAGATTTTCGGAGCCCTGGACAGCAGCCACCACCCGCCGGCCCCGGCGATGAAAATGACGACCCGCAGCGCCCATTCGCCGGCAATCGCGTCCACCGGACGGTCGTTTTTGATGTGCTCGGAAAACGAGCGCATCTCCGATTCCCGCTGGTAGCAGCGGTTCTCTATTGTCCCGATCCTCTTGTCATGGGCAATCACCATCCGGTGAATCTCCGCCACAAGGTTGTTGTTCTCGAGGAGCTTCCGGAGCGAATCATCGATCCGGGGGATGGCACCCTCCAGTGATACGAGCCTTCCGGACAGCGCCCCGATGTCCTCCCTGATGTCCGCTATAGCCTCGTCGAGATTGATGCGTCCAGCGCTCCCGGCCATGTCCTCACCACAAATCGATCTTCCAGCCAATCCCGACAACCCCCTCAGCCTCGCCCCTGGTAGTCATCCCCCCTCCCGCGATGATCCCGGGGTAGAGCCTAGCCCGAAGGAGCCGGTCAATCTTCGCCCGGAGCTCGGCAACCAGCCGGGCATTCGCGGCCCGCTCCGTCTCGATCCCGGCGAAGTGCGCGTCCTGGTCGGCCCGCTCCGTCTCGATCGTTTTTTTCAGCGCGGCGTTCTCCGCCCGGAGGGTATGGATCTCGGTCACAAAAAACCGATACTCCGACTCCTCCATGACGATCTTTCCGTCAGCCCGCCGAACCTCCGCCGATACCTGCGTCACGGAGCAGAGCATTACCAACGTCCACAAGCTCGTCAATATCCATCTCGTCGCATTCCGCTTTAGCGCTCGCCGCATCAGCCTCTACCTCCTCATCGTGCATGTCCCGCCGCCGCAGGATGTCCTGCTCGTGCGCCCTGTTTGCCGCCTCCGCCTGCCTGGCCTCAAGCTCGCGCTCCTGCAGCCGCCGGTCCGCGTCGTCCTTTTTCAGGAATCCGAAAAGCCCGGTCAGCACGGATGCGAAGCCCTCACGGTAGCCCATGATTATGGCCACCAGCCCCAGGAGGAGCACAAGAAAAATGATCACCATCACGGGATTGTCAGCCGCGAACGCCCAAAACCCATACCGCTCCCGCTCCCTGCTCATGCCGCCGCCACCTCCATCCTCGCCGCTATCTCACGCCGCAGCCGTTTGAGGCGGTTGAGCCAGCCCGGGAGGAATGTTCCCTGACCGGGGTCTTTGGCCACCAGCCCGCGGTAGAACATCTCCCGCACGTCGAGGTACCGGGCCGTCAGCGCGTCGAGCGGGACCTCCCCCACAGCCCGCAGCGAGTCCGGGCCGATGATGCCGTCCACCGTGATTTTTCGAGCCGTGAGCAGATCGTTGATAGACCGCTGCAGGAGTTTACCGGCACCGCTGACCCCGGAATTCACCGCACAGTCAAAATGCACCAGGCACAACCCCCACGGGAGCTTGTCTGACCGCGACGGCCGCCAGTACATGGCTTCGTAAATCGCGTCCGCTTCCGGTTTCGTCAGCCGGGTGATGTCGTTGTGGTTGACGAGTCCCTGCGAGTACGCCTTGCCCAGCGTCCCCCAGGTAATACCGTATTTCGTCGGACCGCCACGGTCGTTGCGAGATTTCGGCTTTAGCACCGGCTTCCCGTTCACAATGCTGAAATTCGCCCCGCCCTCGGCGATGCCGACGAAGCGGAGACAGGTCTGATACATCGCTCCTCACCTCCTCAATATCATTACCGCAATAAAAAAGACCGCCTCGCGAGCAGGAGCGGCCAGAAATCCTGGCACTGAATCGCTACCACACAATCATCTCCTACCAGCTTATTTTGTCCAGATCACTCTGGGTCTGCGCTTCTGCTGTCCGCTCCCGAAGCGTCTGTTTTTTCGCATGGGCCTGTGCAAATGCAGTACTCATTTCCAAAAGCACGGTCTGCGCATCGGCAAGGGAGATGTCGTAATGGGTTACGTCCTCTGCGTCGGTCAGGTAGTGGCCGAGCTCGTGGATCAGCCCGGCGAAAACAATTGACAATATAAAATTAAGCATCAAGATCATGCAGTTTATCCCCCCTTAAAATATCGATTAACTCCTTCCACATCAACAGCTTTGTGCGGTATCCATCACAGTGCTTCATGTAGCCGAGGAACGATGCCCATGCCGCACGGACATTCTCGGCCGGGATCACTCCACGCCGATACATTTTGCACAGCTTTTTCATACGTCTGCGCATTCGCGTCACGTTGCGCTTCCGGGGCAGAGTGTATCCTGACCATGTGCGGTACCCGCAGAAGTCAATTCCCTGAGATGCTTTATATATTCGGCTCTTAGGGTTGAGCTTTAAAGACAGGTTTATCTCGACAAAATTTTTTATTTCCTGATATATTTCGCACAACTCAGATCGATTGGATGCAAATGTCAATGTGTCATCCATATATCGTATGTACGGACTTATGCCCAGCTTGTCTGTTATATAGTGATCCAGCTGGTCAAGATATATGTTCGCGCAAAGCTGTGATGTCAGTGCCCCTACAGGTATGCCAACACCGTCAAAACCGCTGTTTCTGATTATTTGGTCGAACAACCATAGCACGTTCTTATCCCGGATTGTTTTTGCCAGTATCGACAACATAATATTGTGATCGATAGATGCAAAATATTTACTTATGTCTGTCTGAAGTACCCAAACCGATCCCCATTTTGCTTCCTGTTTTCGCAGGATCCTTACAACTGCGTTATGTGCGGAATGTGTTCCAAGCCCCTTTCTACAGGCGAACGAATGCGGAATAAACTTCTTTTCAAATAGAGATTCTACTACGGAAACTAGGGCATGGTGGACAACCCTGTCTTGGAAAGCAGGGGCTGTGATCAATCGCTTTTTTGGCTCATAAACTAAAAATTGCCGGTTGGGAGCAGGTGTCCATGTTTTCCAAATCAACTCGTTTTGAATAATAATGAGATTTTCTTCAAGTTTTGCA
>Ga0209719_1003537_pt1 | contig 14033 bp, 9 predicted proteins | sample AD_JPNAS2_MetaG_FD_184421 | JGI IMG/M metagenome (GOLD analysis project Ga0209719, IMG submission 184421) | Active sludge microbial communities of municipal wastewater-treating anaerobic digesters from Japan - AD_JPNAS2_MetaG (SPAdes) (version 2) | ecosystem: Engineered > Bioreactor > Anaerobic >...
CGCCCATCAGGATCGAGACGACCACGATCGCGACGCCGGCCAGTATCAGCCTCTCCTGAGTGGCCGAGCCCTGCGCGAGGTCGTCGACCACGTGCTGGGTGATCTTGGGGATGACCAACTGGAGCAGGTCGACGAACACCAGCGCCACGAGGCCGAAGGCGATGGACCTCCTGTGCATCCACAGGAGGCGGACTATCGCCTTCAGGCTGGATCGGTTAATGCGGGGGCGCTTCTCTTCGTGGTCTTTCATCGATGCCGTTCCGGGGGGCCGCTTGCGCGGCGCGCCCGATCGTGCCCGTCAGTCCTCGTAGCGATCGGAGTATCCGTGGCCTTCGCCCGCGGTCGAATCCACTACATGAAACTTCCTGATGCCGGGATCGACGGACCATCCCTCATCCGTGAAGAACCCCGTGACCGTTACGGGCACCCCGGGCATCTCACGGAGGAACGAGGCCTCCTCGCCTACCAGGGCGACAACTTCTCCGGTGGAATCCACCTGGAGGATCACGGTCTCCGACATAGTGCCGGAAGCCAGCACCTCGACGGTGCCGGCCAGCGTCGTCGCACCTCCACCCGGCACGGCCGCGCCGGTCGAGGACATGGAGCAGGATGCCGAAAGCAGCAACGCGGCTGCGGCCATAGCGATCCTCATCGTTCCTCCATCAGCGAAGGCGGGGAGGACAGAACGGGGGCGCAGACCCCCGGATCGCCCACCAGGCCCCAGGAGATCGGGCCCAGCCATCTCGTGAGGACCTCTCCGAGCATCGCGGGGTCCATGTCTCTTGCAATATCGCCGTAGATCCAGAGGTTCCGCCAGTCGCCGGTCTGTATCCGGTACATCCCCAGCATGTAGGCCTGGTTGTACGGGGACGAGAGGGACATGAGCCTTCCGGTCCTCGCGACTTCGAGAGTTCCGGCGAGATCGCCCTCGGAGAAGCCTCCATCCGCTCCGTCGAGCATGATGGCGGCCATCAGGGAGCAGGCCTCGGCCGCCTCGGGAGTGCTCGCGTAGAAATAGGCCCAGTTCCGCATCGAGGAGGCGGCGCCGGCGAAAGGCGCGTAGGTCAGCCCGCGCTCGGTGCGCAGGACCTGCCAGAAGCGGTCGCTTACGACGTCCATCGCGGAAGTGAAGAACGGATAGTCGGGATCGGATGGGGACGGCGCGGGGAACTTGCCCACGATGTAGGCGGTAGCCGTGGATTCCGGCTGGAAGATCACCGTGTCGCGGGCGATCGTGAACGGAGGAGGAGGCGTGAGGTCACCGCCGCCGGGGGCGATGCGCCCGAAGGTGCCCTCCAGGACTTCCCTGAGATCGTCCGCGCCCGTGGGGCCGACGTGCGATATGAGCATGTTTCCGGCGAGAAGCCTGTTTTCGAGGTGGTTTTCGACGTCGCCCGCCGAGAAACCGGACATGGTCTCGACCGTTCCCGAGGGGTGGAACCTGTAGGGATGACCCTCGAAGAGGCCTTCGTTCGCCACGCGCCAGATCCTCTCGTCGGGATCGCTCTCCTCGATCAGCAGCGTCTGCAGCAGGCCGTCCCTGGTGCGCTCGAATGCCGCGGGCTCGAGTTCGGGATGGATGAGGCAGTCGGACACGGCGTCGAGCAGTTCCGGCAGGTCCTCCTCCAGGCACATCAGCCGGATGGCGCTGAAGTCGTACCCGTACACGCCCTCGATCCTGGCCTGGGTGACGTCCATCAGCGACCGCCAGGTCTCGCCGGGATACCTCCCGGAACCCATCAGGCAGGCTTCGAAGGCGAGGTTCTCGATGCCTGCCGTCTCCTCGTCGAGCATCCTGGACCCGCCCTCGAGGAACACGGCGACGCCTTCGTTGGCGGAGGTGGTCTGTCTCGTGATGACCCTGATCCCGTTCGAGAGGGTGAACTCCTCCACGTCGGAGGGCACGGAGGCGAAGGCCGTCGAAGCGGCCAGCAGGATTGCGGCGGACACACTCATTCGGGGCACCCCCCTCCGTCGGGAGACAGTATGAAGGTCACGCGGGGCCTCCCGGAGACGTATTCGTCCAGGAAGGCGGTGATGTCTTCCATGGAAACGGAGGCCAGACTGTCGAGATAGGTGTCGTAGTACCCGAGTCCGCCGCCCACCACCCACCAGAACGCCAGGGATTCGACGGCGACGTCGTAGGAGGTCTCCTCCGAGAGCAGTCTGTGTCTCCTGAGGCTCTCGGTGGCGGCGTGCAGATCGTATCCCTCGTAGTAGGAGGGGGAGAGGAGCTGCTCGATCTCCATTTCGAGGGCTTCCACGGCTTCGGCGGACCTGCCGGGCCTGGGCGTGCCGTAGAAGGAGATCACCGGGGCGTACCTCTGGGTGTAGAATCCGGCCGAGATGTCCATGAAGGGCCCGTTGGTAACGAGGTCGCGATAGAACTCGCCGTTCATCATGTCGAGGCAGGTTCCCCACACGTCTGCGGCGTAGGTGGCGGAGGGATCGGTGACGAGCGAGGGACCGGCGTAGTCGATCGAGACAAGCTCGACGCCAGGGATCGTGGGGACCGTGACTGTCGTGTCACGGTCCATCTCCACCAGCATGGGCAGGGCGTCGTAGTCGCTCCTTCCACCGTACTCCCAGGGCGACATCCAGCGCTCCGCCAGGGCGAAGGCGCTGTCCGCGTCCACACTGCCGGCGATGATGAGCGCACAGTTGTCGGGGGTGTAGTAGCTGGCCCTGAAGGCGTCCATGACGCTCCTGTCGGCGCTCGTGATCACCTCCGGCAGCCCGATGCCGTTCGATCTCCACGGGGCGGAGGGGAAAAGCACCGACTCCCTGGCCTTCCAGTAGTTCCAGTAGGGACTCGTGGTCTTGCGCTGGTACTCGTTGAGGATCACGCTGCGCTCTATGGCCATCTCGTCCTCGTCGAAGAGAGGGGTCGCGATGGCGTAGTACATGAACTCGAGCCCCTCGGAGAGCCGCTCGGACGGGAGGGTGATGTGGTACCGGACGATCTCGTCCGAGGTGGAGCCGTTCTGGACTATCCCGAGGTCGCCCATCCTCTCGTTGTACGCCGTCTGGTCCGGGATGGAGGCGTTGCCCTTGAAGAACATGTGCTCGTAGAAGTGCGCCAGGCCGCAGTCGGCCTCGGTCTGGCAGGTGGCGCCGGTCTTCACCGCGATGCAGATCGTGACGACCGGAGCCGATTCGTCGGGCGAGACGATCACGGTCAGACCGTTTTCCAGAGTGTCCATCACGTAATCCGCGGCCAGAGCCGAGGCCGAGGCCGCCAGGCAGAGTGCAGCTATAATCCTCATGAAATCCCCGTTCCGGAAGGGTGAGCCGTCGTCTGGAGCCGGCCGACAAACGGTGATTATCGCCAAAGGCCTCTCCTCCGGTCAATTTGTATGTTCCCCGAAGGATCCGCCACCCGAACCGAAAGGCCGTCCGCATGGAACTCCGCACTGGATTCGCTATGGACTGGGAGAGCGGCCTGCGCCGCGGAGGATTCAGGATAGAAGTCGAGGGCGGAAGGATCTCGGAGGTGGCGGCCGCCGTTCCGGACGGCCCCTATTCACGCTGCATCGCGATCCCCGGGCTCGTCCAGCCGCACGTCCACCTCTGCCAGACGCTGTTCCGTGGCACCGCCGAGGGCAGGACCCTCATGGAATGGCTTTCCGAGCGCATCTGGCCGCTGGAATCCGCTCATACGCCGGACACCCTCGCAACGTCCGTGCTGGTGTCCCTGAGGGAGATCATCTCGTCCGGATGCACGGCGCTTCTGGACGTGGGCAGCGTGGAGGGCTCGTGCACCACCGTGGACATACTGCGGCGGTCCGGCATCAGGGCTCACGCGGCCAACGCGCTCATGGACGCCGGGCCCGCCTGTCTGGCGCGGGATCTCGCATGGCTCTCGGAGGAGACGGACAGGGTGAGCGCCGCATGCGGCGGGCTTGTCCGCCACGCCCTTGCCCCCCGCTTCGCCCTGTCCTGCTCGGACGGCCTGTGGGAATGGGTCGCCGGGCTCGGAGGGGGCAGGATTCGTACCACCCACTGCGCGGAGAGCCCCGCCGAAGTGAAGGATCAGGCCATTGCGGGCGAGGGGGGCAACGTGCGGTTCCTTCAGAATCGAGGCTTCCTGGGCCCATCGACCGTTCTCGCCCACTGCATCCACCTTTCCGAGGGCGAGCCGGAGATCCTGGCCGCAACCGGAACCGCCGCGGCTCACTGCCCCTGGACCAATCTGAGACTCGGCAGCGGCATCGCCGACGTCCCCGGCCTCCTCTCCCACGGGGTCCGAGTCCTGCCGGCCAGCGACGGGGCCGCCTGCAACAACCGGCTGGACCTCGCCTCCGACGCACGGCTCGGGATGGCCCTGATGTCTGTCACCGGATCGCCGGCGGCGGTGTCGGGAAGGCTCTGGCTCAAGGCGGCCACCGAGACGGCGGGCGGCCTCCTCGGCACCGGCCACGGGAGGATATCGGAAGGCTTCGCTGCTGATCTCGTTCTTATCGAGCCGTCCCCCGAGGAAGCCGGAGAACTCGAAGCAGCCGAGGATCCCGTCAGATTCGTACTCGAACTCGACTGGCCCTCCAGGGTCCGGCTGGTCATGGTCGACGGCGTGGTCCTCTACGATTGCGGCTCGTTCCCGACCCTGCCCCCGCTGCCCCTGCGCATTGCGGAAGCCAGGAGAGAGGTGCTGCGGAGGGCGGGTGCGGATGCCTGAGCCCGTCACGGCCGTCGAGGTAGCCGTTCCCCGGCCGGTCTGGCGCACCTACACCTATCTGATGCCGAGGGAGATGGCCGGCGGAACCCTCGAGGGATGCAGGGTCGAGGTGCCGTTCGGCAGGGAGAGGCTGAGGGGGTGGATCTGGGACAGGGCGAAGGCACCTTCCGGGATAGATCTGAAATACGTCGAATCGAGGCTGGACAGCGTGCCCCTCGTCCCTCCGTCGGTCCTTGCTCTCGTGCGCTGGGCGGCCGACTACTATGCCGCCCCTCCGGGCATGATGCTGGCTTCAGCCTTCCCGGCCGCCTCCGGCATACGGATGTCGGTCCGGGCGACTGGAAGACCGGCTCCGGACGGCCCTCCTCCGATGGGCCTGATCGGGTCTTCCTTCGTCCCCGTCGACGATCTCCTGCCGGGATTCCCGTCACGCTCGATCCTGATGTCGCAGCTCTCCGAGCTGGAGGCGGCAGGGCATCTGGAGTCGCGCTTCGAGCCCGCCCGCAGGCGCGTCGATCGGCAGTCGCTCATGGTGGTGCCCGCACTGCCGCCGGACGAACTCGCAGGCATGGCCGTCCGGCTCAGGAGGCGGGCGCGGGCACAGGCCTCCATACTCGAAATCCTGTCGCGGAGCAGCGAGCGTGTGCTGCTCGGTTCCCTGCTGAGGGAGGCCGACGCCTCTCGCGCCTCCCTCGAAGCCCTGGTGAAGGCCGGAGCGGCGACGATCCGGCCCGCGGAACCGGCAGCCGCCCCCGATTCTGCCGGTCTGCTCGCCGGACGCGTGGTGGAGTCGCTCGAACCCGGGCAGGATGAGGCGCTGGACAGGATCTCCCGCGCGGACGGCGGCGTGTTCCTGCTCCATGGCGTCACCGGCAGCGGGAAGACCGAGGTCTACCTCCGGGCGATCGCCGATTCCATCTCGAAAGGCCGCCAGGCCGTCGTCCTGGTGCCCGAGATCTCCCTCACACCCCAGCTCATGGCCCGCTTCGAGAGCAGGTTCCCCGGGAGGGTGGCCGTCATGCACAGCGCCCTCTCCCCTTCAGAGAGGACGAGGGCCTGGTGCGACCTCTCCTCCGGGGAGAGGAGCATTGCGATCGGCCCGCGGAGCGCCGTCTTCGCGCCGCTGCGCAGAGTCGGGATGATCATTGTGGACGAGGAGCATGACCCGAGCTACAAGCAGCAGGAGCTGCCCCGGTACAACGCCCGCGACCTGGCGGTGATCAGAGGGTCCGTCGAGGGGGTGCCGGTGGTCCTCGGGTCGGCGACTCCCTCGCTGGAGTCCTGGGGGAACGCCTCGTCGGGCAGGTACGGTTTGCTGACCCTTCCGTCCAGGATCGGCAGCAGGCCGATGCCGGAGGTCCGCGCCGCCGTCCCGCCCCGGTCGGATTGCGAACCGCCGCCCGTCCCGGCCGAGATGGTCGAGGAACTCGCGAAGAATCACGAGGCCGGCGGCCAGGCGATACTGCTGCTCAACCGCCGCGGCTTCTCCCCTTCGCGGATCTGTCGGAGCTGCGGCCGCAGGGAGACGTGCCCCGACTGCGGCATCAGCCCCACCTTCCACTCCAGGGGCGGGATACTGCGCTGCCATCACTGCGGATGGTGGATCAAGGCGCCGGTGCGGTGCCCGGGCTGCGGCGGCGGCAGCTTCAGAACCGACGGCCCCGGGGTGCAGAAGGTCGAGGCCTTCCTCGCAAAGGCCCTGCCCGGCCTGCGTGTCATGAGGATGGATCGTGACACGGTCTCCTCGCCGGGCGCCAACTGGGAGATTCTGGCCAGATTCGCCAGGCGTGAGGCGGACGTGCTCCTGGGCACGCAGATGGTGGCGAAGGGCCACGACTTCCCCGGAGTGACGCTGGTGGGAATACTGGCGGCCGATCTGGCCCTTGCCTTCCCCGACTTCAGGGCCTCCGAGCGGGCCTTCCAGCTCGTGATGCAGGCTGCGGGAAGGGCGGGGCGGGGAGAGATCCCCGGGAGAGTGCTGGTCGAAACGAGCGACCCGAATGCCTTCGCGGCCGCCATGGCCCAGGACTACGCATCCTTCCTGGCATCGGAGCTGCCCGTCAGGAAACTCCTCGGATACCCGCCCTTCGGTCACCTCGTGCGGTTCGTCTGGTCCGGGCCGGACGAAAGGAGGGTGGCGGAGTCCGCACGGAGGACGATGGCCGGCCTGGAGGTCGAACCGGCAGTCAGGTTCCTGCCGCCCGCCCCGGCCATACTGCAGAGGCTGCGCGGCCGCTGGCGCTACAGCGCGCTCGCGCGCTCCGCACGCCGCCCCGCGTTGAGGCGGCTCATCCCATCGGTGCGCGACAGCTTCGAGAAGACATCGCCGAAGGGCGTCCAGCTCGACGTCGACGTCGACCCGGTCGACCTGCTGTAGCCGGCTCCTCCTGACTGGAACCGCCGACTGCCGAATACGGGTCTCGCGGCCCACAAAGTTTGGAACCGAGAAGATCCGGACGCCAAACCACGTATGAACCGGCCCTGCAACTGGTTCAGCGTAGTATCACTACCTGCCGCTGCAGAGTCGTCCTGCCCCCGGATGCTCTCAACAGATAGACACCATTCGGCAAACCGCTCGTGTCTACGGTGATCCTGCACCGTTCATCCCGTATCTCCAGAGCTGTTCTTCGTAATACGGTTCTGCCGGCAAGATCGATCAGAACCACATCCATCTCCTCTTCGGGAATCGACGAGAGGATCATGACGATTTCTTTACCTGAAGGGTTTCTCTCCAGGGTGAGGGAGGGCGGGGTTTCCTCAACCACGGCAGGTATGTTCAGGTGGTCGTATTCGTCATTGAATGATTGAACCTGCGAACCAGACAGGCTCGCTTTTGAAGGAGGAGTGAGATACACGTAGAATGTATCGTATTCTGGATAGACTTCACGGGGAAGCATATATGATACCTCGACGGTGTCGGTCGTATCTGAAACAAGCCTGATACTGCCAAAGCATGGTCCAAAAAGGGCGTGGACCGGGTGAACAGGATTGCCGTAACCGGAAAATATCTGTGCTGACATTACTACTCCGTGCTGGCAATCGACACAGACCACAATGCCCGTAGCATGGATATCGGAAAAAGGCACATCGCATAGATATGCATTCATAACACAGAACCATTGATACCTGTCTGTCGATAGACGTAAATCCACACAAGAGTGGGAATCTGCGCTCGCGAACCCATAATCAACTCGATATAAATGTGGAATTGGGTAAATAGAGCATACTCCCATTCCGGTACCATTCGGACGTACAACTGAACAGAACAATCTTTCAGAATATGGATCCTGAACGAACATCCAGAATCCGTTCACGAAACTGCAATCACCAATCAGCACGCCATCAATTAATGTAGGGAGGAGCGGAACCTCGAATTTCAAATCTGAATCATCACCATCAGTTAAGACACGACCAATCGCTGAATGGTCAAATCCAACATGGCAATAATTGCCGGCATCTCCCCACCAGTGCGTCAAATCCTGCCCCTTCTCATAACCCTCCCAATTACCGGTGACGGGATTCCGCACCGCGATCGTCGATGGATCTCTATCGAGCGGATTTCCGGACAGATCGAACGGCCCCTCGGGGTTTATACTGATACGGGACGGCCCGAATCCCAGCACTATCCTTCCGAAATAGCCCTGAGGATACTGGGTCGGATCCATCATCCTGTAGGATTGCCAGAATCCGGTTTCACTCGCGGAAGCCACGCCGATTCCATCACTCGCCGGGATGGGAATGAAACGTCTCGAGGCAGGATAGGTCGAACACCACAAGACGTCCTGACCGGAAACGATGGAGAACATTACGTCATTAGTGTCTGATTCCACCGGCTCCGAGTAGTGGACGGCGATTTGAAAGGCTCTGTCGAACGAATATCCTAACCTGGCGCAATTGAATGTCCTGTTTCCGGTTGCATCGGTTTCCCAGCCGCCTGTATAGAGGATCTCCGGATCGGCCCCCGGAACGAATACCACCACCGAATCGACGTATGGAGCGTAGTTGTCCACAATAATGCTTGATGCGTTCAGAATCGTCGGATCACTGAGATCGGTCGTCGGCAGGAAAGCCGTCGCCCGGTGCCTGCTGCCCTGGCTTTCCACTGACACTTCGAACAGATACTCTCCATCGGGAAACAGCGCCTGGGAATTGTCCTGAGCCATGTGATCCGAAGGGGAACCGGGGACTGCCGGATTACAGAGGCGTGTATCCCACGCCCCACGGCAATATTGACGTGCCTGCCAGTCGGCCTGCCTGTCGTATCCCGATATCCAGACATTCGACAGGCATGTGTCGCTGACGGTGCCACAACCGCAGTTTGTCAGAATGTAGTTGTTTTCATAGTGTTTTTGTAGCAGTTCGTCAAAAAAGAAGACATGCTCGAACTCCGGAGGACAACCAGCATTTCCGTCCGGCAGGTATCCGGTCATATCGAAGAGAGTCCTATCAGAGTACTCCGGAATACTGTTCCAGCTTCCAGATGAGAAGTTACACCTTAGAATACTGCTGGAAATCGATCGGATCCCGCAGGAGTCGTTCATCGGATTGCCCTGGTACGCCGAAATCGCTTTGACCACAGCATCTACCGGTCCCCATACCCTCGACTGGAATGCGAACAGGGAATCGTAAGGAAATGGACCTTCGTACCCGTCCTTCACAAACCAGATGCCTCTGGTGGAATCCGGATACCCAAACCTCCACGCCATATATACTATGTCGAAGAGAGCTCTATCGTAACCCGCCGGCACCGGCAGTAAGTCGAACGGATTCAAGTAGCCCGGCTGGGGGATAGTATCGACGGCATGCTCCCAGTTGTATACGTCCATCCAGACCATATGCAGATGACGCCCGTTTTCGGGATTATCAATGCATCGCCCAACAGAATCGTTGAAGATTTTCCCTACAGCATATTGGTGAAGATCTCCGTCTTCACGCCTCATATGCTCGTACGCCCAGCCTGTTTCATCATCAGGATCAGTGGACATGAAGACTACCCAATCTTCAGTGCCCGCTGAATTAACAGAACACGCTGATTTCAACACATAGGCAGGGTCTAGGCTATCCCAGTATGGATTCATAGCCATTTCCGTGCTGTCGCACCTGAAGTCGATACCTGTATGAAACTCTACCCATGCATTCCAGTCGCCGTATCCCCGGCAGACATTGTTGTGTGCAAACGGGAACTGATAACCAACCCCGGCGAGAAGCAAAGAGCTGATGATGACGGACATCAGTCTACCTCCTTGATATCCAGGAACCGAATCACTTCTCCCGGAGCCAGTCCAACCAGTTCACCGGAGGGGGAGAGTCCGAATCGAACACTGCTCACATCGTATCGAAACGTTCTTCCGGTCATGCTCAGCGGTCCGGGGTAACCCCTCTCCGATGCCGACGACATCCAGACAACTTCTCCCTCTACACTGACGACGGCACGACGGCGAAGATTCGGATTCCGGCTTTCAAGTACGATGAGAAGCATTTCCGGCGAAGCAGAAACAATCTGCCAGTTGCCATACTTGCCATACATAGCCGTCTATCGTGACAGACTCGCCCCAGTTCTGGTGGCCGGATGACAAATCATACCCGCACCCGTCGCACCAGAAACGATCGATGGATGGATCGAAAATCGGTGCAGTTATGATCCTGCCGCTCTCATCCCTCCAGATCGTCTCTCCGGTCTCCGTGTCCCATATCTCCAGCCCGGTGTGAACTGGAACCGCGAGAAGCGTCTCGTCAGGAGAAAAGACCATGTCACCGACCAGACTCGCAAATGCATGTGGTACGGTTTCTTTCTCCCAGACCAGATTGCCATCAGTTCCGAACAAACAAATCAATGATGGCGATCTCCAGGCTTTCTCAGTGACAAAGAACAAACCGGAGGGTGAAATCGTACCCCTGTTCCAACGGGTTTCTTCGTCGAGTCGACCAATACGCGTGAGATCATCTCCGAAGAAGGACAGTCCGCATCTCACGATAAAATTATCAGATGCTTCGATTCCTCTTGGACCTGGGGTGCCCTCCGGCTGTGAATCAAAGACCTCGGCCGCGCCGGTTGCAGTATCTATCCTCGCAGCGTTGCGTCCCGTGTACTCCTCGGCACCGTCATGGACGACAACGAACCCCCCCGATGGGGAGAACGCACAGCTCTCTATCTCCAGACCAACCGGAATCTCTACCGGATCAGCTCCCTCCGTAAGGACTACAACCTTGCGGTCGAACACGAACACGACCCGCCAGGCTTCATCGGACGACCCATCAGGTACGAAGGATAGATGAACACCGATGACAGGCACGCCGTCGTCGCTGAACGGCTCACCGTATACGAGCGGATCGATCACCACCTCCTCGACTACCTCATAACCGGGCGCGACCCATTCCTCGTCCGTCACATCAAGGATCTCGAATCCAACGGCATTGTACGCCAGCAGCAGGATTGCGACGCCAAGGCCCATATCCGCCCCCTCAGAATGAGTATTGCCTGTCAGAGATGTATGATTGATAACGCATTGTATGCTGTCAACTCACACTGATAGCTCATTCTATGTCATCACCTGCTTCCTTCGGCGCTTATAACTCGCACACACCCGAGAACAGTGTACAGAAGGCGGTTCGAGTCTGATGACATAGCGACTTGCTGTCTCAAGCCGGGTCGATTCACTCCATACTCCGAGTTCCTGGCGCTTCGACTCGAACCGGACTGCCAGCTAACGGAACGATCAGAAGAGAAAAGCGCCCAATGACGAACAGGGTTTCGCACCCCCCCTTCCCTCCCTTGGAGGAGTACAGCTACCGCCCTGTTTGGTGAAGAACAATACGGACTGATGAAGTACCTCGATCCTGTTTCAACGCTTATAGTTTCCGTTGTCGGTCCGGTACAGAGCCCGGTGACAAAAGTAATCTGCCCTAAACACGAGAACGCCAGGGCTTCGTTGTTGATGAACAGGACACCACTGGTCGGATTCCTGCCGCTCTCATCCCTCCAGATCGTCTCACCGGTCTCCGTATCCCATATCTCCAACCCGGTGTGAACTGGAACCGCGAGAAGCGTCTCATCCGGAGAAAAGACCATTCGGTCGGACAGTGTTCCAGAGGACGAACGCGACCAGATCTCGGCTCCTGTACGGTCCAGCAGGTGGATTTTCCAGCCATATCCCTCAGCTATGGCGAAGTAATCTCCTGTCGCGCTCCTGGACGGCCAGCAGTTTGCGATCTCTCGATATGTAGCAATGACATTAAGGCTTATATCCAGCAGATAAAGACCGATCGTAGCTGATCCATCATCAGAGACCTGGATCATTCTTCTTCCTGGGGTCCCCTCCGGCTGTGAATCAAAGACCTCGGCCGCGCCGGTTGCAGTATCTATCCTCGCAGCGTTGCGTCCCGTGTACTCCTCGGCACCGTCATGGACGACAACGAACCCCCCCGATGGGGAGAACGCACAGCTCTCTATCTCCAGACCAACCGGAATCTCTACCGGATCAGCTCCCTCCGTAAGGACTACAACCTTGCGGTCGAACACGAACACGACCCGCCAGGCTTCATCGGACGACCCATCAGGTACGAAGGATAGATGAACACCGATGACAGGCACGCCGTCGTCGCTGAACGGCTCACCGTATACGAGCGGATCGATCACCACCTCCTCGACTACCTCATAACCGGGCGCGACCCATTCCTCGTCCGTCACATCAAGGATCTCGAATCCAACGGCATTGTACGCCAGCAGCAGGATTGCGACGCCAAGGCCCATATCCGCCCCCTCAGAATGAGTATTGTCTGTCAGAGATGTATGATTGATAACGCATTGTATGCTGTCAACTCACACAGACAGAACATTCCGTGTTGTTGTGCACAAGCGAGTACCGACAGCAGGCACTGGCGAGAAGCAGAAGGCTGATCGTCTCTCTGCGACGGTTCTATCGGGCTCTGTTTGGGAGGAAAACCGCTGTCTCAGCCTCTGGATATGCCGGAGATACGGACCGTTGCGATATCAGCGATCGATAGTATAGGATTCCGTTCTTCTCATGAGGAGATCTACGAACTTCGGGAAGCCGAAGTATCTCCGGATGACGGCAGCCGGAATCCAGCGGTTGCAGGAAAGTCAGGATGGATATCTCAATTGCCGACCTGCTGGACTTGATTACTCTTTTCCTCTTCTATGGCACGTTCGATGTGGAAGATCAATCTGCTTCTCAATGCGCGTTTCTGCCATGGCTCGAGGTTAACTCCAAGTATGCGACCTGCTATCGCCAGGAGCGGGCGGTCGATATCAGCAGGTATGCATCCTGTCGAATGGAATTTAGAAACGATCACCGGAGCATCTTCCGGGCTCACTGATAAAGCAACCTCTTTTGCGGCTTCAAGGTAATCAGCCGAATCAACTTGCGCTGAGTCTACGACATTTCCCTCATTATCAGGATTTGCAGGAATCTCCCTCACTTCCGGCTTTACAGACATGAAACTGATGAGCGTGTCTCTCTTCAACTCGTGGGTGGTGTCAGCCTCCCGCAAAAGATACGGGGACTGGTTGCCTCTTGCAGGCTCGATACCAAGCAGATGCACCCTGACTCCGAACTCCTGGGCCTGCTCTACACAAACACGCAAATCTTCATCGCCGGAAAGGAGCAATGCATCCGACATGGCCCTATTTCGGGCGAGCTCTATCATATCGGTGATGATGAGCGAATCTACACCCTTTTGCTCACCGCTGCTGTTCACGAGTCCGAGCCTCAGCTTCACTCCGGGGAGGTCAGCAATCTTCTGCTGCTGCAGGGTAGGGCTGTAGGATGATCCATCATACCAGTAGACCCTGAGGAGGGGGACGCGTGCAATCTCGGAAGCGAGATTCGTCAGGATGAGAATCGCCTTCCCTTCGTCGAGATCGATCTCGCTGCGCTTTACTTTACGCCCCGACAACAGCAGGGATCCCTGGGCGAAAAGATATCCGGCATCGACAAACACGGTGACTCTGTCCAAAAAGATACCTCCGCACAAAATGGGGGCTCCCGAAGGAACCCCCTGCTACACAACCTCATTCAGTATACTCAAGGTTGCGGGGCAAATCCTACAAGTTCAGCCGGTTCAAGTCAACACCTATTCTGCCTCGTTCATCCATCGACTCCCTGATCATCGGACTCCACTAGTCTGCGCTCTTCTGGAGACAGACCGTACAAATCGAGCAGACAGCTCGTAACCGGCCAGGGGATGGAAATCAGCCCCGGGCGAAGAGGTCCCCACCGCCCGGCGACGAGCCGATTCCGTCCATGATGGCGAGGAAGAGGCCGGCGCGCGGATTTCCCGAGAGGGATTCGCGGAGTTCTGCGAGCATGGACTGGGCTTCCTTCTCCCTCTGTGACTT
>Ga0209719_1003541_pt1 | contig 14027 bp, 10 predicted proteins | sample AD_JPNAS2_MetaG_FD_184421 | JGI IMG/M metagenome (GOLD analysis project Ga0209719, IMG submission 184421) | Active sludge microbial communities of municipal wastewater-treating anaerobic digesters from Japan - AD_JPNAS2_MetaG (SPAdes) (version 2) | ecosystem: Engineered > Bioreactor > Anaerobic...
AATGATCCGCATTGAAAGACCACCGGACAACTGTTGGTGCAGCAATACACATAACTGCAAAGTCGCTTGACTGCTAAGAACGGAGCGCCTCGGCTTAAAGGAAAAAGCGCTCCGTTCTTAGCAGTCAGGCGACCGCCTGCAGGGAAGAATTGAAGCCTCGGCATAAAGAAAAAGCTTCCCGGTCTTGTGGCGGAAGCGACCATTTGTTGTACTAAGGAAAAGGATTAAAGCCTCGGCATAAAAAAACCGGCTAAAAGTTTTTAGCCGGTCTTTCAATATATACGACAGAATACTTACTGTGCCAAACGTTTGTAATTATTGTAACGGATTTTGGCATGTTCTTCAGTCAGGGCGAACAGCTCGGCAGCCTGTTCGGGGAATGTCTTCAACAGTGAACTGTAACGTACTTCTCCCGTAATAAAGTCCCGGAATTTACTCCAGTCAGGCTCCTTGCTGTCAAGGGTAAAGGGATTCTTACCCTCGTCAACCAGTGTGGGATTGTAGCGGTATAGCTGCCAGTAACCACATTCAACGGCCAGTTTTTCCTCCAGCTGTGATTGTCCCATACCGCGGTTCAGACCATGGTTGATACACGGAGAGTAAGCTATGATAAGGGACGGTCCGTCATAAGCCTCGGCTTCCTTCATTGCTTTGAGCAACTGGGCGTTGTTGGCACCCATGGCTACTTGTGCAACATAAACGTAACCGTAGCTCATGGCCATCATGCCCAAATCTTTTTTGCGGATCTTTTTCCCGGATGAAGCAAATTTTGCAACAGCTCCGGCCGGGGTCGATTTGGATGACTGGCCTCCTGTGTTGGAGTAAACTTCCGTATCAAGTACCAGGATGTTGACATTTTCTCCGCTGGCCAGGACATGGTCCAAACCTCCGTATCCAATGTCATAAGCCCATCCGTCACCTCCGATGATCCATTGTGAACGGGGGGTCAGGTAACCGCGCAAATCGTAAATTTCACGCAACGGATGCAGCTTTGATCCTTTGAGCAGGGGAATCATCTTTTCTGCCAGCGCCACAGCCTGTTCAAAGTTGTTGCGTACAGGCAGGTACTCTGCAAAAAGGGACTTCAGCTCATCGCTCAGACCGTCTTTTTCCTGTGCCGAGGCAATCAGGTTTGCCAGTTTTTCACGCGTCCGCTCAGAACCCACGTGCATCCCCAGCCCAAATTCTGCGTTATCCTCGAACAGGGAGTTTGCCCATGCCGGACCACGTCCGTTGCGATCTTTGCAGTAGGGAGAGGAGGGGAAAGAGGCTCCGTAAATTGAGGAACAACCCGTGGCATTGGCAACCATCATATGATCCCCAAAAAGTTGTGTCAACACTTTAGTGTAGGGGGTTTCACCGCAACCGGAACAAGCTCCCGAGAATTCAAAGAGGGGTTGGGTGAATCCCAGGTTTTTCACACTTTGTGCTTTGGGCACAATGGTGTCTTTGTACCCGATATTGGCATGCAGGTAGTCAAAGTTGGGTTGTTCGGGCATTTGCGTTTCGGCAAATTTCATGGTCAGGGCTTTTGTCTTGGCCGGGCATATATCGGCGCAGTTTCCACAACCGGCACAATCGTAGGGACTTACCTGGATGGTGAATTGATATCCCTTAAGCGGGCCGTTACCGGCAGTTCTTTTTACTGCTACGGGGGCTTTAGCAGCTTCTTCATCTGTCATGACAAATGGACGGATTGCTGCGTGGGGACATACATAGGCGCACTGGTTACACTGTATACAGTTATCCGGATTCCATTCGGGAATGAATATGGCAATACCGCGTTTTTCATAAGCTGCTGTCCCGGCAGGCATGGTGCCGTCTTCGTATCCCTTGAACACGCTTACCGGCAGATCATCTCCGTTCTGTGCGTTCACAACGTCAGCCACATGTTTAACCCATTCGGGAGCCAGGCGGTTGTGTGTGTCGGCTTCGAATTTTCCTGAACAGCTCTTCCATTGCGGATCAATGGCTATCTTTTCAATCTCTCCGCCGCGGTCAACTGCAGCATAATTCATAGTAACAATCTCTTCCCCTTTTTTGCCATACGATTTGACAATGGCGTCCTTCATTTCGGCAACAGCCAGGTCATAGGGTATAACGTTGGCTATTTTGAAGAAAGCAGATTGCAAAATGGTATTGGTACGGCCTCCCAGACCAATTTCTTCTGCGATTTTTGTAGCATTGATGATGTAGAAATTGATATTCTTTTCTGCCAGTGTCCTCTTAACAAAGTCAGGGAGCTGTTTTTTCGTTTCTTCCACATCCCACAGGCTGTTTAGCAGGAAAGTGCCACCTTTCTTGATTCCCTTGAGGATATCATACTTGTGCAGGTAACTGGGCACGTGGCATGCAACAAAATCAGGAGTTGTCACCAGGTAAGGCGAATTGATGGGCTTGTCCCCGAAACGCAGGTGGGAACAGGTAAAGCCACCGGACTTCTTGGAGTCGTACTGAAAGTATGCCTGACAGTATTTGGGTGTTGTTTCCCCGATGATCTTGATGGTATTTTTATTGGCCCCAACCGTACCGTCCGATCCCAGTCCAAAGAACTTGCATTCGTATGTACCCGGTTTGGCAACGGAAATCTCTTCTTTCATCGGGAGAGACCTGAAGGTAACATCGTCTATGATCCCAATAGTAAAATTATTCTTTGCTTCTTTGCGTCCCAGGTTTTCAAATACAGACATGATCTGGGCGGGAGTTGTATCCTTTGAGGACAATCCGTAACGACCACCCACAATAACAGGAGCGTTGGGTGCGTCTGCAAAGATGTTTTTCACGTCCATGTAAAGCGGTTCGCCAATAGCGCCGGGTTCTTTGGTGCGGTCCAGGACAGCTATGCTCTTTACCGACTTGGGCATAACGCGCAGGAAGTACTTGGCCGAGAAAGGACGGTACAGGTGCACGGTAATCATACCGGTGCGTTCTCCCTTAGCGTTCAGGTGGTCCACAGTTTCCTTAATCGTGTCGCATACAGAACCCATGGCAATGATAATGCGCTCAGCATTCTCGTCTCCATAGTAAGTGAAAGGCAGGTATGAGCGTCCGGTCAATTCCGAAATTTCTCCCATATAACGTGCCACTATGTCAGGAACTGCATCATAGAAGGGATTGGATGCTTCGCGGGCCTGGAAGTATACATCCGGGTTCTGAGCGGTACCACGCGTAACCGGCTGGTTGGGGTTGAGCGCTCTTTCGCGTAAAGCTGTTAGGGATTTGGAACTGATCATCTTTTTCAGATCATCTGAATCCAGCATTTCAATTTTCTGGATTTCATGAGATGTCCGGAATCCGTCAAAAAAATGGAGGAAGGGTACCCGTGATTTGAGGGTTGACAGGTGCGCCACTGCTGCCATGTCCATGGCTTCCTGGACACCGCCCGATGCAAGCAATGCAAATCCGGTCTGGCGGCAAGCCATGACGTCGGAGTGGTCCCCAAAAATTGACAAAGCCTGTGCAGCCAGGGAACGGGCCGATACATGAAATACCGTCGGGAGCAATTCCCCTGCGATCTTGTACATGTTGGGTATCATCAGCAACAAACCCTGGGAAGCAGTAAAGGTAGTGGCCAGGGCTCCTGACTGAAGTACGCCGTGAACAGCACCTGCTGCACCGCCTTCGCTTTGCATCTCAACTACTTTGAGTGTTTCTCCAAAAAGGTTCTTTTTCCCGTGGGCTGCCCACTCATCGGCATATTCAGCCATGGTGGATGACGGAGTGATGGGATAAATGGCAGCTACTTCACTGAACAGGTAAGCAATGTGAGCCGCCGCATAGTTGCCATCACAAGTGATGAATTTTTTTTGTTTAGCCATAATGATATGGAATTAAAAGTAATGTTATTAATGGGTGTTAAAAATTTCAGATAAGACTTGTTGCATGGCAGGAAGCTGCGCTTCCATGCTTTTAAGCAGTGCCAGTTGTGAGCGGGCCCGGACCAGGTTGTGGCCGGGATAACGTGTCCGGTAATACGTGTCTCCGTCAATGTAATCCATCAAAAACCGGAGAAATTGTTCATACGTGATATACAAAGCAGAAAAGGCCAGGTGGGTTTTCTCCTCCTTGTTCAAAAACCAGGCCGCTTTGCTTAAATAACCCTGAGAAAAGGCAGAAAAACGTTCCAGATCCATTTTTACCTCCTCCAACCGGGGGTGGTCCTCAGGAAACGGATTCGAATAAGAACGGATTGCATCACCAAAATCAAACAAAACGGTTGTCTGCATGACAGTGTCCAGATCAATGGCACATACAACCTGCCGGTCTTTGTCAAACAGGAAATTGGAGAGTTTGGTGTCGTTGTGGCTCACCCTTCGTGGGATGGTGCCTGAGAGGACCAGCTTCCAGTATATTTCCATTTGTTCCTTCCTGCCATAAACTTCCTCCACCAGCGAAGAGACCTCTTCCAGACGGGAGATGCCATTGCTTTCATTCATGTCCGAAGAGCGGCTGCGTGCAAGGTTCAGCGAACCGGCAAATTGATCAAAACGGTAACTTATGTTATGAAAGCCGGGCAGTGTATCTTCCAGTTGACCTTCAAAATCGGCCATCCGGCTGTTGAACAGTCCCACACCCTGACCACCTGCCCTCACCAGATCCATATTTTCCGCATGTTCAAAAGTGATGGTGTCCGGAATGAAGGTAAAGCATGCCCAATATTCACCGTCAGGATCTCTGTGGTACCATGTGCCATCTTTAGTGGCAGTAAGGCTGAATGTGGTTCCTCCTTTTGACAGGATGTGGCTGGTGACTTTGTTTATATTGTCCATCATTCCGGGAATATTCGGAAAAACAGAACGATTTTTTCGTTGAAGGATGTATTGCTGCTTAGCAGAGGTTTGTACAAGAAAAGTGTCGTTTATAAAACCTTCTCCCAGAGCTGCCACACGCGTAACATGCTCCGGGATGCAAAAGTGCGTGACAATCAGTTGTGCATCGCCCATAGTGGATCACAAAACTAAAGGAACGCAAAGATACTAAATAAATAGTTCAGGGGCAATCTTTTTTATCATTCCCATGAGCACCGTCCCGGGTCCGTATTCCGTGAAATTATTAGCGCCATCGGCCACCATATGCTGAATGGTCTGCGTCCATCTAACCGGTGACGTCAGCTGCTTAAACAGGTTGTCTTTAATCTTAGCAGGAACTGTATGAGGCAGTCCGTCAACGTTTTGGTAAACCGGACATGCAGGCTTTACCAGAACTGCTATGCTTATGGCCTCTTCCAGCGATTTGCGTGCACTTTCCATCAGGGGAGAGTGGAATGCCCCTCCAACCGGTAATATGACAGCCCTTTTGGCTCCGGCTTCCTTAAGTGCCACGCAGGCTTTTTCTACCGCTGCAACGGTTCCGGATATGACTATCTGACCCGGACAATTGTAATTGGCCGGGACCACTATGCTCCCGGAAGCCGAAATTGCGGCACAGATTTCCTCCACTTTTGCATCGTCAAGGTTCATCACTGCTGCCATTGTGGAAGGCTCCTCTTCGCAGGCTGCCTGCATGGCAAGGGCCCTGGCACTTACAAGACGCAGGCCTTGCTCAAAGGACAAGGCTCCTGCCGCAGTCAAGGCAGAAAACTCCCCCAGCGAATGCCCGGCCACCATGTCGGGCCTGAAATCGTGATCACACCAGGCAGCCGCAACGGAATGCAGGAAAATGGCCGGTTGTGTGACTTTCGTCTGTTTCAATTCATCGGCTCCACCTTCAAACATGATCTGTGAAAGAGAAAAGCCTAAAATGTTATCTGCCCGGTCAAAAAGCGCTCTGGCTTTTGGGTTGGAATCGTACAGATCCTTGCCCATTCCGGTAAATTGGGCACCCTGGCCCGGAAATACATATGCTCTCATAAGTCAAATATACATTTTTTTTCAATGTCCGGGAATCTGCGTATCTTTGCATCCCACTATTAAGCCGGCCCAGTAGTTCAGTTGAATAGAACGTCAGATTCCGGTTCTGAAAGTCGGGGGTTTGAGTCCCTCCTGGGTCACGCTACAAGCAAAAAAGGCTGCAAACTTGTTTGCAGCCTTTTTTGTTTGGGCTGTATTCGGCCCGCAGGGAACGCCGAGCGGAGCGAAGGCAATTCCTGTTTTTCGCTTCCCTACTAAACACAGGAAGCTTTGTTGGTATGCCGAGGCTTCCTGTGCCTTGTGGTCAGCGAGAAAACAAGAGAGCCAAATGCCTTTGGCACACCGCATTTGCGCAGGGCAAACCCGGTTTACCGCGCAATACCAATTTGCTGAAATATAAATTTCAGATTATCAGCAGTCTGCAAAACACTAAATCCCTCTTGCGCGGCACTCCGGGTTTGCCACCCTGCTGCCACCACAAGGTAAGGGAAGCCTCGGCTTAAAGAAAAAGCTTCCCGTTCTTGTGGTGGCAGCGACTGCTTGCAGGAAAGGCTGGAGCCTCCGCGAAACAATCCGATCCTTTGCAGGAAGCAGCAGTCAGGAAGCAGCAGTCAGGAAGCAACTGCATGTGACTTTCGTTCACCGGGGCAAAAGCTATACTATAGGGTGGTCCTGAACCACTGGGAGGTGCGTCCCAGCATCCTCATGCCGGCGACAAAACCCCTGAGTTTCATCAGGTCATCGCTTTCCAGGCGGGCAAAGCAATCATACGTCTTGCCCGAGGCCGGATCATATATGGTCCCGTCTTTCCACTCGTTCTTTTTCTCATTGTATACAAATCCATCCAGGATCCGAAGGCCTATGAGTGACCTGTTCTGAAGGGCAGGATCGGGATTTTTGTCGTCTTTGGGTTCTTCCCCGTTTTCATACTTTTCGGGGATCATATATACGATCGTGCCTATGTATTTTCCATCCTTCAGCTCCACCTGGATCTTGGTTGTCTTATCTTCATTCCACCATACACCGGTTATTTTACCTGCATCCTGTGCAAGTGCTGTAAGAGAATAAATACTGAGAAACAACAAAAGGGCAAGTTTTTTCATAACATTCAAATTTGAGTTTATTTGACAAATATAGAAAAAAGTCGAAATCGTGTACTTATTCCTGCCAACAGATAGGCTGCAACAGCCACCAACATAACCGTCTGATAACCTGCTTCTACTGAAATCACAGCCGCCAGGGCCGTACTGATCACAGAGAAAGACCCGTTGACGGCCCATGCCCACGGAATAAGGGATCCGTCACTTACCTGTCTTATGGCCCGGATTGCCGATGGAAACATCATGCCCATCAGGAAGGCCGGAGGACCAATCACCATGGCGCACAGCAATACCTTTACCGGTAGCGGGCTTCCCATGGCAGCGCGCATCAGTGCCGGCAGACACAGGGCCAGAAGTGCCAGCAGCACGGCAATCACCCCTGCCACGAGCCGCAAGCGGACGCTGCCGGTGACCAATTTTTGGGAACAGGCCGAGCCAATCCCCGAAAAAAAGAGCATCGCGCTCAGAACCGCCGAGGCGGCGTAGAGCGGACTGCCGAAGAACAAGGTGAATTGCTGGATGAAAACCATCTCGGCAAACATATAACCAATGCCGATGACCGAGAAGAAGACAAGCAGCCCCGCTTTCCCTTTTCCCGGGACTTTTCTGAAAATCAGTGGAAGCACGATAAACAGGAAAGAGGCCAGAAATATCTGTGCCATGGTCAGCAGCACGATCAGGTAACCGACCTCCAGGAAAGGCATGGATGCCGATCCAAAAACCTCCCGTATTTTGGACAACCGCCCCAATTTGAGAAACTGAGAAAAATAGGGTCGGGAATCGGTGGCCGGCCTTATCTGAAAATCATATTCCCTGAACAGGGTTTCCCTTTCCCCTTTCAGGAGAAGGTCCGTTGAACGGAAAAAGGACTCGTCCTGCAACATGTTGTAAACTTCTCTTTCTTCCGGACGGATCCCCGGATAGAGCAGGGGATCGAACTGCCGCGAGTGACAGAATGCGCGGATCTTATCAATGTTGTTGGCCGATACCTTGTTTTTTGCCAGGACACAGGTGATGGTTGACCAGCTGCGCACCGCCACAATATGGTCTGCCGGGTTTTCCACCCCTTTGGATTCTGCTGTTACTGCCATGGTAGCCAGTAACTTAAGAGTGCTCCTGGGCGGATAGTCCATCCATAGGGTTGCTGCAATCATACCACCAGGTGACAACCTGTCCCACAAGAGTGAAAAAGCATCCAGGGTGAACAGGTATTGCTCTTCCAGGGCCAGGATTCCCGAACTGCCTCCAAAGGAACCGTTTTCGGGCAGGAGAATCAGGTCGTACCGGTCGGCCTGCTGCACATGATACCTGGAATGCCCTGTTATGAAGCTTACACGTTCTCCGGGCACGTCTATGTTCCCGGTGACCATCCCTACCACTGCGCTGTTGGGTTCCACGGCAATGATCTCTTTGACACCCCGGCTCAGGGCATGCCCGGCCAGCAATCCGGTGGCCGCATCGGCCACGAAGACCTTCCCGGGGGTGCCCATTACATAGGGGAGCGCCTGGGTTGAATAATCCAGATAGTGCCCGGTTTCCGTGCCATCATGGGATTCCGGTGCATCCTCCTGGTCCGGTGTGCCCGGCAGGGCTGACAAAACCACGGCTTCTTCCCGTTCCGGCAGTGCCATGGGCACAAGCGGACCCAACCAGTCCCCGTTATGGAAGAGCACTTCTGTTACCGGTACCTGTCCGGAATAACTCAGGCTTAATCCCGGTGCATACCGCAGGGCGGGAGCAGACACGCGTTTGAGTTCCCCGTAAGGACTGTTGATCGTTTCCATCACCCGGGCATCGGGTAGTAAAAGGGTGCGCGGCAAGCTTTTATATTGTGAAGAAGGAAGGCGGGGAGGGTTCAGCAAGCCTGCTACAAGCAGAACAAGGGCAAGCAAAACCAATGTGAGAAGGCCTGTTTTTTCCGCAACAGTTTTACTACCCTGAGGGAACAAAAGCAATCCGGCTGCCAGCGGAAGGCAGGCAATTACAAAAGGTACTGCAGACGGTGAAACATGCCAGAGCAGGAGTAACATCAGCAGGCCTCCTATCCCGGAGCCTGCCAGATCGGCAAAATATAACCGGCCGATATCAGAGGCATAATAACAGTAAGCCAGCCCAATGGCAGAAGCTCCCAGGAAGAAAGGCACAAATAACATGATGTAGGAAAAGACCAGGTTCAGGTAGTGGCGTTTCTCGTAAAAAACCAGGTAAGAATCAAAACCTCCGAACACGGTACGGGACAGAAAAAGAATCCCCATGATGCTTAAGGAAGTAAAGATCATGAGTATGGCCAGGTTGGTCCCGATTTTTGGAATCATGTATTTTTTAAGGAAAGCCAGAGCGGTCCCGCTTGCTCCAAATCCAAGCATAGCCACAGATATTACCATGTAGGCAAAATGATTCCACTGGCAGATGGACAGGATCTGCATGAGGGCAACCTGAAAAGCAACCATGCTGCAGGAAAGCAGGCCTATAGAAATTGCCAGTCTTCTTTTCATGATTATTTGTTTACCGCTTTTCTTCCCTTGTGAAGGGGACAAAACGGACCGGCATCAGGTTGGTAGTAGTGATGCGTCCTTTCTTTTTTTCAACCAGGATAAGGTTTTGTACCATGAACTGAGATCCAACGGGAATGATCATTTTTCCTCCTTCGTCCAGCTGTTCTATCAGGGGAGGCGGGATATGTTCGGCAGCAGCAGTAACCACAATGGCATGAAAGGGCGCTTTGCCTGGCAATCCGTAATATCCGTCACCGGGGACGACTTCAACGTTATGATATCCCAGGTCCTGTAACCTTTTTTTGGCACTTGCCGCAAGTTCTCTCACAATTTCCATGGTGTACACAGAATCTACAATCCTGGACAGTATAGCTGCCTGGTAGCCCGATCCTGTTCCGATTTCCAGGACCCTGTGTTCCGGTCTTAGGCCCAGGAGACTGGTCATGTAGGCCACAATAAAGGGTTGCGATATGGTTTGCCCGTATCCTATGGGAAGGGGGTTGTCGTCATAAGCCCTGGATCTGAGTGACGGCTCTACAAAAAGATGGCGTTCCACCGTGCGCATGGCCTGCAGGGTTGCGCGGTGTGTAACCCCGCGCGCAACAATCTGGTCACGCACCATCACACTGCGCATACGCGCAAAGTCCTGCTCCCCGGAGCCTGTCACTGTGGCAAACAGGACTGGCAGTGCTTCTGCAAGAAGCAGCACGGTCAATACATATTTCAGGATCCTGGCCATGGATCCGTAAAGTTAATAAAAAGTCAGGATGGTGTTAAGCACCTGCGCCCTGATCTGATCCGGGGCGGGATTCAGGGCTTCTGTAGTAAATATTCCTTTTTCAGGATCAATCCGCCGGAAAACCATCAGGTAAAGATCAAAAATGATATGAAGGCTTAAACAATAACGGGGTTCGAGCAGGGGAGAGACTTTATTGATAATTTGCAGCGTTTCCCGGCGATACGTATCGGCAACCTCCATATAGTGCCTTACCAGGTTGCGAAATGAGGGCAATACGGGGCCTCCGTGTGCCATGCGGTCCAGCTGGTCCTCACTTAATCCGTATTGGCATAGCAGGTCGGAAGGAAAATAATTCAGGTTCTCCAGCCTGTCTTGCTGAAAGTCCCGGATGATATGCACCAGGTAACTGAAAATGGCGCAGGGACGGGCCGTTTCGCGCACGTCAAATAAAGGAGGCAGGTAATGATCGTTTTCCTTCCGAAGGCCGCACAGATGTACAAAAACGCCGGCTGGTGCCACAGAGGCCCCCTCGGCATAATCAAGAAATGAGGAGAAAGTGGGAAAACCGTTATTGTGAATGTCATAGATCATTGACCGGGTGAAAGCCTCTACAGGCCAGAGTGGGATCAGGAATTCCTCCCAGGTTGCAACCAGTTCCCGGTCGGCAACATCACCGGATTTACTGCTTAACTGACCGGTGAGTTTACCCAGGTTTTCGACAAGTATGGCCTGTCCCTGTTTTCCAATGACAGGGTGTTTGATTTTATAATTATCCACCAGATCATCTGCGGATCGCAAAAACCGGTAAGCAGAACATGCGGCCCTGTAGCGTTCAGGTTCCCAGAAAGCCGCTGCTATCAGGATGTTGGGATGCTTTTTGATATTCTCAAAATCTATGGAATCAAATATTTCCAGCAACTGCTCCCTGTCAGATTTACTGCCCATTTTTTTGTTCCTTTATGATCCGTTCCGAGGTTAGCGCAGCAGACATCAGCACCAGAGGCACCCCGTTTCCGGGATGGGTGCTTCCACCGGCAAAATATAGATTCCTGAAAGTGCGGTGGCGGTTATGCGGACGGAAATACCCCATCTGCAAGATAAAGTGGCTTATGCTTCCAAATACAGATCCTTTGGATATATGGAACTTTTTTTCCCATGTTTCGGGCATCAGGCACTTCTCAAATTTGATGTGCCGGTCAAGATCTTTGAGCCCCTGTTGTTCCAGTCTTTCCAGCACCCTTATGCGAACCTGATCCCGGATCGCCTCCCACTGGCCTTTGTTTTTCTTGTGCAAATGACCCACCGGCACGATCACCGATATGGTGTCCCCGCCTTCCGGAGCCGATCCGGGATCTGTTTCCCGGGGACAAAACACATAAAAACTGGGATCATCTGAAACTTTTTTATCCCTGAATATCTGGTCCAGGTTGTTCTTGTAGTGTTCAGACATGAAAACATTGTGCACGCCCAGTCCCGGATACGTTTTATCCAGGGCCCAGTGAAACGAAATGGCAGAGCAGGAATACCGCATCTTGTCCAGACAGGCGGTATAAAACTTGTCCCTTAACAATTCCCTGTACACATAGGGGAGGTCTGCGTTGGCCACAACAATTCCTGAAGGAACCTCTGTGCCGTCTTCCAATTCAATGCCGGCAGCCATTTTCCCGCTGGTTGTAATTTTGCGTACAGGACTCTTGTAATGAAAGGACACGCCGAGTTCCCTGGCGGCTTTCTCCAGGCTTTCCACAACACTGAACATCCCGCCTTCGGCCACCAGCGATCCCTGGCTGATCTCGGCTGCGGGGAGCATGGAAAAGAGAGCCGGAGCGGTATATGGGTTTTGTCCCACATAGATGTTCTGGAAGGTGAAAGCCGTCCGCAGGTGAGGGTGCCGGAAGAAGCGCCTGACATAGCGCATATGGCTTGTCAGCGTCTTTATGCGGAACAGGATACCGATGTTTTTCAAGGTGATGAACTGAAAAAGCGAAGTATAGTTACGTCCCAGCAACTCGTTGATGGCAATGCGGTAAAAACCGTACCCCTTTTCCACATACTCCTGAAAACGCCGATAACTTCCCTTTTCAAGGATTTCGAGCTGCTTTTCCATGACCTGTTGGTCTGTGGTAAAGCGAAAGGTGGTCCCGTCTGTGAAATAAAGACGGTAAATCTCGGCAAGGTGTTTTGATTTTATGGCACTGTCAAATGAAAGGCCCAGGGAGTCAAAAACTTTCCTGTATAGGTCCGGCATCAGAAAAATGGTGGCCCCCAGATCAAACCGGTGTCCTTCCTGTATATGGCGGCTGCACCGGCCGCCGGGGGCGTCGGACTGCTCGTAAACGTTTACACGATATCCCTTTCTTGCCAGGAAAATGGCGGTGGCCAGACCACCAACCCCGGCACCTATGATGACAGCGGTATTATTTTTGTTCATGGAGGGCATATATATTTCTAAAGTCCAAATATAATTTGAAAATTTGTATATGAAAAGGATTATTGTATTGCTTATGTTCCTGGTAAGCATGAGCGGCTGCGACCAGGACTTGTGGCGATCTTCATGCGCTCCCCACGCATATTATCATTTTTCATATGAAAATCATGCCTGGGTTTCTATTCATTCAGGTTGGATGATTGACGAATATGGCACTATCCGGGCTTTTAAAAATCCCGGGAAATGGAACTATCCCGACTCTTTGGGGTATATTTCACGGTGCCAGCTGGAGGAAAACCTGTCTTACTGCGACTCGGTGATTGGACAAGTTTCCACAAGAGTAATGTCACATTACAACCACTTAGTGTTCCCCGCCTCAAAGGGCTCGCTTACAAAGCCCGAACAACATGGTGCCGACATGGGAATTCGGATGTATTCCTGCTATTGGTACGACAGGTCGAAAGACCGGTACCGGCAAGTCATTCTGAATCAGTATGGCGACTGGATCCGCACCAACGAAAATGACCAGGCCGTGAAAATATATTCATGGCTCAGGAAGCTGGTTACAAACTGATTATCCGCCAATTTGTGTATCTTTGCTCCCGTATGAGGTTAATCCTTAAGCTTAACGGAGCTTTGCTCGCCCTACTGGCGTTCGTATCTTGCGGAACCCCCCGACTGGGGATATATTCCATACAGATGGAGGATGTTCTCTGTGTGCCGGAATCCGAGACCAAGAACCTTATGTTTTCCACCAGGGGTTTGCCCGACGGCACCACAGAATATACCTACCAGGATATGTCTATTCAAATTGACCTGGTTCTGACCAATACCCGGTTTGCCTTTAAGCTGAAGAATTTACTGCCTGATACCTTATATGTTGACTGGGAAAAGGCAAAATATATCAACCAACACGGCGACACACTCAGGGTAATTCACAACGGGGTGGATCTTGCGCAAAGGGCCCTGCCCCAGGACACCACTTTCCTGGCTCCGGGATCCCTCCTGGAAGATTTTCTTTTGCCTGTGGACAATGTTATTGATGATCCCACCAATTTCAGTCTCTGGAAAATCAATTACCTTTTTTATGATAAAAGGGATAATGTAGGACAAAAAGTATCAGTGATGCTTCCACTGGGAACAAAAGCAGGGGAAAAACGCTATCATTTCTTTTTTGTCATTGATAATTGGAAGGATATGTGATGTCTTTTTTGCCGGTATTGTTTTTTGTTTTACTTTTGCAATCCCAAAATGGTGATCGTAGCTCAGTTGGTTAGAGCGCTAGATTGTGGCTCTAGAGGTCGGGGGTTCGAATCCCCTCTTTCACCCTGAATCAGGAGAAGTTTTATTCATTTTTTTTTGGAGATTCAAATTTCTCTTTATCTTTGCAACCCCTTTCACGGGGGATATAAAGAA